>Ga0310694_10001568_pt1 | contig 25656 bp, 23 predicted proteins | sample 174DNAGHGhighgp2_FD_203884 | JGI IMG/M metagenome (GOLD analysis project Ga0310694, IMG submission 203884) | Sheep rumen microbial communities from Palmerston North, Manawatu-Wanganui, New Zealand - 1742 DNA GHGhigh gp2 (v2) (version 2) | ecosystem: Host-associated > Mammals > Digestive system...
TAGCCAATGACATCGCTCTTGACACTTCTCCTGAGGGAATGTCAAGAAAGGAGAACATCGATGAACTGCTGAATGGCATGAAGGACTTCGTGGACTCAAGAAGGGAAGAAGGAAACAACGGGGTTTTCCTTGCCGACTTCCTGCAGGAAGTGTCACTACTCACCGACCTCGACGGTGGCGACGAGGAGGAAGAAAAGGGCAGGGTGGCTCTCATGACCGTCCATAGCGCCAAGGGATTGGAGTTCCCCACCGTGTTCATCGTAGGCATGGAGGAGAACATCTTCCCCAATAGCATGGCTTCTACTTCAAAAAAGGAAATCGAAGAGGAGAGGCGGCTTTTCTATGTCGCCATAACAAGGGCTGAAAAGCATTGCATCATCACCAGTGCCCAACATCGATTGAGATACGGAAGACCGGAATTCAATTCGAGAAGCCGTTTCATCAACGACATCGATTTCAAATTCGTAGACGTGGTGGGCTCTTCGGGTCCCACGATGTCAAGAGGTGGCAGCCAATGGGGAAGGGGAGAGAGGGATGCTTGGATCCCGCGTGACACTGTCGACCCTCGACCTTTTAACGTGGAGAAGAAAAAACGTGGCTGGGGAACGACATATCCTGCCACCCCGAAGGCATCATCGTCGACCACCCCGAAGTCGTCGTCGACCACCCCCGATTCATCATCCTCTGGCACCTCGTCACCACCTCCGAGTGGGCTCCGTGAGGGATGTGTCATAGAGCACCAGCGCTTCGGCATTGGAAATGTTGTGAAAATGGAGGGTAGGGGGGAGAACCTCAAGATCACCGTCCAGTTCAGATATGGAGGACAAAAAATATTGTTGGTCAAATTCGCAAAATTCAAAGTCATCGAGTGACGGGTGCCACTTCAGGACCTGCCTTCTTGCTGCAATCATTGATATTCATTTGCTTATGATTCATATCAGTCATAGTTTTCTCAGGCTTTTGGCATTTGCCATTGTCTTGGGACTCACCCATGCGACAATGTTCGCCCAGAGTGTGGAAAGGTCTTTCATCTTGGAAATGCCCCATCAGAATGACACCACCAAACTCCACGTCTTCCTTCCTGCAAAGGCCAAGGCTATAGGAAGGGCCGTGCTTGACTGCCCGGGAGGTGGGTACAGCCATCTGTCCATGCAGAATGAAGGCACAGACTGGTCGGAATTCTTCTGCTGGAAAGGCATCGCATTCTTTGTACTGCAATACCGCATGCCAAAAGGCGACAGGAATGTGCCGATGAGTGACGCACGAGATGCGATGAAACTTATCAGAGACAGTGCTCAACAGTGGAACATCAATCCTTACGATGTGGGCATCATGGGATTTTCTGCAGGTGGCCATCTCGCATCCACCATCTCCACCCATTCTGAATTTGCAGAAAGGCCCGACTTCTCCATCCTTTTCTATCCTGTCGTCACCATGGGCAAGCGAGGCCAGCATGAGGGTTCGTGCCGCAACTTCCTTGGGAACGACAGGGATGATGAAGCCATATGCAAGTCCTTCAGCAACGACACCCAGGTCAGAAGGCATCTCACCCCTCAAGCCATCGTGCTGCTCGCCAACGACGACACCGGCGTGCCTCCCGTAGCCAATGGCATCGCTTATTACACCGCCATGAGGAATGCCGGCAATCCATGCGCCTTGCATGTCTATCCGCAAGGTGGCCATGGCTTCGGCATCAAAAAGACCTTTCCCTATCACCAACAAATGCTTTACGACCTCTCTGTATGGCTCGATAGCCTCAAGGCGCCTTCACCAACAGCCATCAGGGTGGCATGCATCGGCAACAGCATCACAGACGGGTCGGGTATCGACATGGCTGAAACGAAGGGATATCCCGCACAATTGCAACAAATCCTGGGAGGCAACTATCATGTAAGGAATTTCGGAGTGGGGGCAAGAACGCTCCTCAACAATGGCGACAGACCCTATATGAACGAATTGGCTTGGAGAGACGTCCTTGCCTTCCAGCCACACGTCGTGGTGGTCAAACTGGGCACCAATGACAGCAAGACCGAGAATTGGAAACACAAGGAAGTATTTGCGAGTGATTATCAAATGATGATAGACGCCTTGAACGCACTACAGACAAAACCGCGCATTTTCCTCGCATTTCCCATCAAGGCCTTCCAAGACCAATGGACCATCACAGAAAAGGTCATCACCGAAGAGGTCATACCTGAAATCGCACGGGTGGCGGAGAAAAACCATTTGGAAACCATCGACCTGCACAAAGCCATCGTCAGACAGGACATGATGACCTCCGACGGGATACACCCCAATGCCAAAGGGGCGGGAGCCATTGCCAAAATGGTGGCCGACGCCATACTGTCCCCACTGCCCGCACCTATGAAAGGGCAAAAGAAAAAAAGAAAATAACCTACTTCACCTTCACTCCATCTGCAAATGCAAACAGAAGATTTCAAACAAGTCATCAAACAGCTTACCGCCATGTCGGTGGAAGAAAAGGCTGTCATTCCATGCACATGCCACATCAAGCAACTACCATCGGTAGAGGCTTTGAAGGAAATCGTGGCACTTGTAAGAGACATCGTGTTCCCCGCCTATTTCGACGACAAGCAGGGAGACCCGCTCTTCAAGAAATACCACGTCGGAGTCAATGTGGAAAGGCTCAGCCTACTCCTGAATGAGCAAATAGCATTGGCACTCAGTTTCGAAAAAGAATGCGATGACAACACCAAAGACCAGGCTCGGGAGAGAATGGTGCGGTTCATAGAGACATTGCCGGAGGTGAAAAGGATGCTCTACACCGACGTGAGTGCCATCTACGACAACGACCCGGCTGTAAAAAACTACAGCGAGGTGATTTTCTGCTATCCTGTCGTGCAAACCATGCTCCACTACAGGGTGGCACACCAACTCTATGCCATGGGGGTGCCCATCCTGCCAAGGATTCTCACAGAAATGGCGCATTCCGCAACAGGCATCGACATCCACCCCGGGGCGAAAATCGGCGAATATTTCGCCATAGACCATGGCACCGGAGTCGTCATCGGAGAGACATGCATCATTGGCAACCATGTCACACTTTATCAAGGTGTCACGCTGGGTGCCAAGAATTTCCAAGTCGACGACAATGGAAGACCAGTCAATGTACCTAGGCATCCCATCATAGGAGACCATGTCACCGTCTATGCCAACTCCACCATCCTTGGAAGGATCACCATCGGGAGCGACACTGTCATAGGAGGTAACATATGGTTGACGCATAGTGTGCCTCCAGGGTCGAGAATCTTGCAAAGCAAGGCCGTCGATGTCTCTTTCAACGGTGGCCTTGGCATTTAGGACAACATTCCAGAGCCTATGGATGTTTTCGACAAGGAAAAAAGGCACAAGGTGATGGCGGCTATCAGGGCGAAAAACACCAAGCCGGAAATCATCGTCAGGAAATACCTCTTCTCCAAGGGGTTCAGATACAGGCTTTACCATAAAAGACTGCCTGGACACCCCGACCTTGTCATGAGAAAATACCGTACATGCATCTTCGTCAATGGCTGTTTCTGGCACGGGCATGACAACTGCAAGGCTTTCAAAATGCCCAAGACCAATACAGAGTTTTGGAAACACAAAATAGAACGGAACAAAACAAGGGACAAGGAGGGATTGATGCAGCTGTCCAAGATGGGATGGCACACCATCGTCGTATGGGAGTGCCAACTCAAGCCTTCCATCAGATTGCAAACACTCACAGCTTTGGAATATACACTCAACGCCATCTATCTGAAAGACCACTCTGTCGCTTATCGCGAAATGGAGGAAGAAGGACAAAGAGAAGGCTTGGCGGCTGAAAGCCGAATGGATACATCGCATCAAGTCTGACTTCCGGAAAAGGGAGGGGGCATTTGATTGACCTCTTTCTTCGTATCGTGGGAGGCATGGTTGGAGGATGACTCTTCCAATTTCTTGAAATCTCATGGGGAGGCACCATCGGGCAAATAGTTACTTCAGTTGTTGGAGTTGCCCTCATTTTATGGCTATGGAAGTTTCTTGATGAATCACTATGCATAAATTCCTTATTTATGCATAAATATAGAAAATTTTATCAATAATTATCGAATTACTGTTAATTACTGTTAATTTTGTCTTGAAACTATTTGTCGAAATGGAAAAAAAACATATCTTTGCAACGTGTTTTTAACACATTTAAGTTTTAACTGTATTAATACAAAAAAATTTACCATTATGAAAAAGAACTATTTCATGCCTGCAACCAAGGTTGTGACCGTGAATGTTAAGGACATCTGCGAAGTGCAGATTTCTAGCAAGTCAACTGAAGAACCCGGTGGCAACACTACAGAGGCTCCTCTCTTCTAATTTGCAGAAAAGAGACTATGGCCAGGCAAGAATTGCCTGGCCTTTTTCGTATAAAAGGAGCCCCATTCATATTGGTTGGAGCCAATTTTGTCAATTATTAGTCTCATAGATGAAAAAAAACAAGAAATTCTTTGGTAGGTAGAAAAAAATGCCTATCTTTGTATCGTTTTTGATAATTTATTGTTTAACAATTAAAATTTACTGTTATGAAGATTTATTCTGAACCAATCACAAAGGTCGTGACTGTGAATGTTAAGGACATCTGCGAAGTGCAGATTTCTAGCAAGTCAACCGAAGAGCCCGGTGGCAACACTGAAGAGGCTCCTCTCTTCTAATTTGCAGAGAAAGAGACAACAGCCAGGCAATCTGCCTGGCTTTTTTATTGCAATCAATTCATCAGCAATATGTTTGGCAATAGGGAAAAAAGAAAAATACTGTGGATTGGAGTCGCTTTGGTCGTATGTTTCACCGCGTGTAAAGGCTCATCCCCGAAGCAAATGCAGCAGGAGGATGCCACGAATGCGGTGAGAATGGACAACTCCAGTTTCTTTGACATGATGAAACCTTATCTTAATGATGGATATACAGTGAAGATGGTGCCTGCAGGAAATAGTATGCTTCCCACCATTCATCATAACGAAGATGTGGTTTTTTTGAAGAAAACCCAAGAAGTGAAAACTGGCGACATCATACTTGCTGAGATTGAAAAAGACCATTATGTCATGCACCGTGTACTGAAGATGGAAGGAGCCATTCTCACACTGAAGGGTGACAACAATCAAGGTACGGAAAAAACAAGGACGGCAGATGTCGTGGGCAAGGTGGTAGGCATCAAGAAGGGGGAGGCAAAGGTGAAAGGCATCAATGCAAATGGTCGTGTGGATGTTGATGACACTTACTGTAAAACCTCATCCCTCCGACTGGACATAAAGGGGACGACAGCCATCATGGTGGACACCGTCGGTCATATGGTAGACATGCATCGTGTTGTCACATTCAATGAGACGGCGAAGACCATTTGGGATGAAATGGAAAACCTGGAAGGCTTCACCCTCCAGGATATGGTTGATGTCGTCACTGACCAATATGACATCGACAAGCAGACGGCGTATGATGATTGCAAAAGCTTGATTCAGGAATGGTTGACGTCGGGCTTGGTGGAAAAGAAAGTCATTCGCCCCTGATTACCATGCGATGGTTGCGCAATTCGTTTTCCTCATTGAAGAAAAGATTGCCTAAGAACATTTCCATATACTCCGTCGTGGGATATATACCTTGATGCATGTTGGTGTAGCATGCGCGGATGATGGCATTGCGGAAATACCAAGCCTCACGGAAGAAGGTGTCGTTTTGGATTTCATAACCTAATGACATAAGGTATTTCATCGAATAGACGAAAGTGGCACGGCTGTTGGCATATTGGAATGCGTTGATCAAGAACAACTTGGCAATGAATTCGCTTAAATGACGAAGGCGATGCTGGGGGGATAGCGAGGTGATGTCAATGCTTCGCTCGTTGGAGAAAAGGTAGTTCAGGTATTGCTTGACTACATCATGCTTTGGATAGAGAATGGAAGTGTTGCCCAAAACCCATTCTTTCTTGCTCGCTGCCGCTTCACGCAGTTGACCTGAATGATGATATAGGTTGTGAAACAAGGCTCGGTGGGTGAAGCTGAATGATTCGGTGGTTAGGGAGAATTCGCCCCGTTCAAAATAGTCCACTATGCGCACAGCAACCTTGTCTGCCTCTTCGAAACGGTGGTGATGACCACTGCCGCCATGGCTGCTTTTGTGCTGCTCATAGTAAAAAGCGTGAACTTCGCTTCGTGTGCGCTCTATGTCATATTTGCCTTCTATGTGGTTGATGATGATACGGAGCAAATCTGCACTTGGCTTCAACTCCACTACCGACTGGATGCCGAATGCGGTGAGCCAAAGCAGGCTGGATTCGCGCTCTTGTTTATTTCTGCTGGTCAAGTATTTTTTTATAGTTTCCATAGTGGTATGAAAATTTTTAAGCTGGTCTCAACATGCAAAAATAAGAAAAATATGTCAATCCTCCAATTTTTTATTGAAAATATGAATGAAGAAACTCTTGTTTTGGGCAAACAAGGACTTTACAGCACGTTTTCCCCGTCCTTTCGTGTAGTAAGGATGGATTTTTGGTTCAAAAACGACCGATAAATCGTTTTTTTTGTGAGACAAGATAGACGTCTCCTTTTTTTTCACTATATTTGCATGAGAAGGGTCACCCCGAAGGAGTGCTATCAAACAGCAGGGTGGGGATGGACCCTATTCTCGCCGGTATTGCAGAGGGTTGCGTCCATTCACTCGTTTGAAAAACTTGGAGAACGAGGCTTGGTCGGCAAAATGGAGTATCTCGCTGATACGTTGTATGCTATAGTCTGTGGTTTTCAGCAGCCAACAAGCTTCCAGTATCAAGTGACGATTGATGAAAGCAGCCACAGTAGTATGTGTGATTTGCTTGGTCAACATGGAAAGATAACGAGGCGAGATGTTCAATTGCTCTGCGTAGAAGGAGATGTCGTGATGCTCGCGGAAATGTTTGCGAATCAGTTGTTGGAACTCGATAAACAATTTGTAGGAATGTTGCGAGATGTATGCCTTGTGGTCTATTTCAACTACAGCAAGCATGTCGGCCAGCAAAAGGCCATAGAGAGACTGAAGAGCTTCGGTGGTGTGGTGATGTGGATGGTTGATATGACTCATGAACGTCATCATGGTATTATGCAAGTTCTTTTGAGTCATTTCGTCAAGATGGATGACGGGGGCGTTCCCGCCCATCAGCGTGAAGGTCGCACTTTGGAATACGTTGCGAGCCACAGGACATTGATAAACGAAGCTCGAATTCACTATCAAGCAAATAGCCTTATAGTCCTCCGAAGGTTCCAAGACCACAGGAGGTATGTGTGGGGGGAAAAAAAGGAAATCACCTGGATGGGTTGTCAAATCAAGCTTGTCATATTTTATCTTGGCTGTCCCTTTCAAAAAAAGGGCATAGATGTAACTATTGACAGAAGTTTTTATTTGGCTTTCATCCAAACGAAGGTTGTGGTCAACGTATTGGCAAACAATCATTCCTCTCCATGAAGAGTCTTCTAGTGCTAGGTTATTACCGGTTTGCATAAGTATTATGATATACTCTTTTCGCAGCAAAAGTAACAATTATTCACCATATTTGCAAATATATTTGCTTTTTTCATTTACTTCACATTATATTTTAATATGGCAAATCATTATTATCGAAAAAACAAAAGAATCTTGTTCGTATGTCTCGGTAACATATGCAGGTCGCCTGCTGCCGAAGGAATCTTGAAGCATTTGGTAAAGGAAAAAGGGCTGGAAGGAAGGATAGAAGTCGACTCTGCCGGGCTTGGACCTTGGCATGTGGGCGAACTGCCGGATCACAGAATGAGAAAGTTCGGAGAGAGACATGGATACCAATTCGTGTCACGTGCAAGAATGGTCGTTCCCGATGACTTTGACAAATTCGACCTCATCATTCCCATGGACGAGAACAATCTCAATGAGTTGAAATCCATGGCAAGAAGCCCTTACGATCTCAGGAAGCTCGTTCCCATTGCACGATTCCTCAGACATCATCCTATGTACAATACTGTTCCAGACCCTTACTACGGAAGAGACAATGATTTTGAATTGGTCATACATCTCCTTGAGGATGCCTGCCAAGGGTTGTTGGAAGAACTGGCCAAGGCATAAGAAGCAGAAGCCACCATTCACCATGCTTGTATTTTCATCCTCCAATTTTTCTTCTTTCATCTTTCATCTTCAAAGGCAGACAATCCTCCAACGCCTGCATGTTGAGTTAAATTATAATAATATAAGGTGTGTTGTCGTGCAAGGCTCGTTTTTTTTTCGTAATTTTGCACGACATAACCAACAAAAAGTAAAATAGTATGAAACCTACATTGTTATTGCTTGCTGCCGGCATGGGTAGCAGATATGGCGGGCTCAAACAGCTCGATGGACTTGGACCCAATGGCGAAACCATCATGGACTATTCCATCTATGATGCCATCAAGGCCGGATTCGGGAAAATCGTTTTCGTCATCAGGAAAGACTTCGAACAAGATTTCAAGGACAAGATACTCAGCAAATATGAAGGTCACATCCCGGCGGAACTCGTGTTCCAAAGCCTCGATGCACTGCCAGAGGGATTCACCGTGCCAGAAGGAAGAGTGAAGCCATGGGGGACCAACCATGCGGTCATGATGGCAAAGGATGCCATACAAGAGCCTTTCTGTGTCATCAATTGCGATGACTTCTACAATAGAGACGCTTTCATGGTCATCGGGAAATTTCTTGCCGACCTTCCGGAAGGAAGCACCAATACGTATGCCATGGTGGGATTCAGAGTGGGGAACACGCTCTCGGAAAACGGAACCGTGGCAAGAGGCATCTGCTCAAAAGATGAGAACGAAAACCTGACCACCGTGGTGGAGCGCACTGAAATCATGAGGGTCGACGGCCCCATCTGCTACAAGGACGAAGAAGGTGCGTGGGTGCCTGTGGACGACAACACACCCGTGAGTATGAACATGTGGGGATTCACTCCCGACTATTTCGAACATAGCGAGGCTTATTTCAAAGAATTCCTCGCCAACCCCAAAAACATGGAGAACCTCAAGGCTGAGTTCTTCATCCCGTTGATGGTCAACAAACTCATCAACGAGCATACATCCACAGTAAGAGTGCTCGACACCACCAGCAAATGGTTTGGAGTAACCTATTCGGCCGACAGACCGAGCGTGGTGGAGAAGATACAGCAACTCATCAAGGATGGGGTATATCCCGAAAAACTCTTCTGACCAAAGGGATGGTCAACCTCAACATCCTCAATGATGCCCAGGTGGCAGAACTCCAGGAACTCATCCGTGGAGCCGACAACATCGTCTTGTGCTGTCATAAAAGCCCGGATGGCGATGCCATCGGCTCCATGCTCGGATGGGCGGGATTTGTCAGGACAATGGGGAAAAACCCCATGCTCATCGCTCCTGATGCCTATCCTGACTTCCTCAAATGGATGCCTGGAGTAGAGAAAATTGTCAGATACGACAAGCATAAGGATAGCGTGGAAACAGCCATGCAAAAGGCCGACCTCGTGTTCTGTCTTGACTTCAACAGTACAAAGAGAGTGCTTGACCTGCAGCAACCATTGGAGCAATCCACAGCGCCGAAAGTGCTCTTTGACCATCACGAGGCTCCTGACATCGATGCCGCCTTGTCAGTGTCTTTCCCTAATATGAGCAGCACGTGCGAATTGGTGTTTCGAGTCATTTGCCAACTTGGAGGATACGACACTATGACGCGTAACACCATCCTGCCTCTATATGCAGGGATGATGACCGACACCGGTGGATTCACTTATAATTCAAACAGGCCTGAAGTATTCCAAATCATTGCCATGATGCTGGAGAAGGCACATTTCGATAAAGACAAGATTTACAGAAATGTGTATAACAATTACAGCGAGTGGTGCATACGGATGAGAGGATATGTGATGAGCCAGAAACTTGTTGTCATCGAAGGCACACATGCCTGCTACTACACCCTCACCAAGGAGGAGATGCGCAAGTATCATTTCTGCAAAGGAGACGCAGAAGGACTTGTCAACGAACCGCTTCGAATCAAGGGAATGCGCCTGTCCATCTCCCTGAGAGAAGATACAGAGAAAGAGAACACCGTATGGGTCAGTCTCAGGTCTGTTGACCAATTCTATTGCAACGGGCTGGCTGAAATGTTCTTCAACGGTGGCGGGCATAAGAATGCCGCAGGAGGGCGTGTCAACGGCACCATGGATGAAGCGGTGCAAATCACACACCAAGCCATCTTGTATTTCGCCACACACCTTCCCAACGTGAAATAAATGTGACTTTCACTTTGTCATTCCTGCCGTTTGTATTAACTTTGCACCAAATTTTAAACATCAAGTGCTGAAAATGAAGAATTTCACTTCCATATTGTGCGCCATCGTATTGGTCACCCTTTTGGCTGCTTGCCATGACACTGAGACATATGCAGACCAGAAAAAAAGGGAAAGGACGGCCATCAAGGCTTTCATTCAGGAACAAGGCATCAATGTCATCTCTGAATCAGAATTCAAAAGAGATTCCATCACCGACTCGTCTAAAAAGGAGTTCGTGCTCTTTGAAAACACAGGCGTCTATATGCAAATCGTAAGAAAAGGATGTGGAAAGAAAATCGAGCAAGGAGAGACTGCAAATGTCCTCTGCAGATTCAATGAATACAATCTTCTCACCGACTCCCTGATCTTGAGCAACAACATCCTTGCCTTCTCTTCCATACCCGACAAGATGACGGTGACCAACACCCTTGGTACTTTCACGGCCTCCTTCATCTCAGGGATCATGACCTCACAATACCAGACAACTGCTGTGCCGGCTGGTTGGCTCGTTCCGCTATCATATGTCAACGTAGGAAGGATGGTGGAAGAGGGGGACCAACTGGCCAAGGTGAGGATCATCGTGCCTCATAGCCAGGGGACAAGCGCTGCATTGGCTAATGTCACGCCATGTTATTATGAAATCACATACGAAAGAGGATTATAGAATAAAGAACAATGACCCTTATCAAATCAATATCCGGTATCCGCGGAACCATTGGCGGAAAGGCGGGGGACACGCTCAACCCGCTCGACATAGTTAAATTCACCTCTGCATACGCCACTTTCATCAGGCGAACCGCTGAGTCATCCTACAACCGAATCGTTGTAGGACGAGATGCACGCATTTCTGGAGAGATGGTCAGAAGTGTCGTCTGCGGTACGCTGATGGGAATGGGATTCGATGTCGTTGACATCGGCCTTGCCACCACTCCCACCACGGAGTTGGCTGTCACCATGGCCCAGGCCGACGGAGGAATCATCATCACCGCCAGCCACAATCCCAGGCAATGGAATGCTCTTAAACTGCTCAACGCGAAGGGAGAATTCCTCACCAAGGACGATGGCAACATGGTGCTTGAAATAGCAGAGGCGGAGGATTTCGAGTATGCCGATGTGGATCAATTGGGACATTACACACGTGACGACTCGTTCAACCAAAGGCACATCGATGCCGTGATGGCTCTTGCACTTGTAGACAAGGAGGCTATCGGAAACGCCGGGTTCTCCGTGTGTGTCGACGCCATCAACAGCGTGGGGGGTGTCATCCTGCCACAACTGCTCGACCAACTTGGAGTGAAACATCATATCCTCAATGCAGAACCCACAGGCGACTTCGCCCACAATCCTGAGCCGCTGGAGCGTAACCTGCAGGGCATCATGGAGGAGATGAAAAGTGGTAAATACGACCTTGGAATCGTCGTCGATCCTGATGTGGATCGCCTTGCCTTCATCTGTGAGGATGGCAGGATGTTCGGAGAGGAGTACACCCTGGTGTCTGTGGCCGACTATGTGCTTGGACGCACACCGGGAAACACCGTGTCGAACCTCTCTTCCACGAGGGCGCTGAGAGACGTCACCCTGAGGCATGGAGGGCAATATGCCGCCGCTGCCGTGGGTGAGGTGAATGTCACCACCAAGATGAAGGAGGTGGGGGCTGTCATTGGCGGAGAGGGAAACGGTGGTGTCATCTATCCCGAGAGCCACTATGGCAGGGATGCACTTGTGGGAATAGCACTCTTCTTATCCTCGCTAGCACAGAAAGGATGCAAGGTGAGTGAACTCAGGGCTGAGATGCCAGAATATTGCATTGCCAAAAACCGTATCGACCTCACACCAGACACAGACGTTGATGCCATCCTTGAAAAGGTGAAGCAACTTTATGCCGACCAACAGGTCAACGACATCGACGGGGTGAAGATTGATTTCCCCGACAAATGGGTGCATCTGAGAAAGTCGAACACCGAACCCATCATCAGGGTCTATAGCGAGGCCGCTACCATCGAGGAGGCCGACAAACTTGGAAAAGACATCATGCAAGTGGTTTACGACATGCAAGGGTGATGACAGATAGGATTGGTCTGACTAGTCTGGCAATTCGGACAAGGAAAAATAAGCGGGAAATGCCTTCTCAAGAGGTGTCTCCCGCTTTTTCCATCTCTAAATTCTTCCGATTATTCCGATTCTTCCGACTGAAAATAACAAAACCTGACATACGAGCGGTCGTCAAACGAGGCGTTGCCAGCCAACACTCCCTTGGTGGCTTTGTAGAGGGAGATGCACAAGGGGTCGTTGGCAATCAGGTTGGCAAGTGCGGTTTCGCTTTCGGCAAGCGTTGGTCGCAAGAAGGGATAACCGTCAGTGGCCAACACGATGTCGCTGGTGGAGGAGACGGGTATCACTTTCACCTTGTCTAATGGGATGTCGAATCCATCCACTACGGAGAAATCAATGTTTTGGCGGTGACAACTCTCCACGATGAGGTTGACGATGGCATCGCGTGCGATGTCATGCTCACGAAGTGAAGCAACGGTGGTTGCTCTGCTAGCCAATAATTCGTGGGCTATCTGTGAGCGCCGCTCGGCGATGCTTGCCTCTTCGGGTTTGGGGTTGTCATACAACATTCCCTCATGCAAGCATTGGCAGTCGCCCACCAGCCATACCTCGCTATGATACAGGCTGAAAACCCCGACACTTGCTGTGAGACGTTCTTCCGGATGTGCTTCCAAACGCTCGCGTGTCATCCCATGGCGTGCGTATTCGGAGCGTATGCGTTGGGTGACCTTTTGGCAGAAGTCTGCCACGGTGGCATCGGAAGGCATGGAGTTCACCACTTCCTTGACAAGTGTCATGGCAAGGCGCCCGTTGCTCATGGTGCTACTCAGAGGGTGTGCGGCTTTGCTGGTGCTGCCGTCTATCACTGCCACATGGTCAGCGGTCGCCACGATGCCGTCTTCGCACGCTTCCCGGCTTCGCTTGCCTGTCACGAGGCTTTCCTTGATGTTGATGCTTCTCATTTCCTACGGGTGAATGCGGATGAATACGTCCGAGTAATTGCGGGATAAGTCGCTCCAGTCCGATGCGCCGCAGTTCACGCTCGATTTTTGGGCGTTCTTCTGGCTTGTACCAGAAGAAGAACATGCGTTGGGCCAATTTTTCCTGCTGGGTTTTTGCACTCCTCACAGGTTGGAGTGTGTAGGGGTCATATCCGGTGTACCACATTTCCGTGCTGATGGTCATCGGTGTGGGGGTGAAATCCTGCACCTGTTCCAATTGGAAGTCCAGACGTTTGGTGATGAGTGCAAGATTGGCCATGTCCGACTCGCTGCACCCCGGATGGCTGCTGATGAAATAAGGGATGATTTGTTGTCGCAGACCTTCCTGTTGGTTGATGCGGTCGAACAACCGTTTGAATGATTCGAATTGGGAGAACGATGGCTTGCGCATGAGGCGGAGCACTTCGTCGCTCGTGTGTTCGGGTGCTACCTTGAGACGTCCGCTGACATGTCGGCAGACCAACTCGCGAGTGTAGGCGTCGGCTGCTGCATCGGTGGCGGCGTCGCCGCTACGATGTAGCAACAGGTCGTATCGCACACCGCTTCCTATGAAACTTTTCTTGATGCCGGGAAGGCTGTCCACGGCATGGTAGATGTCGAGCAACGCCTGTGGGTTGGTGTCGAGGTTGCGGCAGATACGGGGATGGATGCATGAAGGGCGCTTGCAGCGCTCGCAGAGGGTTCGGTCCTTGCCCCCCATCCCGTACATGTTGGCCGACGGTCCCCCCAGGTCGCTCAGGTAGCCGCGGAAGTCGTCTAACTCCATCACATGGCGCACCTCCTTGAGGATGCTTTCCTTGCTTCGTGAAGTGATGAATTTCCCTTGGTGTGCACTGATGGTGCAGAAGGCGCAGCCGCCGAAACACCCGCGGTGTATGTTCACGGAATGTTTGATCATCTCATAAGCTGGAATGCGCTTGCCTTTGTATTTGGGGTGGGGCAACCGGGTGTAGGGGTAGTCAAAGGATGCATCCAACTCCTCCGTGCTCATGGGAGGGTAGGGGGGATTGACCACGGTGATGCGGTTGCCCGTCTCTTGGAGGAGGCGGCAAGCATGCATCTTGTTGGACTCTTCCTCGATATGGCGGTAGTTTTCTGCCTCGCATCGCTTGTCGGCAAGGCAACGCTCGTGGCTGTGCAGCACGATGTCGTCGGGGCGACGGCCGTCAGGCAACTCGTTGGCTTTCACCACGTGCACGGTCTGCGGAAGACGCCGGGCGTCGGTCATCGTGCCTCCGGAGGCGAGCATCGAACATAGTTCCACAATGCCTCGCTCCCCCATGCCGTAGATGATCATGTCGGCGCCGGAGTCGTAAAGGATGGAGGGGCGCAGACGGTCTTGCCAATAATCATAGTGGGTGAGGCGTCGCATGGAAGCCTCGATGCCGCCCAGCACCACGGGGACGTCGGGGTAGAGGCTTTTGAGAATCTTGGTATATACGATGGTGGGGTATTCGGGACGGCAGTCATGTCGCCCGTCGGGACTGTAAGCGTCTTCGGAGCGCAGGCGTCGGTTGGCGGTGTATTTGTTCACCATGGAGTCCATGCATCCTGGTGAGATGCCGAAAAACAATCGTGGCCGTCCCAGTTTTTTGAAGTCGCGGAAGTCGCCATGCCAGTCGGGCTGAGGGACGATGGCCACTCGCCATCCGGCGGCCTCTATGGCACGCCCTATCACAGCGGCTCCGAAGGACGGGTGGTCGACGTATGCGTCGCCTGAGAACAGGATGACGTCAAGTTCGTCCCATCCTCTCAGTTCCACCTCCTTGCGCGTCGTTGGAAGCCACTCGCTCAGCCGATGTGTTGCCATGGCTTATTCCAGAAGCTGCTCTTCGGCGTTTGCTGTCTCATCAGCATTGCTGGCAGGCCTGTCGGCTTCCCATTTCTCATAGAGAGTGATAAGATGTTGAAGGCCGAGTGCTTTCATGTTGCTGTGGTAGATGACATCAAGGCAAAGGTCGAGCAGTGCACGGTCGCTGCCGGCGTCACCGGCCAGCATCGACCGGATGTTGAATTTCAGCTTGTCGAGTACGCCCTCGTCGATGATGCCATTGCTGTCGACAAGGTGGTCGAGCAGGTGATATTTCTCGATGGTTGCAAGATGCTCGTCGCTGACGGAGATGTTTCTCGTTCCAGAATGGTTGGCTTGTATCTTGTACATATGTTCTTGGTGATTATTTCAACAAATAGGCCAGTATGCCTCGCATGATGGCGTTGCGTGCCTTGGGGTCTTTGATGCACTCCAAGGGAAATCCCATGGTGAAACAGCTGTAGTCTCGCCCGCTATAGGCCACGGCTGCATTGCGGCCGTCGCCGTAGCGCATCACGCATTGCGAGGTGCCGACAGGATTGAGGACGTCGGGGGCGGTTGCGGCGTAGTGGGTCTCGTTGAGTGTGCGGTAGATGTCGAAATTCATACCGAGACCTTGGACTTTGCTGGAAGTGTTGTCTTTGTCGCTGCCGCCAAAACTGAGCTTGAGGACGTCGTTGAGAAAGCGTTGCTCGGAAGGATTGGTCATGTCGCTCCCAACGTATGACCCGCTGACAAGTAGCCTTCCGTGATTTTTGACGAAACTGGTGAGGCGTTGCTGCATCTCCTGCGTGAAACTCTTGTAGAGCAGCAGGGAGTGCCCGTCGTCTTTTTCAAGTCCCAAGACGAGGTCGACGCAGTCGATGTTGTTGAGTTTGACTTTGCCTGACTCGAAGGCCTCGCTGGAACAACTCAGGATGTTGTATTTTCCTGCACTGTGGATGGCCTCTGCATGCTCGCGAACATAGTTGAAGTCATTGCCGGCAACGAACAGTCCCACCAGTTCTTCGCCGCAATATCCCAATGCTCCCGATCCCTCCTTGCCACGTTTGCTGTTGTCGAAAATAGTCTGGCGGCCACTCCAACCTGCCATACGGCCATAGGTCACTCCGGGGTCGGCGTCAAGGTCGAAACCTTTCTTGTCGCCAGTGTCGATGACGGCTGGTGAGGAAAGGCGGTTGAAGGAGTTCACCACAAGCACGGTCTTCGTGGCTGATGGGACATGGGCGGCGGAGAGTACTTCCGTGGGGAAACTTTCACCTCCACTGTTGGCGGCGGTCACTTTGAAATGGTACAGGGTGCCGGGTTGTATGTTGACATTGCACGAGGTGCCTTTCACCACCACGCCATTGTCGAAGCCGTTGTTGCCAACGGCTGTGTAAACAATGTATTCCGTGGGTGTGGCAGACGGCTCCATGGGGTCTTTCACGGCTGCCCATGTGAGACGGAGCTTGTTTTTTGAACCAAACTCGATGCGGAAGTTCCTGGGTGCCAAGGGTTGCACCACGCATTTTGTACCATGCATCTCGTTGACATAACGCAGCAGGGTCTTGTATATGGAACGTGCGAGAGTGAATCGGAAATTGGGGTCAAGCCCGAAGCGCATGTCCCCGAAGTTCTGGTGGGACATCACTTCGAGGATGGCTGAAGGAACAGCCGGTTCGCGGGTTTCGTTGTAGTTCTTGTCCCACATCACACGGCGGCGCCATTTCCCGTAAGTGGCGTTGAGGTCAGCCCAAGTGTTGTAGAGGAGGGCGTCGGCCAAGTCGTATGAGGCCATGCGTGAGATTCCGGAGTTGAGGCGTCCGTTGTAGAAACCGGTGGAGCAGATGGAGAGGGTGCCGACGATGGCATTGCCTCCGTTGTTGTCGACTCCCGCGTCGCTGTGAACAGAAAGCATCAGTTCAAGGGGGACGCCTTGTCCGCGGCTGTTGGGGACGAAGACAGAGCCACCGGCAAGCCAGTTGCTGAAACGGGAACGTGCGTTCAGGTCGTCATTGTAGTCGTTCGTGTTTTCAAACTTGTTGTACACGGAGTCGGGGGCGCCTGCCCATTGGGCGAAATATCGGGTGCCTTCCAGGCAGCGGGGAATGCCGCTTGTCTTTCCGCCACGGGAGATGTTGCCCATGCCGCCTCCAAACCGAACGGCGTCGGTGGTCACTACGCCGCGATGCTTGCTGTGGTTGCTCACCGTCACCATGTTGCGGTTTCCACAGCCTTTTTCGAAGTCGAAGGTGCCCAGGTATGCCCATGTGCTGCCACCCATGCGCTGGTTGACGTGGTAGACGGTGCGCACTCCCTTGTGCCATACGGTGTATTCTGCATCTTCAACAGATTGGTCCAACGTTTGGTAACTGACATAGACGGCATAACGTCCTGCCTCGGGGATGTCGGGGATGTAATAGGCGGTGCTGGTTTGCTTGCCGGATGTGGTTTCCGCCACGCGGCAGGTGCCGGCGCGGAAGGGGTTCTCGCCGTTGCCGTAAGTGCCAGAGTGGCGGGCATAGCCGTTCATCGATGTGTTGTGCCAAGGATGGCTCCCGTTGCGCTCGTTGTAGTAGTTGGCAGCATATAGACCGTCATTGTCGATGATGACTTCGTTCTTCTGCCAGTCGCGCTCTCGGGGCGAAAAGACGATGGCACCGGCATTCTCCAGCATCGGCATGAGATAGGGAATGACGATGGTCTGTGTGAACAAGTCCTCTGTGGTGCAGAACAGGTTGGGGCGTTGCCATTTCCATTTCCCCGACTTTTGGTCATAAACCTTGCCGTGGCTGGCTGCAATGGTGAGGTGGCGGCCCTCCAGTCCTCTGTTGATGGTATTGGGGCGGGATTCGTTTGTCACCCATGGCTTCCCCTCGTAATCGATGCGCCCCCATTGACGGTCGGTGTCATGGTTGCTCTCACGTAGCCGGTTGGGTACCAGTTCTTCGATGCTGTATCCATGAGAGAATATTTGCAAGGAGTAGCGTTGGTAGGGCTCGGGAAGGAGTCTCTTCACTTTGGAATAGATGTCTTTCACGATTTCAGGAGTGAATTCTTGTTCACTGAAACTATCATTGGCTGTGATGCGGATGTGATGGTGCTCGTCATCTACTTGGACGTTGTTTAATGAGGCTCTTACCGGAAAGCCGGAGCGTCCTGGGCCATAATTCTCGAAATAATTGCGAAGCGAGCGCTCCAAGGTGGAACGGGCGTCGGTGGTTTGGGCACGCATGCCTGTTGTGACAAAGAGTAACAGGCAGGTGGCGAAAATCATATGTATTGTTCTCATATCCTGAAATTTTCGGGGTGCTTGCCTTTGAAATCCCTGAAGTATTCCTTGATGGAAGCCATGTCGGCGGAGACGTCGTCGCCGGGTGTCACCATGTGGACGCATTCTATCAGCTTGCGTTCATAATCCAATCCGTAGAGGAGGACCGGAAGGTTGGCTTTGCGGGCGATGACAAGAAAACCGCATTTCCAATCCGAATTAGCGGAGCGAGTGCCTTCCGGGGTGATGCATAATTTGAACGATTTGGCTTTGAGGGCTTCAGAGGCCAGGTTGTCTGTCATACTCGTGCGCTTGCTTCGCCAGACGGGGATTCCTCCCAAATGGCGAAACAAAACACCCAAAGGCCAGAAAAACCATTCCTTCTTCATCAGGAAATTGATTTTCCAACCTTCTGCACCAGAATACAACTGACCCATGATGAAGTCCCAGTTGCTGGTGTGGGGGGCAAGGCAAATGATGTACTTGTCGGGGTGGGGCACTGTGACATGCTTCTTCCACCCCAGGTGTTTATACAATAGCCAATTGCAAAATTTCTTCCACATTCTTATTCACTCATGTTGCATATCTGGTCTATCACCTCGGATATTTGCTCCGTGAAGGCATTGGCCAGATGGTCATAGTAGTCTTTTTCCTTCATTCCTGGCTCAGGGTGTGAGATGCGACTGATGAAATCGGTACGGATGGCCAGGATGGATGACAACAATGCATCGACATTTGCTTCATCCGTATTGCCATGGTAAAGCGACATGGCAACACACTCGGCGAATACATCACTGCAGATGCTATTGATGCTCTTTTTCAAATCTTTCCTGTTGGGCATGGTGGTAGGGGTGTAATGAATGAAGTTGGTTTGTACATGCAGGACCTGAACAGATATAAGAGCCATGGTGAGCACTTTCTGATGACTTCAAGGTCTTCATGTATGGCAAAGATAGCAAATAATAATCATACTCGCAACAACTATTAGAGAAAAAAATGACTTCTTTGGCATTTTTGCCATTTTTCTTTCCTTTTCTCGCTTTTTTTGAGTAATTTTGCACGGAATTGTGTAAACATCCTTTTTTAAAATACAATATTATATTAGTAATTATGGAAAAAAGCGCATTGCAGCAGGCCAGGGCAGCCTACAAGCCCAAACTGCCAAAGGCTCTTAAGGGTGCCGTGAAGGCGATGGAGGGAGCTCCTACCCAAAGTGTGGACAATCAAGAGGAAATCAAGGCTCTCTTCCCAAACACCTATGGCATGCCTCTCGTAGAGTTTGTTCCCGGTGACGTAGAGAACAACAAGAAAATGAATGTTGGCATCATCCTCAGTGGAGGTCAGGCGCCAGGTGGACACAATGTCATCTGCGGACTGTTTGACACCGTCAAGAAACTTAACCCCGAGAACAAGCTTTATGGCTTCCTCATGGGACCTGGTGGACTCGTGGACCACAATTACATCGAGATAACAGCTGACTATGTGGACGACTACCGCAACACGGGAGGTTTTGACATGATTGGAAGCGGGCGCACCAAGCTCGAGGAGGTGAGCCAGTTTGAAAAAGGTATTGAAATCATCCGACAACTCGACATTCAAGCCATCGTCATCATCGGAGGCGACGACTCCAACACCAACGCATGCGTGCTTGCTGAATATTATGCCGCACAAAATTATGGCGTGCAGGTTATTGGATGCCCCAAAACCATCGACGGGGACTTGAAGAACGACCAGATAGAAACCAGTTTCGGATTTGACACAGCCACCAAGACCTATGCCGAACTCATAGGAAACATCGAGAGAGACTGCAACTCTGCACGCAAATACTGGCATTTCATCAAACTCATGGGAAGGTCGGCAAGCCACATCGCATTGGAGTGCGCACTTCAGTGCCAGCCCAACATCTGCCTCATCTCTGAGGAAGTGGAGGCTAAAGACCTTACTCTTAACGATATCGTCGAGCAAATATGCGAGGCTGTCGCTGCAAGGGCTGAAAAAGGCAACAACTATGGTGTCGTCCTCGTGCCAGAGGGACTCATTGAGTTCATTCCCGCTATTGGAAGACTCATCGACGAACTCAACGACCTGCTCGCCGCTCATGGGGCAGAATACAAGGACCTGCCGGCAGAGGAACAGCGTGAGTACATACACAACCATCTCACAAAGGAAAATGCTGAAACTTTCGACACCCTTCCGGAAAGCGTCGCCCGTCAACTCTCACTCGACAGGGATCCTCATGGAAATGTCCAGGTTTCGCTCATTGAAACAGAGAAGCTGCTATCTGAAATGTGTGAGGCGAAGTTGGAAAAATGGGCCAAGGAAGGTAAGTTTGTTGGAAAGTTTGCCACACTTCACCACTTCTTTGGATATGAAGGCAGATGCGCCACACCATCCAATTTCGATGCTGACTACTGCTATGCTCTTGGAGCAAGCGCCGCACAACTCATCGCAAATGGAAAGACTGGCTACATGGCCATCGTGAAAAACACCACCGCACCCACCGATGAGTGGAAGGCCGGCGGTGTGCCTATCACTATGATGATGAATATGGAGAGGAGGAACGGAAAGATGAAACCTGTCATCAGAAAAGCATTGGTGGAACTGGATGGCAATCCTTTCAAGACTTTCGTCTCATGTCGTGACAAATGGGCTCTTGAGACTTGCTACCTCTATCCCGGTCCCATCCAGTATTGGGGTCCAAAGGAGGTTTGCGACAAGACTACCATCACGCTCGCTTTGGAGCATGTGAAATAATTCTTTCTCTCAACAGGGTGGCCATGTGGATGATGACCCACATGTCCACCCTTTTTTATTTGACAAATGCCAAAGAATAGGAAAAAGGCGCAGAAAACTTCCCCTGAACCAGCCGAAAGCAAGCACTATTGGTGGAAGGAAATGGGAAGAAGGATTACGCGGGTGCCGCAATGGACGTGGTGGGCTATTGCCGCCGTGGCGGCTTTTTCTTATGTGTATGTATTCTATGTATTCTTTGTAGAACCTTTCGGATTCAGATGGAGAGCTGTCTTTGGCGACCCGTCTTATCCTAAGGGATATAGCGTACACGGCATCGATATCAGTCATCACCAAGGGAAAATCGACTGGACAAAACTTAGCAACGCCATGGTTGACCGTTCCAATCTGGCGTTCATCATGGTGAAAGCCACAGAAGGCTCTAATTATCTCGATGATTGCTTCGAGGAGAATTTCAGGAAAGCCAAGGAATATGGATTTGTCAGAGGGGCTTACCATTTCTGGAGCACCGTGTCCACCGCCCGGGAACAAGCGGCTTTCTTCTTGGATAACGTCAACTTGGAGGTGGGCGACTTGCCTCCTGTTCTCGATGTGGAAGCGAAACCGGAGAATATGAGTGAAGAGGATTTCCAAATGGAACTGTTGGCTTGGCTTCACATCGTGGAGGATAGATACCATGTGAAACCAATCATTTACACCTATTATAAATTTAAGGAGAGGTATCTTCAAGACGAACGGTTTGATGCCTATCCTTTCTGGATTGCTCATTATTACGTCTCCGACGTGCAATACCAAGGGAAATGGAAGTTCTGGCAGCACACCGACGTGGGACGCTTGCCTGGTATCATAGGCTATGTCGACCTTGATATTTACAACGGGTCGATGTTCGGGCTGAAGAAATTGACTATTCAGGAAGAAAATTTGTCTGTCCCTGAAATAGAACCCGCTGACAGCTTGAAAAATGATTCAACTGCTTATGAGCTGAACGACAGCGATACCCAGTCGCCCAACGACATCTTCGACTGAAGTGTCAAACCCAAGCTTTGGGCTTCTTCTATCAGCACCGGTGCGTCGTCCTCGTAGAAACCGCTGATGGTCAGGCGCCCGCTTTTCGACATCACCTCGCACATTGCACGCATGTCTTGGAGTAGGATGTTGCGGTTGATGTTGGCCATGACATGGTCGAAGACACCGCTCACATGCGTCAGGACACTTCGGGCACCGCAAAGCACCTCGATGTTTGTCACATGGTTCAACGAGGCATTATGTTTTGTGTTCTCAACGCTCCATTCGTCGATGTCGTAGGCTACCACCTCATGAGCTCCAGCCTTGGAGGCCACGATGGAGAGGATGCCTGTTCCACATCCGCAGTCGAGAACCCGCTTGCCTTGGAGGTCGTCGCTGAGCAGTTGTGAAACCATCATCTGAGTTGTGGCATGTGTGCCGGTGCCAAAGGCCATGTGCGCGTCGATCACCACGTCGATCATGCCTGCCGTGGGTTCTACGACGTGCTTTGTGTCATGGATGATGCAGCGGCCGTCGACTTTTATGGGTTCAAAACCCTCAGACTCCCATTCCTCGTTCCAATCCTTGTACTCCGATTGCTCAATGGAGTAATGCACGGCAACACCTGGCAAGGGGAAGTCGGAAAGCAGTGTCGATAGGAGGTCCTTGTCAAAGAGTTCTTCTTGGACATATCCTTTCAATATGTCTCCTTCACGCTCGAAAGACTCGAAACCAGCCTCACCGCCTAAATAGGCTATCAGGTCGAAAGCTGTGTCTGACATATCGGACGATAGGTTGTCGGTATGCAAATGGAATGTGGCAGTCAAGTATTTCATATCCTCTATTCTTTTTTGTTTGCCTGTAATGGATGCATTTTTGGTCCAAAAAGCGGGCAATGAAGTGAAATGATGGTGCAAATATATAAAAAATAGGGAAAAACCTATGTTCCTTTAGGGTTTTTCCTTATTTTTGCATGTATTCTTGAATTAAATTTGCATAGTGAAATAGTGAATACCAAAAACAAATGGATATGAAAAGGAAAATATTGCTTTCACTGATTGTTGGAGTGCTCCCGCTCTCCATCTTCGCACAGGACGACATGTACTACGTCCCCAAGAAGGTGGAAAAGGTGGAGAAGGTGACGACTGCACCTGAGAGGGTCAACTTGCCGGCACCCAAGCCCCTTGGGATGTCGGTGGATGAGTACAACCGCAGATATATGCGGAGCTCATACCAGACTCTCAACGGCGACTCTTTAGGAGATGACATCATCGACTTCACCGCTGGTGATGGCTATCCTATGAAAGACACGATTTATGTCGACGGTAGAAGGTATGACGACGACTACTACTACTCTGCCCGGTTAGGGCTTTTCGACGACTATTATGGATGGTACAACCCCTTCTTCTATGATTATCTCGGATGGAGGTGGGGACACTACTATGACCTCTGGTCGCCATGGGGATATTATTATCCAGGATGGTATTATGGTTATTATTCACCTTGGTACGACCCCTTCTATTACGGTTATTACGGATGGTACGGATACAGGGGATGGTGGGATCCCTATTATTACGGCTACCCATACTATTATTACGGTGGCGGAGTGGCATACCATTATGACAACCAAAGTTGGAGACATGCCGACTACTCTTCTGCCAGCAGGAACATGATCAGGGGAAATGGATATTCCATTGCAGAACACGGCACCTTTGGAGGTTCAAGGATAGCTAGTGGAAGCTTCTCTTCTTCCGGCTCCAGTACGAGAAGTACGGGGGGGGCAAGGACCACCTATAGCAACTCCACCAGCAGAAGGACGGGATTCGGAGGTAGTGGCAGCTATTCCGGAGGTTCGACACCCTCTGCCGCAAGAGGTTCATATGGCACGACATCACGAAGCAGTTCCGGTAGTTCCGGCTTTGCTGGCTCCAGCAGAGGAGTTTCCTCAAGCAGCTCAAGCTATGGTGGCTCCAGAAGCAGTTCCTCAAGCTCCAGCTACGGAGGCTCCAGCTCAAGAGGTTCGTTCGGCGGCAGCGGCGGCGGTGGCGGCGGCTCCTTCGGCGGCGGCGGTGGCGGCGGCGGTTCCCGCTCCGGTGGCAGCTTCGGCGGCGGTGGCGGTGGACGCTCCGGCGGTAGAAGATAGAGCTTTTGAAATTGAACACACATACACCTTCATATAAAATTGGTAAGAAAATGAAAAAGAGATATTTGCTGATGGCTGCTGCCATCATCGCACTGCCCTTGGCAGCGCAGGAAACCTATGAGAATGCGAAAATCATCAACCAGGACCTCAACGGTACTGCTCGTTATGTGGGTATGGGTGGTGCGACGGACGCACTGGGAGGTGAGATTTCCTCCATCAGCTCCAATCCCGCCGGTATAGGTCTCTTCAGACATAACAAGTTCGAAGGTACCGTGGGAATGGTGTCTCAGCAAGATGCGGCAAACTATTCTGAAGGCGACGAGACAAACCTGAGCTTCGACCAGATAGGATTCGTTTATTCCACAAGGAGTGGTGAGAATTCGTTCCTCAATATGGGTTTCAATTATCATAAAAGCAAGAATTTCAATTATATCCTCTCCGCTGACGACAGACTCGACAATGCTTCTCAGAACAAGAATTCCTATATGAAATTGGCCAACGGCTTGCTCTACAACAAGGATTTCGATGGGAATTTCAATCTTGATGCCGACTATGTCACCTGTAATCAGTTGGACGACATTTTCACCAGGAACCTTTTTTATGAATATGATGTGGACAATGCATACTACTACGATGCCGCCTCTTATGACTTCGACAGGGCCCACAAAGGATACATCGGGGCGTATGATTTCAACATTAGCGGCAACATCAACGACCGCGTCTATCTTGGAATGACCGTAGGACTGGAGGATGTGCATTACAAGCATATCTCCGATTACACTGAGCAAATGGTGCCCAACAACATCAACCTTAATTCACTTAACGTGTATGACGACAGGAGAATCTCGGGTACGGGCTACAACCTCAAGTTTGGTGCCATCTTCCGTCCCATAGAATATGCCCCCTTCCTCATCGGTGTCAACGTCCATACTCCTACTTGGTACAGACTCACCACAAGCAACTATACAGAGGTGAGTGACGGCAACAACACCATATGGTCGGAGGATGCATACGACTACAAGGTCTATACTCCTTGGAAATTCGGACTCAATATGGGTTATACCGACGGCAAGGTGTTTGCCATTGGAGCTTCATACGACTATGCTGACTACGCACACACCGACACCCGTATCAATGACGGTGGAAGCTATGACTTCTACGACTATTATGAGTCGAGCAGCAGCGACAAGGAGATGAACGGGCATACAAAGAGGACGCTCAAGGGCGTGTCCACATTCAAGGTGGGTGCCGAGGTGAGGCCCATTCCGGAAATGGCAATTCGTGCCGGATACAATTATGTCTCTGCCATGTATGACAAAGAAGGTTTCAAGGATGGTACACTCA
>Ga0310694_10001569_pt1 | contig 25653 bp, 20 predicted proteins | sample 174DNAGHGhighgp2_FD_203884 | JGI IMG/M metagenome (GOLD analysis project Ga0310694, IMG submission 203884) | Sheep rumen microbial communities from Palmerston North, Manawatu-Wanganui, New Zealand - 1742 DNA GHGhigh gp2 (v2) (version 2) | ecosystem: Host-associated > Mammals > Digestive system...
TGAAAGAGTGCCGGAAAGCCATCGGCCTCACCCAGGCGGCCCTGGCCGGACGCAGCGACGTGTCGCTCCGGATGATCCGCGCCTACGAACAGGGAACCCAGGACCTCTCCCGGGCAGAAGCCTCCACCCTCCTGCGCCTTTCCCGGGCACTCTGCGTGCCTCCGGAGCGCTTGGTGGAGGGGCTGTAAGCTTTGATTTTCCGTCCTTTATTCGTATTTTCGTGGGAGATAGGGAGAAGTTATATGCGGAAATATCAAATCGTGCTGCTGCTCGCCGTTATCCTGCCGTTATCTGCTTGCGGGGGGCGGACGACAGGCATGCTCCTTGCCGATGTGGAGTCGTACCTCCAGGAACGCCCGGACAGTGCGTTCTCTGTCTTGAAAGCTGTGGATACGACGTCGTTGAGGACGAAGTCCCTCCGGGCAAAATATGCGCTTCTGTATGCCATCGCACTGGACAAATGTGTTATTGATACAACCGACATCGGTATAATTCGTCCTGCCATGGACTACTACGGCGGAAAGGACGATAGTCCATACAGGTCCAAGACATGGTATTATGCCGGGCGGATATTCACCAACGGAAAGGAGTATCCCGATGCCCTTCTGGCCTATGGCCGGGCCCTGGAAACACTTGACAGTCTGGATTATTACTTCGCGGGGTTGGTCTATTCCGGTATTACGGATGTGTATAATAAGACCTACAACAGGGCGGAAGAATTGTCCAATGCGCGTCAGGCATATCACTGTTTTACCATGATGGGGGAGAAGAAGCACCGGGACCTGGCTGTTTATAAGTTGGCCCAGGCCTATCATAACAACAGTTATTTCGAGGAAGCAGACAGCCTTTACACAAGTATATTCGCAAATGCCGATTCTACCAGCAAGCTGGCCAGGTATGCAATCAGAGAGGTTGTTACCAATAGTGTTCAAAGTGGAGAGCCGGATGTTAAACGCGGAATTGAATTACTGGAATACTTGGTAAGTCATGGATGGGGTTTATCCATCGCCTCGTATTATGAGTATGTTTACCTCCTTCTGTTAGATGGCAAAAATAAGGATGCAGAATCGTTGCTGTTGCAACTAGAACCATTAACAGATGTGACAGATGTTAAAGCCTTGGAAGTTAAGTATAGGATATTGCTTCTTAAAGGTGACAACGCAGAAGCTATAAAACTGTTGGAGACTCAACTAGCTTATCAAAACCAAGTTGTAGAAGAGCAACTTGCCCAGTCTGTCTTCAAAGCGCAAAGCAATTACTATCGCCTGACCTCAGATATGGCCAGACAAAAAACAACGATTGCAAATCAACGAAGTCTTCTGGTCTTTGTCATAAGTGCTATTGTCATCTGTTTGCTTTACATCGGTTTCCGGCTTAGGAGGGATAGATTGGTAAAGGAGAGAGAGCGTTTGGCTTTGGCAGTAGAGGAATCACAACGCCTGTTGCAACTGGTCCAGAAGGAAGCAACGGAGGGGAAAGAGGATTCTGCCCGTGAGCATGCTAAATTGCAGGAGGTGAGGAAATCCTATGTCACACTTTTCCAGAAGCGTTTCCGCGAGATTGGGAAGTACTACGACGCTTCTGCAGCCCACCGGATGAATATTGTCGAGGAGCGGGCTGGGAAAGATGCTTTGGCATCCTTGAAATCGCTGTTAGAGGACATTTCCGGCAAGTCGGAGGGACAAAAGCAGTTTGAAAACAGAATCAATGCCGACATCGAGAACGTTATTATGAAAATCCGGGAGGATTTCCCGGGCTTCGATAACGATGACATCCGTTTCATATGCTATATGGTCGTGGGATTTGACAACCCTGCCATTGCGTTTTTGATGGATATGACCAAGGAGAATGTCCGGGTTAAAAGGCATCGCATTCGCAAGAAACTGAAAGAGTATGAAGGTCCCAACGAAATGCTTTACCAGTTATTCGTGTAAAAGCGTTACAGTACAAACGGTGTTGGTAATTTGTTTATAATGAATAAGTTACGGCATTCTTCCGGGTGGGACAGAAATGGGCGAAATTATATAAATGCGTGATATATAAGTATTTAGCAAGTCGAAATATGCTCTGATTCTGTAACGCACAAACAGTTGAAAGGGTGATAAAGAAACACTTTTCCGTATACTTTTGTCTCAAACAATTATCAAAAGCTATGCGTAAAACTATTAGCCGGGAAAATAATGTTGGGTAATTTCTATCTGGACGAGAACAACATCGCGACAAATCATCAAAAATAAAAAAATTATGAAACGGATTATTGTTATTTGCATCGCAACCCTGTCGTGTCTGTCAATGTCGGCGCAACAAAAAGGTGATATGTATATTGCCGCTTCTGCGAGTGCTTCTTTTGGTGTTCAAGGAACGAAGACCTTTGATGGCGTTTCGACAGAGGGGATGCGTCGGCCTACGGCAACTTCTGCGAGTGCATCGGCCGAATTCGGCTTTTTTGTTGTCGATCACCTTCGGCTGGCATTGGGCATCGGGGTTCCTTTCCTCTCTTCGCCGATAGGGGAGACATATCATAGAAACCGAACAGTCGCTTTCCTCGTAAATCCGAACGTCGCATATTATATCCGGTTGGCAGACGGTTTATATTATACGCCGGAAATTGGATTCGCTTATCAGGTAGGCGAATATAAAGAAGAGCTGTCGGCACAGACATCTTATAATGCCAACTATGGTAGTTGGCAGGTGTATCTCAACTATCTGGCGTTGGAATACAAGATTAACCGTAAATTCGCATTGGGCGTTGGGATCGGTGCTGTTTCCTATGGCGCCGCCCATGTCAAGGACAAGGCATCGGCGGCCTATGTCAAGAATGAGCTGCTCAACGTTAACCTAAATACGGCTTCGGTACACGTCCGGTTTTATCTGTAAGGCCACGTTGACGGAAAATGTGATCTGTGTGCGTTCTGGCTGTCAACACGGCAATGAATAAAAAATGGGGCACCCACCCCCTTTTTTTGACCTGAAAAATGCCTATCTTTGTAGACTGGAATATAACTTAAACAACTATATGTACAGAACACACACGTGCGGGGAACTCCGCATAGAGAACAAGGGACAGCAGGTGACGCTTTCCGGATGGGTGCAGAAGGCCCGCAAACTGGGCGGCATGACGTTTATCGACCTCAGGGACCGTTATGGCATTACCCAGCTGGTGGTGGAGGCCGATGCCCCCGCCGCCCTGGTGGAAACCGCCACTTCCCTGGGCCGTGAATTCGTGATCCAGGCCATCGGCGAGGTGGTGGAGCGCCAGGCCAAGAATCCCAAGATGCCCACCGGCGACATCGAAATCAAACTTCAGGACATCCACATCCTCAACAAGAGCGTAACCCCGCCCTTCACCATCGAGGAAGAGAGCGACGGCGGTGAGGACCTCCGCGCCAAATACCGTTACCTGGACTTGCGCCGCGGTCCGCTGCAGCGCGCCCTGGCGCTTCGGCACAAAGTGGCCCACGAGGTACGCAACTACCTGGACGCCAAAGGCTTCATGGAAATTGAAACCCCGTACCTGATCAAGAGCACCCCGGAAGGCGCCCGCGACTTCGTGGTGCCCTCCCGCATGAATCCCGGCCAGTTCTACGCCCTTCCGCAGAGCCCCCAGACCTTCAAGCAGCTCCTGATGGTGGCCGGCTATGACCGCTACTTCCAGATTGTACGCTGCTTCCGCGACGAAGACCTCCGGGCCGACCGTCAGCCGGAATTCACCCAGATAGACTGCGAAATGTCCTTCGTGGAGCAGGAAGACGTCCTGAACATGTTCGAGGGCATGATGCGCACCATCTTCAAGAACGTCCTGAACGTAGACATCCCCAACCCCATGCCCCGCATGAGCTGGTATGACGCCATGGACCGCTACGGCTCCGACAAACCGGATGTCCGCTTCGGCATGACCATCCACGAGCTCACGGACGTGGCCAAGGGCAAGGGCTTCAGCGTGCTGGACGATGCCGCCTACATCGGCGCCATCTGCGTTCCCGGCGCGGCGGAGTACACCCGCAAGCAGATTGACGAGCTCACCGAATGGGTGAAACGCCCGCAGGTGGGTGCCAAAGGCCTCATCTACGTGAAAGTGAATGCCGACGGCAGCTTCAAGAGCTCCGTGGACAAGTTCTACGACGCCGCGGCGCTCGCCGCCTGGGCCACCGCCGCAGAGGCCAGGCCCGGCGACCTGATGCTGGTGATGAGCGGCCCCGCCAAGCGCAAGGTCCAGACCATGCTGGGCGTGCTGCGCCTGGAAATGGGCGGCCGCCTGGGGCTCCGCCACCCGCGCGAGTTCGCACCCCTTTGGATCGTGGACTTCCCGCTCCTGGAATGGGACGACGAAACCCAGCGCTTCTACGCCATGCACCATCCCTTCACCGCTCCCAAGCCGGAGCATGAGAAGTGGTTCTACTCCGATGCCAAGGAAGACCTGGAGCGCGTATGCGCCAACGCTTACGACTTCGTGCTCAACGGCAACGAACTGGGCGGCGGCAGCATCCGTATCCACAATGCCGATATGCAGAAACGCATGTTCGAGGTCCTGGGCATCGGCCCGGAAGAGGCCGAATACAAGTTCGGCTTCATCATCAACGCCTTCAAGTTCGGCGCCCCGCCGCACGGGGGCCTGGCCTTCGGCTTCGACCGCGTGTGCGCCCTCATGGGCGGCCAGGACACCATCCGCGACTACATCGCCTTCCCCAAGAACAACCAGGGCCGCGACGTCATGATCGACAGCCCGTCGGCCATCGACCAGTCGCAGCTGGACGAACTCCAGATAGACTTGCGTGTTTCGGAAAGCGCTCAGTAACAGTTGCTTATGAGTTTTGCTCCCGGCGTTTTTGCTGGGAGCAAAATGTATAACAACCACAGTATCAAAGGGTTAATGAAAACGGTAAAAAACGCAGACCTTTCCGGCCGCAACACCTTCCGCATGAAGGTGAAGTGCGCATTGTATGTGGAGATAGAGTCCGAGGCCGATCTCCCGGCCCTGGATTGGGCCTCCCTGCCCCAGCCCGTGATGGTCATGGGCGGCGGCTCCAACCTGCTCTTTACCAAGGACTTCCCCGGGACGGTGCTCCATGTGGGGATTGCCGGTCAAGCCGGCAATGACGGCCCCTGCCCGGCCCCTGCCTCGTCCTGCCCGGCCCCGACCGGGCATCTTCTGGTTACCTGCGGCGCCGGAACGGTCTTCGACGATTTCTGTGCCTGGGCGGCGGCGGAAGGCCTTTGGGGGCCGGAGAACCTGTCGCTCATTCCGGGGGAATGCGGGGCCAGCGCCGTGCAGAACATCGGCGCGTATGGCGTAGAGGCCAAGGACATCCTGGCCGATATCCGCGCCTGGGACTGCCAGGAACGCCGTTTCGTGCACATTGACCCGACCGATTGCCGGTACGGCTACCGCACCTCCCGTTTCAAGACAGAGTGGAAGGGCCGGTACATCATCACGGCTGTCACCTACCGCCTGAGTCGCGAGCCCCAGCCCAAGCTGGACTACGGCGGCATCCGGAAGGCGCTGGAGATTGCCGGTCAGGCCGGCAATGACGGCGCTTCGTCATGCCCGGCTCCGACCGGGCATCTTACCCCGCAACTCATCCGGGACACCATCATCGGCATCCGCAATGCCAAACTGCCGGACCCGGCCGTGACGGGCAGTGCGGGCAGCTTCTTCTGCAACCCGGTCATCAGCCGGGAACACTTTGCCCGTATCCGGGAAATAGCCCGGCAGGACAACGGGCCGGACTACCAGGTGCCGCACTATGACACGCCGGACGGGGTCAAGGTCCCGGCGGCCTGGATGATCGAACAGTGCGGCTTCAAAGGCGCCACCCTCGGCGGGGCGCAGGTGTACCGGAATCAGCCGCTGGTCATTGTAAACGCTTCAGGGACAGCGTCTCCGGAAGACATCATCGGCCTGGAGCAGCGGGTCATCGCAGCCATTGCGGCTAAATACGGCATCACCCTCCACCCGGAAGTGGAACACATCTGAAGCGCATCGTCCCCGATCTTTCCATCCTTCTGAAAAGCCAAGTGTCACAAATCCGACAAAAAAAGGTTATATTTGTGAACTATGTCTAAATTCATCATCGAGGGAGGGCATAAGCTCTCCGGAACCATCGTCCCGCAGGGCGCCAAGAACGAGGCGCTGGAAGTGATCAGCGCCGTGCTCCTGACCAGTGAGCCCGTCACCATTTCCAATGTTCCGGAAATCCTGGACGTGAAAAATCTCATCGACCTCCTGCAGCAGATGGGCGTCAAGGTTACCCGTCACGCCAAGGGCGTATACACGTTCCAGGCCGACGAAGTGGACACTTCCTACATCGAAACCGAGGAATTCGTGGCCAAATGCGCCCGGCTCCGCGGCAGCGTGATGGTGGTGGGCCCGCTCCTGAGCCGTTTCGGCAGTGCCTGGTTCGCCAAGCCGGGCGGCGACAAGATCGGCCGCCGCAGGGTGGACACCCACCTGGACGGCATGCTCAAGCTGGGTGCCCGGATGGACTACGACCCTTCCCGCCGCGCCTTCCACCTTACGCAGGAGGGCCGCCTCACAGGCCGATACATGCTGCTGGACGAAGCTTCCGTGACCGGAACGGCCAACATCGTGATGGCCGCCGTACTGGCCAAGGGAACCACCACCATCTACAACGCGGCCTGCGAACCCTACCTGCAGCAGCTGTGCAAGATGCTGGGCCGGATGGGCGCATTCATCGACGGGGTGGGCTCCAACCTGCTGCGCATCCATGGCGTAGAGAGCCTCCACGGCACGGAGCACGTGATTCTCCCGGACATGATCGAAGTGGGTTCTTTCATCGGCATGGCCGCTATCTGCCAGAGCGAAATCACCATCAAAAACGTCTCCTGGTACGACCTGGGCATCATTCCGGACGCCTTCCGCCGCCTGGGCATCAAGCTGGAGCAGCGGGGCGACGACATCTACGTCCCCGCGCAGGATTGCTACGAGATCGAATCCTTCCTGGACGGCAGCATCATGACGCTCGCCGATGCCCCCTGGCCCGGCCTCACCCCGGACCTGTTGTCGGTGCTGCTGGTGGTGGCCACCCAGTGCAAGGGCAGCGTGCTCATCCACCAGAAGATGTTCGAGAGCCGCCTGTTCTTCGTAGACCGCCTCATCGACATGGGAGCGCAGATCATCCTCTGCGACCCGCACCGGGCGGTGGTGATCGGCCATGATCACAGGATCACGCTCAAGGCCTCGCACCTGGTGTCGCCGGATATCCGCGCCGGTATTGCCATGCTGCTGGCGGCCATGAGCGCCCGCGGCACCTCCACCATCGACAACATTGAACAGATAGACCGCGGCTACGAGGACATCGAAGGCCGCCTGAACGCCCTGGGGGCGCACATTACCCGGGCGTAATCCTACAGAAGGCCTTTTTCCTTCAGGATTGACACTAGTTCGGCCGTATTTGAGGCCTGGAACTTTTCAAGAAGCCTCTTCCTGTACCACTTGATGGTGGCAAGGGAGAGGCAGACTTTATCTGCTATTTGCTGGCTGGTAAGGCCCGCCGCAAGGAGGGGGACAATCTCCCACTCCCTGTCTGTAAGTTCCTGAGCCAGAGGTTTTTTCTCCAGGGCTTCCTCAATGACTATATCGGCCCCGGCCTTTTCACGGGAGAGTTTCCGGTTGCGGCGGAGGATAAGCCCAAGCGCAAGGATAAGGCCGATTATTATAGCGCCTCCAAGGGCCGCCAGCCTCCAGGTTTTCTTCTGCCGCTGAAGGATCTTGTTGGTAAGGCCCAGCGTCTCTATCCTTGCGGCAAACTCCTGATCCTCGTGGAGGGAGTAGTAGGAATCGGCCTCCTCGATAAATTTCATGGCCTTTCCTATCTTTCCCTTCGCAAGGTAGTAACTTCCCAGCCCTTTGTAGGCCGATGATATCTGCAGGGAGTCCCCGCTTGCCCGCGCGTACTCAAGGGAGGTCTCGTAGCAGGGGAGGGCCTTTTCCAGTTCTCCTTCCTCGAACCAGGTCTCTCCCATGTTGTACCAGAGGATGGCGTTAGACTCGTTCCAGCCGTATTTTGTGAAGATCTCCCCGGCTTTTTTGTAGTACTCCATGGCCTTCGGGATGGAGTCCATCAGGTTGTAGGTGTTGCCGATGGCGCCGTAGAGTAGGCTCCGGGTGTCGTCAATATCCATCTCCGGGTATGGCTCGTCACTTGTGAAGGAGGTTTCCCCGCGAAGCATCCTCTCCGTCATTTCCAGCGCCTGGTTAAAGTAGAACAGTGAACTGTCATACTGGCCCCTGCCGTAGTGGATGAGGGCTATTCCGTTCAGGCCGTCGGCCATCTTTACCAGCCAGTTCCAGCGGGTGGCAAGTTTGTAGCACTTCCTGGCAAAGTACAAGGAGCGCTCCGCGTTGATGTTGCGGTAGCCCAGCATAAGACTCCAGTAGGCGTAGATGATTTCCCCGCACTGTTTTTCAGATGCGGCCGCCCAGCGGTCTTCCGTCCATGGGGCAACAACCCTTTCAAGGGAATCCACGTTGTGGCCGCGGTGGTCAAAATAGGCGTTGGCCTTGGCGGCGGTAAGGCCGATTACAGCGAGCAGGATGAGAAGTCTTTTCATATAGGCAAAGATAGTAAAAGCGCAGCATAAATAGTCTAAAGTGGTCAAATACTATACCTTAGCATAGTATTTTCTATCCTTTGGGATGGTGTTTTTCATTATTCGGATGCCGAAATTTGTAAATGGTTTTTTGAGTTACTTTATGGAGAACAGGACAATACGTCTCACCGCCAAGGAACAGCGCATCCTGCAGATGATTGCAAACGGCCACACCAGCCCGCAGATAGCGGAGGAAATGTGCCTGAGCCTTCCCACGATCAAGTGGTACCGCAAACGCATCAAGGTAAAATTTGAGGCCGATACAACCGTGGAGGTTGTCCGTAAGGCCCTGGAGCAGGGCCTCATCTAGTCTGGTAGTTATTAACCTAAAATACAGTGCGTATGAAAGAATTAGTCAAAGGCGAATACCTCGCGCCTGATGCAGAGGTGGTTACCCTCGCCCTCGGGAGCAGTGTCCTGCAGGTTCTCTCACCGGGAATTGAGGATTCTTCTGAGAACCCGGTACAAGACTGGTAAAAAGGAGGACAGTATTATGAAGAAAAGTTTATTGATGATACTTGCCGCAGCCGCCGTCCTTGCCGGTTGCCAGAAAGAGGTTAACGCCCCTGAAAAAGAGTTGGAGGAAACCCCGGAAAATGTTGTTCAGCCCGCAGAGCCCAAAGTGATATATGCCGATATTGACTCCGATGAAACCAAGGCCGGCATGGACCGTTACTATGACGACGGTACCAGCAGCTACAAATACCGTCACCACTGGGAGAACGGCGATGTAATCTATGTCTACGAAGGTACTACCGTCACTATTTATACTTGTACTAACGCCGTGACAGGCGAATTCACGGAAGAGTCTACATCGCCCATCCCGGACGGAAGGAGTTTTACAAACTGCCGTGCCGTTTATTCTACCGTGGGGCCTGTTTCTGTTTCGGCGAACAACAAAGTCAGCGTGAACGCTACCGGAGGTTATACTTCAAGCTCAGACACGCCGGCATACTGCAATTTTATGGTCGCTTCAACAACGGACGGTATCCATTTCCACTTCGTCAGCCAGGTGGGTTGGGTGAAACTTCAGCTCAAGGGCACGCGGACTGTAAAGACCATAAAAATGGCCAAGTATAGTACGGGCGAAGATTATGAAGGTTTTCATGAGTATGACTTCTCCACAGACACTTACAATTTCGTGGATAGTCAAGGCGAGAGTTTGACGATCACCCTGAATTCTCCTGTCACGCTTGATCCCGTAACCCCCACGGATTTCTATTTTGCGCTTCCCGCCATGTCCTATTCCGGACTGAACTTCGAGTTCACCTTTGAAGGGGTTGTCGGAGACGATTATCTGTCAACAGCTAAAACCGTCGAGGTCGAACGCAACACAGTCACACCTATGGCCGTGAAGGAAATAGGTTTCAGATCCACGCTCTGCAGCGGTGTGAACTTCAATGTGACCTTGAAATCTCTGGCAGCAGGTACAACTGTGAGCGCAGGAGATGCGGATAATCTGATCAAGGGTATCGTCTTCTCTCTTGGAGAGGCATCCCCTGCTGCTACTTCCGTCAATCTGGCCGACAGCGGAAAGCCCATCTATGCGACATTCGATGCCGGAAGCGGCCTGATCACACTGCATACTGCTGCGGATATAGTGACACTGAATTCGGAATGCGCCGAGATGTTCCGGCAAATGACTGCCCTCGAAAGCGCCGCTATGCTCTCTCAGGTCGCCCGCTCGAAAGTCGGCGTCATATCCATGTTCAGGGGATGCGCAAGCCTGGAGTCCATCGATCTGAGCAAACTGGATGTCTCCGAAGCGATATCCTTCAGCAACATGTTCAACGGATGCAGCGCGCTTACTGGCCTTGATTTGTCCTCCCTGAACACGTCTTCCGCGACTACATTTACCTATATGTTCGGTAGCTGCGCTGCCCTTACCTCCCTGGATCTCAGCGGATTCGACACGAAAAAGGTCACGGATTTCAGTTACATGTTCAACGATTGCACCTCCCTCGCCAGTATCGATTTCGGCACAGCCTTTTTCAAGAACAATATGATCCGGACGTTGGACGGCATGTTCGCGAATTGCCCGAGCCTGGGTTCTGTCAACCTGACGAAAAGCGAATCCGCCTCTTTTGAGACTAATACTCCTTATAGCACGATGGACATTATCTGCTTCGGCTGTACTTCCCTGACCAGCTTTACTCTTCCCCTCCCGGGCCGTGTGAAGAGTTTCATACAGGCATTTATGAACTGTACCAAGCTCGAGGTCATCGATATGGACGCCTTGCAAGATTACAATAACCCTAATTACAATCAGATGTTCAGAGAATGCAGGAAGTTGAATACACTCAAAGTCAGTCATTGGGGGTGTCCTACCCTGAGCAGTGGTACGACAACAGAATCTAATAGGAACATGTTCCTGGGAACGTGTGCAGAGTCCACCGGACTGGACATTTATTTAAGTGCGTCGCAGTTTACCTGGCTGGGTTATTACTTCAATGAAACGATGAAAGCCTCCGGCTTCGTCACCCGCCACAACCCCAACATCTAGTTAGATGCTTTACGTAAACCGTTTTCAATGGCCGGCTCGATTTGAGCCGGCCTTTTTCTTTACGAACAAAGTCACAAAACCCGCCCCAAACGTGACTAAGACGGGCGGGGTGCCTATTTTTCAATAAGTTCTGCGGGGCCGGTAAGGAAGACGTCCTTGAACCCGCCTCCGGAGGGGGTGAACTCAACTCCCAGCCAGTCTCCGCGGCGGCACTGAAGCCGGTAGGAGATGCCTGGTCGGGGCCGGGCATGACGTGCTCTGTCATCCCCGACCTGATCGGGGATCCCAAGGTGGTAGGCCGCGATGGCGCTGGCCGTGAGGCCCGTGCCGCAAGCGAGGGTCTCGCCCTCTACACCTTTCTCGAAGGTGCGGACCTTAAGGCCTTCGGGGGTGGACTCTACAAAGTTCACGTTGGTGCCTTCGGGCTGGAAGTCATCGGCCCATCTGATGGGCTTGGCCTCGGGCTCTATGTCTATGGCATCCACATTGTCCCTGAACTCCACGTAGTGCCGTGTTCCGGTGTTGAGGAAGTAGCCGTCCTTTACCGTGCTGATGCCCTTGACGTCAATCATTTTCAGGCGGACGGTCCAAAGAGATTTCTCGGCTACGCTCGAAATGACAGTGGCGATGTGCGCTCCGTCCGGAGCAAGGAAGTGCCATGTGCCATCTTCTGAGGCCGGTTTCAGGCCCAGATAATCGGCAAAGGCAACGATGCATCGGCCGCCGTTGCCGCACATCATTCCGCCGGAGCCGTCGGGGTTGTAGAACTCCATCCCGAAGTCGTGGCCCGGAGCCTCTGTGAGGATCATCAGGCCGTCTGTGCGGTACTCCCGGCAAAGGGCCTGGATGCGCTCCGGCTGGCGGTACTCATCCATACCGCCTTCCCGGCCGTCAAAGACCACAAAGTTGTTTCCTGCTCCGGTGAATAAGTGAGGCGTTTTTGTCATCTCGTTGATTATTAACTGTTTACACATTTTGCTCCGGGCAAAAATGCTGGGAGCAAATATCGTAACTACCTATGGTTTAGTGCTTTAGCTAAAACGGTGGCCAGAAGCTTTATCCCCGGCTCCATCTTGGACTCCTCGATGAAGGAAAAGTTGAGGCGCATGGTGTTGCGGTGGCTGCCGTCCGGGTAGAAGAAGGAACCGGCGACGTAGGCCACGCCGGCCGATAGGGCTTTGTCGTAAAGCGCCACAGTATCAATGCATTCCGGAAGCGTGAGCCAGAGGAAGAGGCCGCCGTCCGGGTGCGTCCAGGAGGTGCCGGCGGGCATATACTTGTCAAGGAGCCCCAGCATAAGGTCCCGGCGGCGCCTGTATTCTGCAATGGTATGAACCAGATTGGCATCCAGTGCGCCGGAGGTGAGGAACTCGCAGGCCATGTACTGGTCCAGCACCGGCGGGCAGAGGTCCAGGCACTGCTTGCACACATAAATCTGCTCCAGAAGCGGTTCCGGGCCGATAATCCACCCCAGCCTGAAACCCGGCGCAAAAATCTTGGAGAAACTCCCAAGGTGGAGCGTGCGCTCCGGCGCCAGTTCACGGAGGGTGGGGAGGGCCTCTCCGGAGTACCGGAGTTCACGGTACGGGCTGTCCTCCACGATCAGGATGTCCAGTTCACGGGCTAGACGCACAATCTCCTTTCTTTCCTCCAGGGTCAGTGTCTTTCCCGTAGGGTTATTGAAGTCCGGAATGACATAGATGAACTTGGTGGGAGAATTCCCGGCTTCGCCCGCAATGACAGGACGGACCTCGGCCCTGTACGCCCTGAAACTCTGGAGGGCGCCCAGGTATACGGGACTCTGGGCCAGGACGATGTCGCCGGGGTCCAGGAAAACCCTGGAGCACACGTCTATGCCCTGCTGGGAAGACGTGGTGATCTGGACCTGCGACACCGGAACGCCGTAACGTGCGGCGATGGCGGCGCGCAGTTCCGGAACGCCCTGCGTAGCACCGTACTGGAGTGCCCGGGTGCCGTATTTTTCCAGCACCGCCGCCGCCAGGGAAGGGATCTGTTCCGTGGGGAAAGTGACCGCGGCGGGGTAGCCGCCGGCAAAGGAGCAGATGGACTGGAGATCCACCTTGCGGAAGATTTCACGTACGGGAGACCTCAGGAACGAGGGAACATCGGCCGAAAAAAAGCGCTCATAATCCATAGGTGCAAAGTTAGCAATTTTTGGCCGGGTTGTGTTGCCGATGCTCATAGAATTCCGGGGATTTTTTGTATTTTTGTATCTTGTATGAAAGCACTTGATTTACACGGCTGCGGCACCGCGCTTCTCACCCCGTTCAAAGGGGGGGAAGTGGACTTTGAGTCCTTTGCCGCCACGGTAGACTGGCAGGTAGAAACCGGCATCGATTTTCTGGTCCCCCTTGGAACCACAGGTGAAACGCCCACGCTCTCCGAATCGGAGAAACTCCAGGTCCTGGAGGTGACACTCCGGCACGCTGACGGACGTCCCGTGATGGCCGGTGTGGGGTCCAACTCCGTGAAGGGCACCCTTGACAACATCCGCCTCCTGCAGGATGCCGATGCCTTCCTGGTGGTGGTTCCCTTCTACAACAAGCCGCCCCAAAGAGGTATGTATGAGTACTTTAAGGCCGTGGCAGGGGCAACGGATAAGCCCATCGTGCTGTATAACGTCCCCGGCCGCACCGGTTCCAATATGGAGCCGGAAACCGTATTGCAGCTGGCCCGGGACGTGCCCAATATCATCGGCATAAAGGAAGCCTCCGGCAAGATAGAGCAGAGCCTGAGGATCATGGCCGGCCGCCCGGAAGGTTTCAAGCTCCTTTCCGGCAACGACGAAGACACCCTTGAACTCATGTCCCTGGGGGCCGATGGCGTCATCTCCGTCGCCTCGAACGTCTTCCCTTCCGCCATGGCCGATTTCATCCACGCCCTGGAGGCCGGCAAAGCGGAAGAAGCAAGCCGGATGGATGCCCGTCTGAAGCCCCTTTTCAAGGCCCTCTTCGTGGAGCCCAACCCCATCCCCGCCAAGGCCGCCATGGCGCAGCTGGGCCTGATGGAAAACAGCCTGCGCCTGCCGCTGGTCCCCGCCAGCCCCGAAACGGAGCAGCTCCTGGCAAAAACCCTTAAAGACTTGTTCTGATGGAAGTTACACTGGAAAGATTCAACGAAGTGTTGGCCGCCTTGGAAAAGGGCGAACTCCGCGTGGCGGAAAAGAAAGACGGTGTGTGGGTGGTGAACAAATGGGTGAAGGAAGTCATCCTGGCCGGCTTCAGGCTGGGCGCCGTCACAGATATGTCCCAGGGGCAGTTTGCCTTCTTTGACAAAGCCACTTTCCCGGTGCGGCAGTTCAAGGCCGAAGACGGCGTCCGCATCGTTCCCGGCGGCACCTCCGTCCGCCGCGGTGCCTATCTTGCAAAATGCAGCATCGTCATGCCTCCGGCCTACGTGAACGTGGGCGCCTACGTGGACGAAGGCACCATGGTGGACAGCCATGTCACCATCGGCTCGTGTGCCCAGGTGGGGAAGCATATCCACATATCGGCCTCCACGCAGATCGGCGGCGTGCTGGAACCGGCCGGCGCCCTGCCCACCATCATCGAAGACGGTGCGTTCGTGGGCGGCAACTGCGGCATCTATGAGGGCACCATCGTGGAGGAAGGCGCCGTCATCGCCTCCGGTGTCATCATTACGTCGTCCACCGCCATTTTCGACGCCACCACCGGCGAGTTCATCAAGCGCAATGCCGATGGCCGCATCGTGGTGCCGAGGAACGCCGTGGTGGTGAGCGGTTCCAAGCCCATCGTCCGGGACGGAAAGCCCCTGGAGAGCGGCGTGCACCTGTATTGCCCGGTCATCGTCAAATACCGCGACGAGAAAACCGCCGGCAGCGTGCACCTGGAGGAATTGCTCCGCTAGGCGCTGGTGCGCAAGTGGTTGATAGTGAGTGTTTTACGGAATTTTATCGGCGCTAAACGGACCGATAAAAATCCATAAGTGATTAATAGACAATAATATACGCACCATGAAAGTTGCTGTTGTAGGTGCCACCGGCCTGGTGGGTACAAAAATGTTGCAGGTATTGCAGGAGCGGCATTTCCCCGTGACGGAGCTGCTGCCCGTGGCTTCCGAGCGCTCCTGGGGCCGGAAAGTGGAATTTCAGGGCCGGGAGTGGACGGTGATGCGGGCCGATGAAGCCATCGCCCGGAAGCCCGCCCTGGCGCTGTTCAGTGCCGGCGGCGCCGTTTCCGGAGAGCTGGCTCCGCAGTTCGCGGCCGCCGGCTGCTATGTTGTGGACAACTCCTCCTTCTGGCGCATGGACCCTTCCGTGCCGCTGGTGGTGCCGGAAATCAATGCCGATGTCCTCACCCGGAAGGACCGGATCATCGCCAATCCCAACTGCTCCACCATCCAGATGGTGCTGGCACTGGCGCCGCTGCACAAGGCTTATGGCATCCGGCGCATCGTGGTGAGCACCTATCAGAGTGTGACGGGGGCCGGCCAGCGGGGCATCGAGCAGCTGGAGGCCGAAAGGGCCGGCGGCAGCGGGAGCAAGTTCCCGCATCCCATCGACCTGAACGTACTGCCGCATATAGACTCCTTCCTGCCGGACGGCTACACCAAGGAAGAGATGAAAATGGTGAACGAGACGCGGAAGATCCTTCGGGACCCTTCCATCGCCGTGAGCGCCACCACCGTGCGCGTGCCGGTGAAAGGCGGCCACTCGGAGAGCGTGAATGTGGAGTTGGGAAAGGCCTATGACCTGTCGGACGTCCGCCGCCTGCTGGCCGATATGCCTGGCGTAGTGGTGCAGGACGACCCTTCCAACAATGTCTATCCCATGCCGCTGTATGCCTGGGGCCGGGACGAGGTGTTCGTGGGCCGCATCCGCCGGGACACTTCAGTGGAAAACGGGCTCAATCTGTGGTGCGTGAGCGACAACATCCGCAAGGGTGCCGCCACCAATGCCGTCCAGATTGCCGAGGTACTCCTTTCCAAGGGCTGGTTGGGATAGCCTGTCATGCTGAAGCCTGTGTCATGCTGAACGAAGCGAAGAATCTTATGGACTGGATTTTTTTTAAGGAACTGCTAAGCATCGATTCCACGACCGGTCAGGAGCGGGAAGTGGCTGAGTGGCTGCTGAAGGTACTGGAAGCCCCCTCGAAACAGGCTTTCGAGGTGGGCGACGGCACCTTGGACCTGCTTCTGTCCTGGGGCACGCCCCAGGTGGTGTTCTGTACCCACATGGACACAGTTCCGCCGTATTTACCTCCGGTATTTGAATCGGAAAGAATCATGGGAAGGGGGGCAAACGATGCCAAGGGGCAGCTGTTTGCCCTGTATACGGCCTGTAAGGAGCTGGAGGCCGAGGGATGCTCGGACTTCGGCCTGCTGCTGCTCTCCGGGGAGGAGACTGGTTCCTGGGGGGCCAAGGCCTTTGCCAAGACGGACTTCCGGGCGCCGTTCCTCATTGTGGGGGAACCCACGGAGAACAAGATGGTGAGCGCCTCCAAGGGCACCCTGTCCTACAACCTCACCTTTACCGGAGAGGCCTTCCATTCCGGATATCCGCAGTACGGGGTCAGTGCCGTAGACTTGTTCGTCCAGTTCTATAACGCCCTGAGGGACAAAGACTTCGGCCTGGATCCGGAACTGGGGGAGACTACCTGGAACGTAGGCCTTCTGCACAGCGACAATCCGCAGAACATCCTGTCGCCGGAACTCACCTGCCGGCTGTATTTCCGCACCACCTTCCTCTCTCACCAGGCGGTCCAGGACTGGATGCAGCAGATGGCCGGTGAAGCCGGCCATGACGCCTGCGGCCCCGTCGTTGCCGGCCATGACGCCTGCGGCCCCGTCGTTGCCGGCCATGACGCCCTGGGGCCAGCCCCCGTCACGCCCGGCTTGACCGGGCGTCTGTCCGTTACCCGCAACGGTTCCGGCGACGCACCGGCGCACTACGTGACGCTGCCCGGGTTGCCATCGGCCCCGGTATCGTTCGGAAGCGACGCGCCGCACCTGTCCAACTTCGGCCACAAAATCATCTGCGGGCCCGGAAGCATCCGTACGGCACACCGCAGCGACGAGCACATCCTCGTGAGCGACCTGGAAACCGCCGTCCGGCAGTACAAGCAGATGTACTACGCTTTGCTGCCTGGCGCGCAACATGTTGAACCATAGGAACTTATACAAAATCCGGTGCACAAAAAATTGCACCGGAGAATTCATAAATCATTAACAGACAAACAGTTACAGGGCAGGCTATGATCAAGGTAATTATCAGTGGCTACGGAAAGATGGGCCACATGGTGGAAAAAGAGCTCCAAAACCGGGGCATCACGCTGGTGGCGGCCAGTGAGGACATCACGGGCACGGATCCGGCGGTGGCGGCGGAGTGCGTATGCATCGATTTCACCACGCCGGACGCCTTCCGCGCCAATTATCCGTTCATCGCCCGGCATTTCAAGGCGGCGGTGGTGGGCACCACCGGATGGAACGACATCCGGGCCGATGTCCTGAAGGCCTTTGACCAGGCCGATACCCCCATGATCTATGCGTCCAATTTCTCTTTGGGCGTGAACGCGCTGTTCAAGGCCATCCAGAAGGCGTCGGAGCTGCTCAGGGGCGCCGGTTACACGCCCGCCATCGAGGAAATCCACCACATCCACAAGCTGGATGCGCCTTCGGGCACGGCCAAGTCCATGGCCGATTTGGTGGAACAGTGCCTGGGCGAAAAGCCGGAGATCACCTCTGTCCGGGAGGGCGAAGTGCCCGGTATCCATACACTTACGCTGAAATCGGCCTGTGACCAGCTGACGCTGCGGCACGAGGCCTTCTCCCGCGAGGGCTTTGCCAAAGGCGCCGTGGTGGCCGCCCTGCTCACCGAAGGCCTGAAGGGCTGTCACGAATTCATCGACCTGCTTTAAATCCCATCTCATGAAACGCATCCTCCCCATCCTGCTTTCCCTGGCGCTGTCGCTGCCGTTGCCGGCCCAGGAAAATGTGCCCGAAGCCGCCCGGAAACGGGGGTACGGCATTGTGAAAACGGAATTTGCCCAGTTGGACCAGGACCCGGCCTCGGAGCAGGTTATCCTGTTCGGGCACGACAATGGCCACTGGCCGGAGTTCGACCTGTTCAAGTCCTACATTGCCGTGGTGGATTCCCATACCCGGGAAGTGGAATTCCTGTCGGATGAGTTTGTCACCGACCGCTACAACCTCATGGTGGAAGACCGGGACGGCGACGGCCTCGCCGAGCTGTACTACTATTATGTGGACATGGACAGCTTCCGCACCGACGAGAACGGCTACCACCCGCAGTGGAAGTATGAATACAGGCGCAAAGATCTGATAGACAGGCCCATTCCTGTACAGAAACCCCGGAAGGAAAAGGTCCGGACCCTTATCGTAGCCGGCATGGACGGCAGCCATTACTCCCGCGGGGCGGCCGAATGCCTCCGTCAGATTCTGGAAAACAGCGGCCTGTTCAGCGTGGAGGTGCACATTACACCCGACTGGGGCGGCGACATGGCCTATTTCCATCCGGAATTCAAAAAGTACGGTCTGGTTATCCTGGACTACGGCGGCATTCCCTGGCCCAAGGAGACGGAAAAAGACTTCGAGGCGTACGTGGCGGACGGCGGCGGGCTGGTGTTCATCCATTCGTCCGTGATTCCCATGGAAAACTGGGAAGCCTACAACAAAATGTCCGGCCTGGGTGCCTGGAACGGCCGAAACGAAAAGTGGGGCCCCTACCTGTATCTGCAAAACGGGAAATATGTCTATGACTACACCCCCGGCTGGGCGGGCCACCATGGCCTGCAGCACCATATCCTGGTGGACCATCCGAACCCGGAGCATCCCATCGTGAAGGGGCTTCCCACAACCTGGCACCATTACAAGGACGAGATTTACACACGGCTGCGCGGCCCGGCAGAGCATGTGGAAGTCATTGCTACCACCCACGATTCCGGCCGGGACGAGCCCCTGATGTGGACCGTCCGTTATGGCAAGGGACGCATCTTTGCCGATGTCCTGGGCCACTGCGGCTCAGACCCCAATATGACTTATGCGATGACTTGCACGGGCTATCAGGTAACCCTGCTCCGCGGCTGCGAATGGGCGGCTACGGGCCAGGTGACCCAGCCGGCCCCCGTGGACTTCCCCGACCGGGAGCACTATACCCTGCGTCAGGAATTTAAGGATCCCTGCCGATGAAATTCCGCTTCCTGGCCCTCCTCCTCCTGGTGACTGCCCTTCCCGCAGCCGCCGGCCGCCTGATTGACAAAGGCGTGGCCGACGGGCTGGGCAACCGCAAGGTGTATCAGGTGTGCCAGGATGCCGACGGCTATATCTGGTTCTATACCCAAAGCAGCATCGACCGCTACGACGGTTTCGAGTTCAAGCATTATCTGCTGGGCCCGGAAGCCACGGAGGGAAACTATACGGCCACGGCCAGTACCCTGGTCCTGGGCGCCCGGGGCGTCCTGCACGTGGTGCAGACCAATGGCCGCGTATACCGGTACTGCAAGGAAAAGGACGTGCTGGAAGAGGCCTTTGTCTCGGAGCATGGCGGCTATCTGCTGGCCGTGCTGTTCGAGGAAGGAAAAACCTGGCTGGGCACATCTGAGGGCCTGTTTACCCTGGAAGACAACAAGTTTTTCGGACCCGGTCCCGGGGTGAACTGCCTGCACAGGGCGGGCGGTATCCTGTACCTGGGTACCGAAGAGGGCCTTTACTGCCTGGAAGGGAATCTGATCCGGCCCGTTGCGGCTGTTCCGCCGGTACAGGTGACCGCATTGGAAAGCCAGACGGACGGCCGCCTGTACGTGGGCAGCTTTGCCGATGGCTCCTACTGTTATAATCCGCAGACGGACCGTTGCACGTCCCTTCCGCTTTCGCTGCCCGGCATGCCTGTGCGGAAAATCGTGCGTTCGGGAACGCATCTGCTCTTTGGCATCGACGGTGCGGGCATAGCGGAATACGACCCGGAAAGAGGAACCGTAATCCGGCTGCTGCGCTACGACGACCGCGGCGACGGGCTTTGTGCCGACACGGTGAGCGACCTCCTGGTGGACCGCAGCGGCATTCTCTGGGTGAGTACCACCACCGGCGGCATCTGTTTCGAAGACCCGCTCCGGCTGGGCCTGGAATGGTTCCGTCACATTCCCGGAGAAAAGCATTCCCTGCTGTCCAACCACGTGAACGCCGTGCTGGAAGACCGTCGCGGCCGCCTGTGGTTTGCCACCAACCAGGGCCTGTGCCGCCTGGACGGGCAAAACTGGAAATCCTTTGACGTTCCCGGCGGTGCCGATGTGGTGCTGAGCCTGGCCGAAGACCGCCAGGGACGCATCTGGGCCGGCGGATATGGTCATCCCGTGTTCTCGGTAGACGGACGGGACCATGTGCGTCCGCTGGACCCGGACCGTTTCCGCTACACCTTCTCCCTGACGGTGCGGGGGGACAGCCTGTGGATCGGAGACCTGAACGACCCGCTCACTTGCGTGGACCTGAAGGGCGGAAACGAAATGGCCTTCCCGGAGAAGGAAATCTGGGACCTCTATCCCGGAGAAAAGGTGTGGGTGGCCTCCCACACGGGCCTGGGCTATGCCTCGCTCACGGACCGGGCCGTGCACTGGCTGGACCTGCCGGAAGGGGCTTCGGGTGCCTGGTGCATCACCCGCGATGCCCGGGGAAATCTGTGGGCCGGACTGGAAAAAGGCGGCCTGCTCCGCTACTGTCCCGCCGACGGCTCCATGACGCGCTATCCGCTGGACGAGACGGTCTTTAGCATCCTCCCTTCGGCCGACGGAAAAATCTGGGCGGTATCCGGCCGGGAAATCTTCCGACTGAACCCGGAAGACCGGGAGCCCGTGGTCATGAACCGCTTCCTGGGCATCGAGAAGGGCGAATTCAATCATACATCGGCCACAGGGCTTAGCGACGGCCGGCTGCTCTTCGGAACGGCCGACGGAGCCCTGGCCTTCGACCCTGCCCGCATCCCCGACAGCCCCATGCCCGCCGTGGCGCCGGTGTTCACGGGGTTCCGCCTGCTGTCCGGAGACACACAGCGAATCCTGAAAGGCGGTTCGGCCCAGGGCCTCCGGCACATTTCCCTGCGCTCGGAAGAACGCTCGTTCCAGCTGTCTTTCTCGGCCCTGGAACTGCAGAATCCGGCCCGCCTGCGCTTCGACTATCAGCTGGAAGGCTACGATCCCGGGCTACGCAGCAGTTTTTCGGCCACGACGGTGGAATATACGGCCGTACCGCCCGGTCGTTACACCTTTGCGGTGAAGGTGGTGGACATGTTCACGGAAAACGTGCTGGGGGAGCGTTCCCTCGGCATTACCGTCCGCCGTCCTCCGCTGCTTTCCCTGGTGGCGATGGCCCTGTACCTGCTGCTGGCCGTGTTGGCCATCGTGCTGCTGGACAGGCAGCGCAGGCACCATTTGCGGCGCCAGATGACCCAGGAGCGCCTGGACACCTTCATCCGCTTCGCCCATGAACTCAAGACGCCGGTTTCCCTGATCCGCGCCCCGCTTTCGGTGCTGGACAAGGACAGCGGCCTGCCGGAGCGGGAACGGGAATCGGTGTCTACGGCTATCCGCAATACGGACCGTCTGATGAACATGATCAACAGCCTGCTGGACCTGCACGAGGACGGTAATGCCGACAGCCGGCTGCAACTGGAGCCCTGCGACCTGGGAGACTATCTGGGCGAAATGCTGGATACCTTCCGGCCCATCGCCCGGCAGAAAGGCATCGAATTGTCGTCCGAAGTGTCCGAGGGCATGTCGCCGGTGCTCCTGGACCGGGAAAAGATGGACAGGATTGTGCAGAATCTGGTTTCCAATGCGGTGAAATACACGGAAAGCGGCTGGGTGAAGGTATGGGCCCAGCCGGCGGGGCGCCAGTGGAAGTTGTGCGTGCAGGACACCGGGATCGGCATTCCCGCCGCCATGCGTTCGCGCATTTTCAACGGCGGGGTCCGGGCGGCCAACGCCCGCGACGTGGACGAGACCGGCTACGGCATCGGCCTCATGATCACCCGTCAGCTGGTGGCCTTGCACCGGGGCAGCATCTCTCTGGAAAGTGAGGAGGGCGCCGGTTCCCGCTTCACCCTTTTCTTCCCCCTGGAATACAAGGAGTCGGAGGCCACGCTCCTCCAGGCCGATGTCCCCGAAAACGCCCCGGAAGTGCTTCCGCAGGACAAAACCCGGCCGCGCATCCTCATCGTGGAGGACGATGCGGAGATGCTCCGCTTCCTGAAAGAGTATCTGGGGGCCGATTTTGAAACGCTTGCCGCCCCCGACGGCGATGCCGCCCTGAAGATGGCAGAGGAGATGCAGCCGGACCTGGTTCTTTCCGACGTGGTGATGCCGGGGGTGAACGGATATGAACTGTGCCGGCAGCTGAAGAGTTCCCTGGCCACCAGCCACATCCCCGTGATCCTGCTGACGGCCATGGACGACAAGGAGCACATCCTCCTGGGTCTGGAATCGGGCTCGGACGACTATATCCTGAAACCCTTCGACCCGCAGGTGCTCAGCGCCCGCATCTCCAATCTGCTGCACGAGCGCGAGCGGCTGCGCACGCTCATCCTCCGCTCCGGCCGCGAACAGAAGCAGCGCGAATATACCAACCGCCTGGACCAGGAATTCATGGAGCGGGTGCTCTCCGTGATAGAATCGTCCTACTCCGATCCCGAATTCCAGATCGAGGACCTGTGCCGCTCCATGGCCATGAGCCGCACCGCCTTCTTCAACAAGCTGAAGGCGCTGCTGGGCACCGGACCCAACGACTTCATCCGCATCTACCGGCTGGACAAGGCCCGCGAACTGCTGGAGAGCGGGCAGTATACCATTGCCGAAGTGTCGGCCATGGTGGGCTTCTCCGACGCCAAGTACTTCAGTTCCTGCTTCAAAAGGGCTTTTGGCGTAAGTCCCAGCAAATATTAGATTTTCGACATTATTTGTCGTTTTTTCGACCTCCTTCCGTGGCCGTTGTCCTATTTTTGCGCCATGGACATCATGACTTACCCGTCCCCGCAATCGCTGGACAGGGCCGCGGCACAGCTGCTGGCCCGTACTATCGCGCGCAAGCCGGATGCCGTCATCGGCCTTTCCACAGGCCGTACCACCGGCAGCATCCACCGTGCTTTCTGTGAAGAGATCCGCCGTTCCAAAACCGATATCTCCCGGGTCACTTTCTTCGGGATAGACGAAGTGACCGGCGTGTCCCGGGAATACGCCGGGGCCTGCTACAAAATGCTCAAGACCGAAGTGATGGATCCCCTGGGCATTCCCGAAGAACGCTTTCTGATGCTCCCCACGGAGGCCGATGACTTCGCGGCCGCCTGCCGCGCCTTCACGGCCGAACTGGAGCGCCGGGGCGGGGCAGAGCTCATTTTCCTGGGCCTGGGCGAAAACGGGCACCTGGGTTTCAACCAGCCCGGTACCCCTTTCTCCTCCACGGCCTGGCATTCCGTGATGTATCCGGAACTGGAAGCGCGGATCCGCCGGGAAACCGGCACGCCGGAAGGCAAGCACCTCGGCGGAGTTACCCTGGGCCTTCAGGACATCCTGCAGGCCAGGAACCTGGTGCTGGCCGCCAAGGGCACATCCAAAGCCGCCATCGTACAGAAAATGATACAGGGTCCCGTCACAGAGGACGTTCCGGCGTCGGTGCTCCAGGAGCACACGGCCTGCCTTGTCCTGCTGGACCGGGATGCCGCTTCCAAACTATAGACCTATGCAGCAAGAGAAACCTTCATACCTGGGCCCGTTCATCACCCTGGTGTTCCTGTTTTTCGTGGTGGGTTTCCTGACCACGGCCAATACCCAGTTCCAGGCTCCGCTCAAAGAAGCTTTCCTGGCCAATGCCGGCCGTTTCCAGAACACCTTCGCCACCCTCATCACCTTCTCCTGGTTCCTGGCCTATCCGCTCGCCGGCCCCGTGGGGGCCCGCTGGGTGAACCGGCGGGGCTACAAAGGAACGCTCCTCAGGGGCATCGTGGTCATGGTGACCGGCCTGCTGCTGTTCTTCGGCTCGTCCTGGTATACCGTGCGTTTTCCGGTAAGTGCCTGGACTTTCGGGCAGGTGGTCATCCCCGTGGGCTTTGTGATTTTCCTGCTGGGCTCGTTCATCGTGGGGGCATCGGCCACCATCCTGCAGGTGGTCATCAATCCTTACCTCACCGCCTGTGACGTGAAAGGTACCCAGTCGGTGCAGCGCCTGGCCATCGGCGGAACGGCCAATTCCGTGGGAACCACGCTGGCGCCCTATTTCGTGACGGGCGTGGTGTTCGGCGGACTGGCCATGGACAAGATCAGCGTGGGCCAGTTGCAGCTGCCTTTCCTGGCCCTGTCCGCCGTCATGCTGGTGGTGCTGGGCGTGCTGTCCCGCCTGCAGCTGCCGGATATTGCCGGTACGCGCAACGATTCGGACCGGAAGCTGGAAAAGAGCGTGTGGTCGTTCCGCCACCTGACGCTGGGCGTAGTGGCCATTTTCTTCTATGTGGGCGTCGAGGTCTGCATCGGCGCCAACATCAATATGTACGCCATTGACAAGGGGCTTTCTTCGCCCGCCCTGCTGGCTACCCTGTACTGGGGCGGCATGCTGGTGGGAAGGGCCGTGGGCAGTTCCCTGAGCCGGATTCCTCCGCGTACCCAGCTCACCGTGACCACGCTGGCCGCATCGGCCCTGGTGGTGCTGGCGGTGGTCATCGACAACCCCTGGGTGCTGGCCGCCGTGGGCCTGTTCCACTCCATTATGTGGGGCGCCATCTTCACCCTGGCGGTGGCCCGGCTGGGCAAATACACATCGGCCGCCTCGGGCGTGTTCATGATCGGTGTCGTGGGCGGTGCGATCCTTCCCCTGCTTCAGGGCGGCCTGGCCGACCTGCTGGGCGGCTGGCGCCTGTCCTGGCTGCTGGTCCTGGTGGGCGAACTGGTGATGCTCTTCTATGCCCGTGTGGGTTCCCGTATTAAACAGAGTGCCGAATGAAAAAGACCTTTGCCATCCTTCTGTCGTGCCTTTTTGCCCTTGCCTGCGGCGGGGTAAAGGACACGCGCGTGCTGGTGCTGTACGAAAACGCCGGCCACCACAAACCGTTTACCGACGCCGTGGTCCCGTGGCTGCACGAAGTGGCTGCCCGGGAGCATCTGGCCCTGACGGAGATCCTGAACCCGGCATCCGTGAACGAGGAATTCCTGAAAGGCTTCGACGTAGTGCTGCAGCTGGATTATCCTCCGTACATGTGGTCCGACCAGGCCATGGCCGCTTTCCAGGCCTATGTGGACGAAGGCCGCGGCGGCTGGGTGGGGCTGCACCACGCCTCCCTGCTGGGCGAATTTGACGGCTACCCCATGTGGCCCTGGTTCTCGGAGCTGCTGGGCGGTATCCGTTATCAGGACTATATTGCCGAACTCTCGGACGGGGAAGTCCGGCTGGAGCAGCCGGAACATCCCTTGTTCAAGGGCCTTCCCGACCAGTTTGTGATCGCCGACGACGAATGGTATACCTATGACCGCAATCCGCGCGCATGCCCGGACGTGCAGGTGCTGGCCGTC
>Ga0310694_10001570_pt1 | contig 25646 bp, 20 predicted proteins | sample 174DNAGHGhighgp2_FD_203884 | JGI IMG/M metagenome (GOLD analysis project Ga0310694, IMG submission 203884) | Sheep rumen microbial communities from Palmerston North, Manawatu-Wanganui, New Zealand - 1742 DNA GHGhigh gp2 (v2) (version 2) | ecosystem: Host-associated > Mammals > Digestive system...
TAGCGTCTTTGAGGTATTCCATCTCCTTCTCTGTTACAATATCTGCTGGATTTTTCGTGACACACATAACTGCCTGGAAAACAGTTGTAATGTTACGGAATTTCTAGCAGATTATGAAATATATTATATTAATAATAAATAAGATAGGTGATTTCTTGATATGGATTATGTAAACTATTTTATTTATTTCTATTATGGTGAGAAAACCTCTTTTGAAGAATGATAATCGTACCAAGTTATTTTTTTACGATTACTAAAACGACATATCCGTTCTTCTTCAATTCATCTTCATAAGATAGAAGTGTTCGCTTAATGGTCCGCAAATCAATCCCATAAAAAACTGTCGCCAGTTGCTTTGTTATATCAAATACACCTTTGATTTCAAAGAATGTGTAAATCGTGTAAAACAAAAAGAAAGCAACAAATGCTACTACGATCGCCATCTGGAGGCTGCAAATCAGCTGATGAACAAATATGGCCTTGGGTGCCCGTCCCGTATGGATGGTCATCGACGATTTCACACCTGCATTGCTGTCAAATTGTAAAGCCGACTGTGCCATGGCCATCATCCGCCGTGTGTCGGCAGGTCAGAGTTCCTGATGTCCTCCCGTGACCGTTTTTACAGTGGTGCCGACCTGCTTATTGACGGTGGTTGCACAGCCTCTTATTGGTACGGCGACTTGCAATATCTCAAGGCGACACATTAAAATCAGCTTTTCTCCGTTATTAGATAAACGAATGGATATTATGGAAGAGACATACGGATGCAATCTGATCAACACGAAGCGTGACGGGCGACAGGTGACGGAGTTCGTCGGCAAGTATCACGTGCACATTCTTGTGCGTCAGGGAGAGATGACTTTCTCCGACGGCAAGAACTCGTTCACCTCCCGGCAGGGCGACCTCGCCATCTGGCAGATGTCTAACACCATTCAGCGCATCGTATGCTCCGAGGATTTCGAGGCCGACGTGCTGTTGCTGTCGGGACAGTTCCTTCAGCAGTTCAATCCCGAGATGGTGTGGGCATCGAAGGGCTTTGTTTTCATACGCATCAACCCGACGTTCCACCTTGACGAAGAAGGTCAGCGACTGATGGATGATGACTTCGCCCTATTCCGCAACCGCCTGGCGATGCCGGACACCAGTTTCAAGCGTGAGGTGTTGGGACGTGTGATGCAGATTTTCATCTACGACTTGTGGACGGTGTGCCAGCACGGGCTTTCCCAGATGGACACCTCGGACAATGCAGCACGGATATTCCTGCGGTTCCTCGCTCTGGCCCAGCAGAATTCCAGGACGGAGCGCGAGGTGGCCTACTATGCCGACCTGCTCTGCATCACGCCGAAATATCTGTCGCAGGTGAGCCGCACCATCACCGGCCTGCCCGCATCGCAATGGATACAGTATTATGCTGCCTTCGAACTGGTGTCGCTGCTGAATGACACGACGAAGACGCTGACCGAGGTGTCCGACCTCATGCATTTCGAAAACGCGTCGCATTTCTCGCGTTATGTGAAGAAAACACTCGGGAAATCCCCCAGTTCTTTCCGCAGCAAGTGAGGGCAGAGTCAAGCTTACTTGAATTATACTGAATAATCCACATTGTATATTTCAGGGGTTGGAAGTCCCATCAGGACATACCAGAATGCCATTTCTTTAATAATCGACATCACATATTTCAACAATACTCTCCCATAGAAGGTGTCTAATTACTCCCCTCTCCCCCTGGAGAGGGGTCGGGGGTGAGGCTTTTTCGGCAAAATGTGAAAGTATAGAGGCAATCCGTGTAACGACGGGTTGCCTTTTTCGGTATACCTTTGCATTGTGAAATCAATTAAACATACAAAGGATATGAATATTTTCGAGCAATTAAGTTCAGGGGCCGACGTCGATATGGCAACGCCCGAGTATGCAGAGGCCATCCAGGAGATGGGGCGCTGCGGCAGTATTTGTTTCAAGGTGAACACCACGGAGCCGAAACCGGAACTGGTTCGCCCGTTGGAAGAGCAACTCTTCAATGGCGGTCTCGACAAGACGAGTTATTTGATGCCGCCCATCCAGATTGACTTCGGTTGCCAGATGAAGATTGGGCGTGGCGTGTTCGTCAACCACTCGCTGACGTGCATGGCGGCTGGCGGCATCACCATCGACGACGGTGTGATGATTGGTCCCAACGTGCGTATCGTCACCGACAACCATGATTTCGAGAACCGCATGGTGCTGCGCTGCAAGCCCGTCCACATCGGGCGCAATGCGTGGATTGGCGTGGGTGCCATCATCCTGCCCGGTGTGACCATCGGTAAGAATGCCGTGGTTGCAGCAGGTGCCGTGGTGACCAAGGACGTCGCCCCGAATACGATTGTAGGTGGCAATCCAGCCAAATTCATCAAGAGTATATGAATAACAACTAACTAATTAAAAGGAGACAAAAATATGGTATTTGACAGAAACGAACAGAAGCAAGTAGTGGCACTCTTGGGTGCCGGTAGTATGGGAACGGCCATCGTGCGCCGTATCGGTGCAGGCAAGAAAATCCTGTTGGGTGACATCAGCGAGAAGGCATTGGAACGCGTCGGGGAGGACTTCCGCCGCTGTGGCTATGATGTGGAGACGATGCAGGTGAACGCCCTTCAAAAGGACAGCGTGGAGGCTTTCGCCAAGAAGGCCGCTGAACTTGGCCCCGTGATGTATTTCATCGACACGGCCGGCGCATCGCCCAACCAGGCCAGTCCCGAGCATATCGTCGATCTTGACATGGTGGGCACAGGCTATGCCGTGGATGCCTTCGGCGAGGTGATGGCCGAGGGTGGTGCAGGACTGATTATCAGCAGTCAGGCTGCCTATATGTATCCCATCCCCAATGAGATTGAGTTGCAGTTGGTGAACACTCCGACCTCGCAGTTGAAGGAAGTGAAGTTCATCCAGGAGGTAGCCATGCAGAACTCAGGCTATGCCTATATGATAGCCAAGCGCATGAACCACTTGCAGGCCCAGCGTGCCGCAGCCACCTCGTGGCGCAAGCGCCGTGCCCGTATCAACACCATCTCGCCGGGCGTCATCGTCACCCCACTGGCTTACGACGAGTTCAATGCCAACGGTGAGGGCTACCAGCGCATGATTGACGCCTCTGCCGCCCAGCGCACGGGAACGAGCGACGAGATAGCCGAGGCAGCAGCCTTCCTTTTGGGCGAGCATGCCCGCTTCATTACCGGCACCGACCTGCTCATCGACGGTGGTGTCATAGCCGCCATCCGCACCGGAGAGTATCAACTTGGATAAATCCAGAGGCGTCATGAAAAGGTGTTTGCATTCATCGCTCTACTGTGCACCGTTTGTTTGAACGTGCATTGTCCTTATTCTGAAATCGACGACGAAAAGCTATATGGTACTTATCTGACAATCCATTCAAACAAGCCGGTTGCATTGTCCTCGGGCAGCTCCACCTCCAAGCGCAAGGCACCAGTCTTGACAGGGTCGAAGTTCACGGTACAGGCTGCACCCTTTTCCGTGGGATAGTTGTCGGCACCGCTTACGGGTAGCCACTGCCCCTGGGCATCCTTGTAGAGGATACGCCACGACTTCGGCACCCTGCATCCGCCCCAGGGACCGTCATCATACCAATAGACGGTGGCGCTTTGTACGGTCGATTCCTGCGGAAATTCATATGTGAGCCACTCTGTACATGCCTTCTTGGGCCACCAGTGTGTGTAGGGCACTGAGCGGTCGTTTTCGTCTTTTGGCACCAAGCGGTCGTTGATGGATGACAAGGCAGGAATCTCCGACGAGGAGGTCACCTTGCTTTCGCTTGCCAGTGTGGCTGGTTGTGAAGGGTTGGTGGCTTTCAGGTCTTGAGGCAACCATACGCGCATCTTCCCGCTGCCACGATGGCACCAGGCGTAATAAGGAATCAGTGTCAGAGTTTGGTCCTGTGTCTGCAACCGGCCCTGCTTGTCGAAGTTCAATGTCTGGGCATTGGTGGCCAGCGTCTGTATCGGAGTACCGGCAATCTCCCCCTTGCCAATGACGAATTGCGGAGTCTGATTAAGCAGAGCTCCCATGATGTCGAAGTTATTGTCAGGGTGCTCGGCACAATAGACCAACGGGCCTCGCTCCACACTCACCATGCCACGGTCGGCCTCCACCTTGTTGTTCGCCCGGACTGTACGTGGCTCCATGTCAAAGTGTATCTGCACCTTGTCGCCCTTCTTCCACTTACGATTGATGGTGTAATAACCATCCTCTGTCAGTTGGGCGTCAACTTCCTGTCCATTCACTTTCACATGGTAGTTCAGGCGTTTGTTGTCGGAATACTGGTATAGATTGCTGGGCACCACCTGATTTCGAACCCAGCCCGGGATGCGAATCTTCATGGCAAACTGACCGGCAGCATTCTGGTCCACCGTCACCACGACATCGCCGTTCCAAGGATATTCTGTAGTCTGACTCAGGGCGACTTTCTTGCCTGCGACAGCGAGGTTGCTTTTGTTGGAGAGGAAGAGGTTGACATAGACATTGCGGTCCTTCACGGCATAGATATATCCTGGCAGTGAGGGAATGAAGCGGCAGATGTTGCTCGGGCAACAAGCACAGCCGAACCAAGCCTGACGCTGATGCTGCCCCATCGACTCCAAGGGGTTGGGATAGAAGAAACCGTTTCCCTCAAGCGAAACTCCGCTGATGAGTCCGTTATAGAGGGTCCGCTCCAGCACATCATAGTATTTTGAGTCGCCGTGGAGCAAGAACAGACGATAGTTCACATAGACGTTGCCAATGGCAGCACAAGTCTCGCAGTAGGCACTCATATTGGGCAATTCGTAATTCTTTCCAAATGCCTCACCATTGGAAGTCGCACCAATGCCGCCTGTGATATAGAGTTTCTTGGTGACGATGTTGTCCCATATGGCATCGATGGCCTTGACATAGTCCTTGTCGCCAGTCAGGGCAGCCACATCAGCCATTCCGGCATACATGTACGCTGCACGTACAGCATGACCTACAGCCTCGTCCTGTTCGATGACGGGCTTGTGAGCCTGTGAGTAGTCATGCACGATGGTGGTCTTCCCACGGTAGTCGAGGAAGAATTTGGCCTCGTCGAGATATTTCTTGTCCCCCGTGACGAGATACAACTTGGCCAGCGCCATCTCTGCTATCTGATGTCCAGGCACCACACAGGCTTGTCCGGGATTCGGCCCCACCTCACGGCACACGCAGTCGGCATAGCGTATGGCGATATCGAGGAACTTCCGGCTTCCAGTGGCCTGATGGTGAGCGATGGCCGCCTCCACCATGTGACCGAGATTATAGAGTTCATGGCTCAAATCCTCCTCCTTGCTCCATCGCTTGTCGCCAGCCCACTCGTGTGGCTCCTTCGGATTCTGTGTGCGCGAGGTGTAGAGGTAGCCGTCAGGTTCCTGTGCCGAGGCTATCACGTCGAGCACGGAGTCGATATACTGCACCAACTTCTTGTCGGGATATGTCTGCAGGATATACGAGGCACCTTCTATGGTCTTGTAAGGGTCGGTGTCGTCGAAGGAGAGTCCGCCCACCTTGAACACCTTCGAGGGGTCTTTCAGATGTTGTGCGGCATTCGAAAAGTTGGTGTATCGCCCAGTCTCCTCACACTTCGAGAATGCGAGCGGGATGGTCACCATGCGGCTGGCTTCGAGACGTTGTCCCCAGAATGTTCCCGGAGTCACCTTGACACTTGTAAACGGCACGGGGTTGATAGGGTATCCATGTGCCGAAGTCTGTTTCTTCTGTGCTGAGGCGGCCAGCGTCACACCTGCCACCATGATGATTGTCAAAAGTCTTTTCATATCGTTGTTATTGTTTGATTAGTTTTACAAGGAATCCGCCGCCCGAGGCGAGCTTTATCTTCAAATTGTCATTGGATGTGAGTGTTTTTGTTGCCATATGGTAGTCCTCTGCATTGTGGTTTGCGTTGACACCGTCGGTGACGATGGTGGCCTGATAGGTCTCACCGGCAGGCAGGAAGTCGAGGGAGAGATAGATTTCCCTTTCGTCCCAGTTGGTCTGACCAGCCACATGCCAGTCGCTACCATTACGTCGGGCACTCACGATAAATTGTCCCATTTTGCCTTGTAGAATCCTCGTTTCATCCCATGTGTCAGGAATCGAGGTGATGATGTTGACATACTCGGGCTCACGCTCATAGTTGGTGGGCGCATCGCAGAGCATCGTGAAAGGAGAGTCGTGAATCACATAGCATGCCAACTGATGGCAGCGTGTTCCCATCGACACCGGGTTCTCGTAGCACTCCACCCAGTTGGTCCGAGTTCCGTAGCGCATGGCTCCTGGTGTGAAGTCCACGTTGCCTGCCATCATGCGGATGAAGGGGAAGGTCACGTCATATTTGGGCATGTCGGTCTCCTTCTTCGCCCAGCGGGCTTCTTCCATTCCGAACACGCCCTCGTAGTTCAGGATGTTGGGATACGTACGGTTCAAGCCCGTTGGTGCAAAGTAGCCGTGATAATCGACGAAGAGTTGGTATTGCGCACAGGTCTTGGCAATTCGTTCCGCCATCTCCACCGCCGTCTGGTCGTTGCGGTCAAGGAAGTCCGCCTTCCAACCCTTGATGCCCATCTGGGCATATTTCTCGCAGGCTTCCACCAAATGCTCGTCCAGCACGTTAAAGACCGTCCAGAGAACGATTCCAACACCTTTCTGCCGGCCGTAGTCGATCAGTCCTTGCAAGTCGATGTCGGCTATTGGGTTCATGATGTCACCTTTCGCCGAGTCATACCATCCTTCGTCGAGCACCACGTATGGAATCTTGTTCTTGGCTGCGAAGTCGATATAATACTGATAGGTGCGTGTATTGATGCCCGCCTTGAAGTCCACACCCTTCAGGTTCCAGTCGTTCCACCAATCCCAAGCCACCTTGCCTGGGCGTATCCAACTGATATCACCTATCTTGTTTGGTGTGGCGAGGGCATATACCAAGTTGTTCACGGGCATGTCGGAGTCTTTCTCTGTGATGGCCATCACCCTCCAAGGGTATGTCCTCTTGCCAGATGACTTTGCAATATAATCCTCTGTCTCAGCCACATGACTCATGCCTCTCCACTTGTAATACTCCATTCTTTTGGGATATTTGGCGAAGGAGGCCTTCAGGTGGCTGCCATCAGCTTTTAGAAACATGCCCGGATAGTTGCGAAGGTCGCTCTCAAGGATGGTCACCTTCACCTCGCCGCTTTGTATGGTTGCAGGCAGGAAGGCGAATTGATTCCTTGCCTCACTCAGTTTGGTTTCATCGTAGAAGTTCTGGAATGCCATGGCAAAGGGTTTTTCCTCGTTTGTGGAATAAGCAAGCCAACATTTGCCATTATCAGGGAAACAGAAGTCGGCCATTTCATCGACGATGATGGTCTCTGTCTGACGAGTAGTATAGAAACGATAACCCACTCCCTCGTCATAAACCCTTACCTGAAGTCCAAAGCCACCACTTAGTTTCATATCCAACTGCCTATAGGCTGCTGTAAAAGACTTTTGGCGGTAGAATGGGGCCGGGATGGTCTCAGTGGCAGATGTCACCTTGCCACTACCGGGTTGCAAATTCGACTGGACCGACAGTCCTGCTTTCACCTTGACGACGGGCTTGCCATCATGGCTGACGCTAATGGTGATGTCATTGCCGACAGTCACTTGATTCTTGCCGTTGGGTGAGCAGACAGTATAGTCTTTGGCCATTGCCCCGCCGCCGATGAATATCAAGGTGACTATGGTTAGTAGTTGTTTGAGCATCATTTCCTTGTTTTTTTATTTTGCTGCAAAGATAGCCATTCCTCATGACAACGGGAAAAAAATCGTCCAAAGTCCATGGCAAAATCGTCCAAAAATGCCCTTCACACAAAGGTTTGGACTATTTTTGCATCTTCTCGGACGATAGTTTCATTCGTTCTCCTTCTTTTTCCATTATTTTGTAGCGCAATCTAAAACGACCGGATATTACGAACCTAACAAACATAACGAACAATGAAGCAAAGAACATTGTTGCTGACAATTTCCGTCCTTCTGCCAATGCCGTGTGTTATTAATGTTTAGACGATTCTTGCAACATTTTGGACGATTCTGTCAGTCTGAAAAGAGTATATGTTGTAACTTTGCATCAGAAAAGAAATGAAAAAACAGAAAACGCGCCCGATCCGTACTTGTGGCGTTGGAATCTAAAACAACTATCATCCTAATGGAGCCTGCTATAAGAAAATGTCTTTTGTTGTTGGCTGTGGCATTGATTGGTTTGAGCCCAGCAACGGCGCAGAAAGCGAAGAAAGTATATATCCCAGAAGACCTGCGCGAGATGAACCTACAGGCAGACACGTCGCAGTGGAGTTTCAAGCGAAGCGTGGAGACCGACGACCTCATCCTGATGTGGGAGCGCGGTTTCGGCAATGACACGAGTAACCCGCCGATGCTGGAAGGCAAACCGATGAGTTTCAATCTGGAGAACCTGCGCGACAGGGTGCAGTCGTTCTACACGTTCTTCCGCGACACGCTGGGATTCTCCAGGCCAGGGAGTAAATGTGACCGGTATAAGATGATGGTCATGGTGATGTACTCGCTCGACGGCACCGCCTATGGCGGCACCTACGACAACTTCATCGGTGCGCTCTGGGTGGCTCCCAACCGCATCCAAGACAGCAAGATGAACTGCATGGCGCACGAACTGGGCCACTCGTTCCAACTGCAGATACCAGCCGACTCCGTCGGCGATGCCTGGGGTGGCAGCGGCTTTTTTGAAATGACCTCTCAGTGGATGCTCTGGCAGGTTAACCCCGACTGGATTACCGACGAGAACTATCACTTCGAGGCTTTCAAGGGTCTTACCCACAAGGCTTATCTGCATCTGGAGAATATCTATCATTCACCCTACGTCATCCAGTGGTGGAGCGACCTGCATGGTAGGAAGTCGATTGCGGAACTCTATCGTCAAGGCAAAATAGGCGAAGACCCTGTAATGACCTATAAGAGGATGAACGGCTTGAGCCAGCAGGCGTTCTGCGACGAAATGTTCCAAGGCTATCAGCACCTCGTAAACTTCGACTTCAAGCATGCGCGCAAAGAGACGCGGAAATATGCCTGCACTTTCGACACCGAACTGACACAAGCCGACGGGTGGTACAGTCCGGTTCACCATCCTGAGGAATATGGATTCAATGCCATCCGCCTCGATGACATGGTCGACTTGAATGCACCGGGGTTCGCTCTTCAGATCAGGGGCGAGAACCTGAGATACGGGTTTGTGGGCATCACCGTCGATGATGAGGAGATTTATGGCGACATCAATGCAGCGGTCTTTACCGTTCCTCAAGGCAAGATGCTGAAACACCTTTACCTCATCGTCATGGGCGCACCCGCTCTGCATCAGCAGATACCCATGCCCACGGAAGAGCATCCCGGCCCCAAGACTGCGTTGAAGGAATTCCCCTATTCATTCAAGGTGTGTGCGCAATCGTCGGGCACGGCACAATGGAACACCCCTGGTGCCGGCAATCCGTTCATACCGGGATATTTTGCCGACCCCACCATCCGCAAGTTTGGCGACACGTATTATCTTTATGCCACCACCGACGGCACGGGCAACGGCTATGGACCGGCACAGGTGTGGGTGTCGAAGGATTTCTGCAACTGGAAGAACATTGTGATGAACTGGCCCACAACCGAGGTGGTTTGGGCCCCCGATGTGGTGCAGCAAACCGACGGCACCTTCCGCTACTATTACTGCGAACCCTGCAATATCAATGTGGGAGAAAGCAGGACGCCCATAGGACCCTGGCACAACATCCTGGGAAAGGAAGACGCGGTGATGGTGCCCGACCGCTATGTGCACAATGTCATCACACTCGACCCTCAACTGTTCCGCGATGACGACGGCCAGGAGTATCTTTACTTCACCACATGGGGCATTTACGACGGTTTTGGCTGTGGCGTGGCAAAGTTGAGTGGCAAGATGCCTGCCGGCGGTGATGCGCGCAGTTGGCGTGAGGATGCTCCTCACACCATAGCAGCCGACGAATTCTTTTCTGAGAAACGGCTGATTCCCAACACAGAACTGAAAGACATTTTCGAGGCACCTTTTGTGTTCAAAAGGGGCGACACCTATTATTTCACCTACTCCTCCGGTTCGTGCCACGACCATACCTACCGCGTGCAGTATGCCACGTCGAAGGTGGGGCCGATGGGGCCTTTCGCATATAAAGGCTGCATCCTTGAGACGAATGCCGACGGAACCATCCACGGCCCAGGACATCATAGTGTTTTGGAAGAAAACGGGCGTTATTACATTGTTTATCATCGGCACAACAATCCCCACTCCGTGCATGGCTTCAACCGTCAGGTGTGTATCGACGAACTGCTGTTCGATGCCAATGGGAACATACTTCCCGTGGTTCCCACCCACGATGCCAAGAATGTGGGACTGACAACTCCCCCACCCTATAACAACCTTGCCTATGGCGCCAAGGCGACAGCCAGCAGTTATTATGACGACTGGTTCAAACCAGAATATGCCGTTGACGACAACAACGGCACTCTGTGGAAGGCACGCCGCACCAACTGGGATGGAGGAAAGCACAATGAATGGCTGCAGATAGACCTTGGGAAGCCTACTAAATTCAACGAGGTGTGGATACAGTTTGAATATCCCACTTTCTTCTATCAGTATATGATAGAAACTTCTGTGGATGGCAAGAAATGGACGGTATATGCCGACCGTACCGGCAACACCCTGCAAGGCTCGCCAATGATTGACCGCAAAAAGGCAAAGGCCCGGTATCTGCGCATCACCATCAACGACACACAGAAGAACGGACACATGCCTGCCATATGGAACGTGAAGGTATGGCGGAAGGCTCCGCAATTGCCTGATACGGACGTGGAGTCAAACGACGGGTATCCGGGAATGCACCAGAAGGATGTAGAGCCAACGGCTCGACAAGAAAATTCCTGTATCACCCTTGATGTCAGCAGAATGGGAACAGACAAGAAGCAGCTGATGGATGTGACGGAAGTGGTGACAGCCGAAGGCACCAAACTCACAGCCAACAAACCGCTGCGCCTCAGGGTGAAGGACGGTCGATGGGCTCTTTTCTTCAACGGCACACAGTCGCTGACCAGCGAGAAGCCTTTATCAGAAGTGTATCGTTATAACGCACCCTATACCATCAGCGCATGGGCACTGCAGACCGAAGTGGGCCCAGTATCCACATTGGTGTCACTCAGTGGTTCTTATGCCGACCTCGCCTCGACCGAACTACGCTTGGGCTCAGACAAAGGCACAGGTGTTGTCAACCACAACGGCTCATTTGAGAGTTGCGGATTGCCTGAGGCCGTCAAGGCTTCCGAAGGCCAATGGCATCACTGGGTGGTGACGTTCGACGGATGGAAGGAAAGCATCTATCGTGACGGAGAACTGCTGCACGAGCAGAACAACTTCATCATGATGAGGCCGGAGGGAAAGGTCGTTATCGGAGCCGACGGTAGTGGAGCAAACTGCTTCAGGGGCTATCTGAGTGAACTGACCGTAAAACCTTGGGCCATCACAGCCGACGAGGTGGCATCGATGTATCATGAACGGAAGGACGAACATCAACCTTCATTAGGTGACGATGACTTTGACGAAAGCGAACCCGACAGCCGTTTTTCACTGGCACCAGACATGAGAAATGTGTTTGAGAAACAGGAAGAAGTGACATTGTCTGCCACATCGGCTGATTTCCTCAGCGACCCGCTGAAAAATGGAGGTCAAATATGCAAGGAAGTGGAAGGCGACTTTGTGATGATGGCTCATTTTGTCGATATGGAAGGCCTTGACGAACACAAGGTAAAAGGCTATAATGAGTGTGGTCTGTTGGTATCGGGAGCAGGAAAAACATACCAGTTGGGGGTGTTCCCATTGTATAATTGCGGCAATATGTTCACGATCCTCAGCGGAGAGGGACGTCCACAATACCCAAACTACAAGGGCTACGATTTTGACCGCATCTTGCAGTTTGAGCGTCGTGGCAACCTTCTTTTCGCCCGCACTAGCAACGACGGGCAGACATGGCACAACATGCCTGGTTCTCCTGTTGAAGTGGCTGCATCCATACTCAATGTCGGCATCTACCAAACTACATACAGCGATAACCTGTCGTGGTCTAAACTGAAAGACATTGTCATTTATCAGAGATAAATAATTGGTTGTTCTTTTGGTGGTTTCACGATTTATTCTTACTTTTGACACATCATGCGACGACTGCAGTTACTGATAACAGTAATCCTGGTGCTCATGCCACTCTGGGCGCAGGATGATTACAGCTACCGCCAGATTACGATGAACGACGGTTTGGCTGCCAATGCAGTGCGCAATATTGTGCAGGACAAGAACGGCTATATATGGTTTGGCACAGACAATGGTCTCTGCCGTTATGACGGAAGGAGAGTGTTGCCATTCCGTATCTCCGAATTAGGCATCAACCAATACATCTCTGCCCTGCTCGCATGTGATGAGGGTCTTTATGTGGGTACAGACAAAGGCGTGTTCTTTGTAGATTTTGCCCACCAGGCCATCACCAAACTCCCGATGGATATCCATTCCACGGTGACCTATCTATCTTTGGATAAGGAAGGCGACCTATGGGTGTCGACGATGGAACAGGGGGTATGGCAGTATATGGCCAAGGCAGGAAATCACAAACAATATAACATCAACACCCCTGGCAATGCTGTGGCGCAAGTGTTTGTTGATGCCGACAATCAGATATGGACAGTGACAAACCGGGGAGAGCCTGTGATGCAGAAGCTTAACCGGCTGCACAACCAGTTTGAACCCGTCAATCTCAATTATAATGGAGTTCCCACTTCTCTCCGCATGTTTCAGACGAGAGATGGACGTTACTGGTTGGGCACTTGGGAACACGGGTTGCTGCTGATGCACAATGATGGCAGGTTGGAACAGGTGCTCAACCCTCAACTCACTAAAGCGGGCTGGCATATACACACACTGTTTGAAGACTCCGACGGAAGCATTTGCATAGGCTGTGACGATGGTCTGATACGCCTCGACCCGAGGTCGGGAGAGTGGAAGAAACATGACGACCGGTTTGTATATGCCATTACCACCGACACCGAAGGAGGGCGATGGATAGGAACATTCTACGGTGGAGTGAGGTATATATCGCCTGTGGGTAAACGCTTTGATGGTTTCTCCATGGCAAATGGACTGACAGGAAATGTCATATCCCGGTTTTGCGAGGACAGGCAGGGACGTATCTGGGTGGGCAGCGACGACGGCGGGTTGATGTGCCATGCTGGCAATTTCGTCAACTATCCTCATCAAGACCAGCTCTCAAAACTCAATGTCCACGCCTTGTGTGTAAACAGCCACAACGAACTCTGGATAGGCACTTATACAGATGGTGTGATGGTGATGAATCTGGAGACGGGCAACCTGCGCAAGTATGTGCAGACCAACGACCCGACAAGTCTTGACAACTCCAGTTCGTATGCCATCTATCAAGACTCGCATGGCGAGATGTGGGTGGGCACAATGGAAGGCCTATGCCTGTATGATGACAAGAAAGATTGTTTTATCCGTATAGGCAAGACTAATGCCATCATCATCGACATCGATGAAGACAGCGAGGGCAACTTGTGGCTGTCCACACAAGGCGAAGGCCTTTGGCGCTATGACAGGAAAGCCCGTAAGTTGCACAATTTTCGAAGCAAAGATGCTACTGACAAATCCGCATTGCCCGATAATCAAGTGAACTGCTGCCATATCGATGAGAAAGGCAGACTTTGGGTGGGCACTTTTGCTGGATTATGCACCTACGACAAGAAAGGTGGCAGCTTCCGACGAGTGAATCTCGATGTTCCCAACCAGAATATTTTGGGAATCATTGAGGATAACGGTGCCTTATGGCTCTCCACCGAGCGTGGCATAGTGAGGTATGTTCCCAACGAGGGTGTGCAGCGGTTTACGCTCCACGACGGACTTGTCAGCGAGCAGTTTCAGCCAAACAGCGCATTTAAATCCAGCGATGGGCGCATCTATTTCGGCTCAACGGGCGGGTATAACAGTTTTCTGCCTTATCTGATCAAGGCCAACACGGTGATGCCGCCGGTATATGTCACCTCGTTGAGTGTGCTGAATCAAGAGAAGCATAACGCCGATGGTCTGCCCTTTGACCTCACCCAAACCAAGGAGATAACGATAGGTTATGGCGAATCCAAGATGTTCAGCCTGTCGTTTGCCTCTCTCAGTTACTGCTCGCCGGAGAAAATACAGTATGCGTATATGCGTGAGGGGTTCGATCGGGACTGGAACTATGTCGGCAATCAGAATAGTGCAACATACACCAACTTGCCAGCAGGAACTTATACGTTCCGTGTGAAGGCAACAAACAATGATGGAATATGGTCGGATAAAGAGGCCAGCTTGAAGATTGTGGTAGAACCACCATTTTGGTGGAGTTGGTATGCAAAGCTTTTCTATCTGTTATTATTAGGCACAGCCATCTGGTATTATGTCCATCTCCGCCTGAAAAGGGCAGAACATCGCCACCAGATACAGATGCAGCGGCTGAATGAAGAGAAGGAGAAGGAAGTGCGCGAGGCACGTCTCAACTTCTTCACCATGATAGCCCATGAGATACGTACACCTGTATCGCTTATCATCGCACCTTTGGAGAAGATGATGAAACGCGGGCATCCTTCAGATGACATGAAGGTCATCGACCGCAATGCCCATCGCCTGCTTGAACTCGTCAATCAGTTGCTCGATTTCCGAAAGGTGGAGCAGCAGAGTCTGGTGATGCACTTTGCTCCCCAAAACATCCATGAACTTCTGTTGTCGGTGAGCGAACGTTTCGCCCCCACGTTTGAACAGAACGGCAAAAGGTTCACCGTTGATTATCCCAATGAGCACTTCACAGCCATCATCGACAAAGAGGCCGTGATAAAGACCATAAGCAATCTGCTTACCAACGCCAACAAATATTCGAAGGATGAAGTTCGTCTGTCATGTGTCGAAGACCCTGATGGTCAGAGGTTCCGTATCATTGTGAGCGACAATGGTGTTGGCATCAGGAAGGAGGATCGTGAGCGCATCTTCCAACCATTCTTCCAGGCAGAAGGAAACAAGCCAGGCACTGGTATTGGCCTAAACATCGTGAAAAGCATTGTCGATCAGCATCATGGTGAAATCATGGTGGAATCAGAATTGGGCAAGGGCAGTGTGTTTACTATCATCCTTCCCGTCAGCCAAGATGAAATCCATGATACGGATGCCGAGAAAGATCCAACTACTGTTGACGATGTCTCGGCAACCAAACAGTCGGCAAAACTTCCAACAACCAGTCTCCAACAGTCGGCAGCCCACAGCCAGCGACCTGCCATGCTGATTGTTGATGATTCGGAGGATATGCGCAATTTCTTGGAAAGCAGCTTCAACGACAAGTATGAGGTCATAACAGCAGGAGATGGCATCGAAGCACTTCATCTGCTGCAGCAGAACGAAGTAAGCATGATTGTTAGCGACTGGATGATGCCACGCATGGATGGAGCGGAGTTGTGCCGTCGAGTGCGTCAGGACTTACATACAAGCCATATCCCATTCATCATGCTTACCGCCAAGACCGATGACGACTCAAAAGTGGAAGGAATGGACGTAGGAGCCGACACTTACATCGAGAAACCTTTCTCAGTGCAATATCTCGAGGCTTGTATCAGGAACATACTCCAGATTCGGCACCACCTGATGGAGAAATTCTCAACACAACCATTAGAGCCTGTAACAGAGATTGCCCAAAGCTCTACAGACAGTGAGTTTCTGAGGAAGATGAACCAGATTATAGAGGAAAACTTCTCCAATTCGGAATTGAACGTGAACTTCCTGGCAGAAAATCTGAACATCAGCCGCAGCGGTCTCTTTGCCAAGATCAAGACACTGGCAGATATCACGCCCAATGAAATGATTCAAATGGTGCGTCTCAAGAAGGCTGCCCAACTGATGAAAGAAGGGAAACACACCATCAGTGAAATCAGTTATATGGTCGGATTCTCCAATCCCTCCTACTTCTCGAAGTGTTTCCAGAAGCAGTTCGGCATCAAGCCAACAGACTATATGAAATCAAACTTATAAGAAACATGCAGGACGTTTTACATAGTTCAGCGTTACAGACCACTCATCATCAGTTCATACAGATAAGCGGGACCTTGCACATAGAGTTCTCCTTCCTCATCTTGCAAAATTGGCATCAGAGAAGAATCATACACTCGTTCAATAGCCTGCTCGATAGAGCAGCCCGTATCTTCCATGACGTATTTCACCAGCTCGCTCAAGGCATAGTCTGTCAGATATGTCGCTATTTGATGATGTGTGGGCTGTGTCATATTGCTTCTGTTTTGATTTTATGGAGATAATTCAACGATTTCTCTGAACCAAAATAATATTGCTGAACGAGATACCTATCTTGAAGTTGCGCGGCTGCTTGTTCAGGAGTGTAGATACCTTGGCGAAAGTTCGTGAGTTGGAGAACTACACCATCGTCGGCAATGGGTCCAATCACGATGTCAAAACCATGGATAGGCACAACATTTTTCCGGTCGCGGTTAGCATCAACAAAAAGGAGCCATTCCACACAAGCTTTTTGGGGAAAGATTTTTACCTTCAGCTCAGAATGCAGATTCGACTCGTCTAATTCGTAGGTTATAAGAGTAGCAGTTCCTCCAAAGAGTCGTGCTTTCTTCTGTGCCATACGAACGGCCGTATTCTTATTGGGCGTTAAATAGAATCCTTTACCAAAGTCTTTATGCCGTAAGCCTTTAGTGAGATCTATCGCCTCGATGTCTTGGTTGGAACCATGGTAAAGTATCATGCTAAAGTCCCTCCATTCTTTTGACAGATGATGAGCAAGTCGTCTATTGTTTCATCCATTGACTGTAGATGTTCCACATCATAGAACTCGATTAAAAAAGCGATTCCCTTATGTTTGTGCAAATAACGGAATGCAGCTTGGCGAGTCATGGAGAAGCGTTGAGCAAAAGCTTGTATGCATGCGGTAAAGAAAGGTATTTCGTACTTGCTCATATCTTGTATGTATATTATTTTGGTTGCAAAGTTAAACAAATTCCATGAGAATATATTTATTTGGCAGTACAAAAAGCCTTTCCCACATTATTCCACGTAATTATCTGTTACAAAAAAATCACTGTTTTACTTTTAGTTTTTTTCTCCAAAGTGTAAAAATAGAGGCAGACTAGTTCCTTTTTTATTTCTTCCGTCATGCTTGCCAAAACAATCTTCACAATGTCATCATGTTCTTGTGTTCCCTTGCGGATGATATACTTTATGTTTCTTCCATCGATTGTTGCAAGCAGAAGATAATTCCCTTTGTACTGCTGTTCGATGTGGAAATCTGTAACAGCATATCCTTCGATTTGCTTGGCAGATGATTCGGATCTTTCTTCCCATAGGTCCCATGCTTTCAAATGGCTGGTTTTTCTCTTAAACAGTCAAATCATTCTTCATGTTTCTGCCATTTATCACAGAACCATGTTGTTTATCCCAGAAATTTGGAGGGATAATGATTACGCCGTATTTTCGCAGTGCGATTTTGCAAAGAAACAACAAGAAAAAAATATGATGATGAAACCAAGAACGATAATCGGCATTATTCTCATTGTTGCCAGTTTACTAAAACTTGCAACGTTGTGGGGCATCCTCCATTGGAGCTGGTTTGAGACCCTGTCGGAGGGTCCCTGGTCCATATATCTCAGCATCTTTGTATTGTTATATGTAGGAGTACATCTCGTGGTGGACAGTTACCGCCGCGATCCCGACCAATGGCTGCAGCGACCGCTGCCCATCGGTGAGGACGGCAGACGCATCCGCTGCTCGGTGCACTATGGCGGAGACGAATACGTCTATCACGGCGAGACATTTCATGGTGCCCGGCTCGATGCTTTCTGCGGAGGCATCCGCTTGGACTTGCGCGAAGCTACCATTACGGAGGATGAAGAGATCGATATCCACACCTTCTTCGGCGGCATTGAGATTATCGTGCCCCCGACAGTCAATGTGGAGGTAAAAAGCCAAAGCTTTATCGGCGGCGTCGGCAATCATACTAAAGGCAAAGCCGACAGCACGGCACCTACCCTCCATGTCATCGCCAGCAATTTCCTCGGTGGTGTGGATATCAAGAACTGAAATCACGCCATTCGTCACAAACAATGGCAGAATATCCCAAAAACACGAAGAAACATACCGCTTCCTGTAATTTTGCAGCGTCTAAAACGACCAATAAGTAAAAGAATCGATTTAAATAATGATTGATATGAAAAGAATGAAGTTAAGACTCGCAGCACTGATGGCTGCAATGATGATGACAATAATCGCGTTCGCCGAGCCACAGGACTGGAGCGGACGGGTGATTGACGAGAAGGGCGAACCGATGCCCTTTGTGAATGTGGTGCTGCTGTCGCTGCCCGATTCCGCCTTCGTGCAAGGAGCGGTGACAGACATGGACGGTGTGTTCAAGATTGTGACCGACGTCAACCAGGGATTGTTCAAGGTGACCTGCATAGGGTATCAGACCTTGTATGTCAATGCGGGCCAGAACCTGACCATCCAGATGAAGGAGGATGCGCAACTGCTCAGCGAGGTCGTGGTGAAGGGGCAGTTGCCACAGACCCATGCCAAGGGCGACGCCATGCGAACCACCGTGGCAGGAACGATTTTGGAGAAGGCCGGCACAGTGAGTGATGCCCTGTCGAAGATACCGTCGCTCGAAGCAGAGCGCGACGGAGCAGTGAAGGTGTTGGGCCGTGGCGATGCCGAGGTATATATCAACGGGCGACGGGTGCAGGACAACAGCGAACTCTCCCGGCTGCGTTCCGACCAGTTACAGCATGTGGATGTGGTGCAGAATCCCGGTGCCCGATATGCCGCCTCGACGAAGGCCGTCGTGCGTATCACGCTGAAAAAGGCTCAAGGTGAAGGTTTTAGTTTCCAGGATAACCTAGAAGGCATATATCAGTATGGCCATACTTTGACCAACAACCTTGATGTGAACTACCGCACTGGCGGTCTCGACATCACCGCCTCGCTATGGGCTGGTCGCTACGGTCACGCCAAGTCGCTGCAGGAGAACACCCTGACCTACTACGCCGGCCCCGATAAGATCGAGGGTGTCAGCACGCAGGAGTCGAAGAACATCTGGAAAGGCTGGTCGCCGCAGTTGCAAGTCAACTACATGGTGGACGAGAACCACAGTTTGGGTGCCTTCTACAAATACGACCGTCACCCCGGTAGCGACTTCAACAGCATGTTCTATACCGACAGTTATGAGAACAACATTTTCAAAGAGCGCTCTGAAAGTCATATCATCCAAGAAGACAAGTTTGTGAAGCATATCTTCAATGCCTACTACAACGGCAAGGTGGGACAGCTGAGCATCGACCTGAATATCGACGGCCTGTTCGACGACACCCAGTCACCCGGCAACACCAATGAAGTGACGACAGAAGCAGGAGGCAGTCCCGTCAATCGAAGCATCGAAAGCAACACCATCAGCAGCAACAACTTCTGGGCCACGAAACTCATCTTCGGCTATCCCGTTTGGAAAGGTAATCTCTCCCTCGGTGGCGAGTACAGTTACAACCACCGTACGGATGCCTACGACTTCAAGGCCACCGATGCTGTCCCAGTGAAGACCACCGACACGGAGATCAACGAGAAATCAGCCGCTGTCTTCGCAGAGTATGGCCGGCAGTTTGGCAAGGTGTTCGCCCAGGTGGGTCTGCGCTATGAGCATCTGACGAACGACTATTTCAATTTTGGCAAGAAGGAGGATGAGGTTTGTCGAGATTACGGTGACTGGTTCCCCACGGCCGTCATCTCCGCCCCTGTCGGCAAGATGCAGTTCTCATTGTCATACCGTCGCGATATTGAGCGTCCTCCATACGCCAACCTGACCAGCTCGACGGTCTATATCAACCGCTACACCTACCAGAGCGGCAACCCGTATCTGAGACCGACCTACACCCACAGCGTAGTGCTGAACACTGCCTACAAGTGGATGAACCTGACGCTGAACTACGGGCGCATCAAGGATGCCCTCACGATGTCGACAGAGCCCTACCCCGGTTCCACCGACCCGTTCATCAGTCTCGTGCGCCACATCAACAGCCAGGAGGATTACGACCGCCTGACGGTCATCGCCTCCGCCCGTCCCACCATAGGCTGTTGGCATCCCACATGGTCGGTTGTGGCCATGTTCCAGAACTACAAGTCGCCTACTGCCACCGGCGAGGTAATCAAACTCTCCCGACCTTGGTTCAACGGATCCTGGCGAAACACCATCGAACTGCCTCACTCCTTCCGCCTGAGTGCCGATGTGGAAGGGGCCACGAAAGGCGATTACAACAATTTCCGCATCACCGAGCCGCGCATCGTTTGCAGCCTTGGTTTACAGAAGGACTTCAATCTGCGTCATCTCGGCTCACTGACTGCCGACCTGCGCTGCATCGACATCTTCAATACCAACAAGACCGACGCCGTCATCTTCGGCTATCGCGACCTCACCGTCCACAACCCAGCCCGCCGCACCTTCACGCTCAACCTTACATGGAAGTTCAACGAGGCCCGCTCGAAGTACCGCGGATCGGGTGCCGGCGACAAACAGAAAGCAAGAATGTGACTTACGTATGCAACAAATAGTAATCCCATAACGTTAAATAACAAGAACAGAAGATGAAAACAATTATAAGTGCTACCAAGATATTGATGGTTGTATTGGCCATCGGGTTGATGGGCATTGCAGACGCAAAGGCTCAAGGAGGAATGGAGCAGTTCAAGAAGATGGTGATGGAGTATCAGACTCACTATCAGAGTGCGATGTGGAGCGGCAAGCACCAGGAGGCGATTGAACCGCTGAAAGCGCTGATCAATTTGCTGGATACGACCACCATATATCAGACAACGCCGATTACCGAGAGTGCCCTCAAGGAACAGAAAGGCATGTATCTATACGACCTGGCTTGCTGCCATGCTATGACGGGGCAGAAGAAACCGGCTCTCGAAGCGCTGTCGGAATCGGTGGAATGCGGCTATAATCAGTATAACAATATGCTGAACGACAACGAACTGGCTTCGCTGCGCAAGGACAAGAAATATCAGGAGCTACTGGCCAAGGTGAAGGAACGTCGGCCCCTCAATGTGCTCAAGCAATCGGCCCCATACGCCAAGGATGATGTAAAGGTGGAATTTCTTTATCAACCCAAGGAATCGAACAATCTCTGCCTGGTGCGCGACTACTTCAAGCTCGACTCCGTGGCCGGCCAGGGCGACGAACTGTCGAAGATTATCAACCTGCTGCATTTTGCCCACGACAACATCCGCCACGATGGAGGCAACAGAGCCATCGCAGAGATGGATGCCATCGACATCTACAACTATTACAAAACCACAGGCCGAGGTGTAAACTGCCGTCAGTTGGCCATATCGCTCTGCGAGATGTACCTGTCGATGGGAATCCCCGCCCGCTACGTCACCTGCATGCCCGCCGACCCCAACGACTACGAATGCCATGTCATCAACACGGTGTGGTCGAGCCAGTTGCAGAAATGGCTCTACATCGACCCCACGATGGACGCCTGGGTGACGGATGAGAACGGCACGATGCTGAGCATTGCTGAAGTGCGTGAACGGCTCATCAACGACCAGCCTCTGGTGCTCTGTGAGACGGCCAACTGGAACCATGAGTCGCAGCAGACGAAGGAGCAATATCTCGAAGAGTATATGGCGAAGAACCTGTATTACCTTGTCTGCAAGAAGTTGAACCGTTTCAATCCTGAGAGCATCTATCGCGACAACAACCCGGCTGACGACGTACGGCTCATCCCCGTCGGCTACGTCAATGACAACTGGAAGTGCGACACCACCACCGACCCGGATGTTTTCTGGGCAAAACCATAAAAAATATGACGATGAACATCAGATTAGAACAACCCAAAGATTATCATGAGGTGGAGAACCTCACGCGAGAGTCATTCTGGAACGTATATCGCCCAGGATGCACGGAGCACTATGTGCTCAATCAGTATAGAACCAATCCCGACTTCATCCCAGAACTTGACTTGGTGATGGAGGACAGCGATAAAATCATCGGCCATGTGATGTTTTCAAAGGCAGAGCTGAAGTTGGACGACGGGCGACGAGTTCCTTCGTGGACATTCGGTCCTATCAGCATTCATCCCCACTACAAGCGCAAAGGATACGGTCTGAAACTACTTCAATACGCACTGGAGAAGGCTCGCGAGATGGGTATCGGTTTCCTCTGCATGGAGGGCAATATAGAGTTCTATAAACATGCAGGTTTCGACCTCGCCAGCAAACTGAACATTCACTATCACGCCGAGCCGAAGGATGCGGAAGTGCCATACTTCCTTGCGCAAGAACTCATCCCTGATTGGCTGAAAGAGAATGGCATCACCGAGGCGACCTATTGTCCTCCCAAGGGCTATTTTGTGGCCGACGAGAATCCAGAGGCTTTCGAGGCTTACGAAATTACATTTCCCAAGAAGGAGAAATCCTTGTTACCAGGCCAACTGCCTCAGTTCTGTCAAAGTTGCGGCATGCCTCTCACCAAGAATGAGGATTGCGGCACGAATGCCGACGGAAGCACGAATTTCGTTTATTGTCAGTATTGCTATAAGGACGGAAAGTTCTTACAGGAGTGCACGATGGACGAGATGATAGAGCATTGCGCACAGTTTGTAGACGAAGTTAACAAACAGATGCCTAAACCCATGACAAAGGAAGAGTACAAGCAGATGATGCGAGGATTCTTCCCGATGCTGAAAAGGTGGAGGAAATGAATGTATGACATTCAATGGTGATGAAGAAACAATCTGTTCTTTTCTTACTTGGATGCGCTTAGGTCATAACTACAGCTTGTGTTGGACGCATGGCAAAGGAACAAGTTCGACATGAAGTCAAGGTGTTGGTGGAAATTCGACCTGAGGTAAATTACGTGACGCATCTCTACACGCTGGCGTCAGCGACCACGCAGAACTCTATCGCAAAGGTGTTATGGATTATCTGAAATAGTTGATATGGAAACAAAAAGAATCATATTGCGCCCTTGGCGAGACAGTGACGCGGAGACGCTGTTCAAGTGGGCTTCCGACCCGGATGTCGGACCTCGTGCAGGATGGGCGCCACATAAGAGCGTGGAGGAGAGTCTGGAGATTATCCGTACTGTATTCCATGATGCCACCAATACTTGGGCTATCGAGTTGAAAGAAACAGGTGAGGCGATTGGTGCCATGGGGTATGGCCCCTCATGTGAGTGTGACCTGCCAGCCCGTGAGGGGGAACCACTCATCGGCTATTGGGTGGCTAAGCCCTATTGGAATCAGGGTATTTGTACGGAGGCACTGCAGCTGATGTTAGACCATATCCGACAAACGACTGATATCCAATCGCTCATCAGTGGTCATTTCGTTGACAACCCCGCCTCAGGTCAGGTGATGGAGAAATGTGGTTTTGTTCCAACAGGTGAAACCTGCATCGATGAAAAGCAGTACCAAGGTGAGAACAGGCCAATTAGAGTATTGAGACTGGAAATAAGAAACAAAGAATGAAACGTCTTTTATATCTGGACAATCTGAAAGCATGCCTGACAGTGCTGGTGATATTCCACCATGCTGGTCAGGCATACGGTGATGGTGGAGGCTGGGTTTATACGCCCAGTAATCCGGCCGAGGTGATGCCTTGGATATGGCATTTCTTCTCTGCAAACGTCGCCTTCTTCATGGGATTGTTCTTTCTCATCTCTGGCTACTTTGTTCCTGCGAGTTACGATAAACAGGGAGCCTCGCTATTTGTCCAAAAGAAACTGATACGCTTGGGTATCCCCCTATTGGTGATGGGTGGATTGCTGAGTGTGCTGTCTGGAAAAATAGAGATTGGACACATGTGGTATATTGAGAGTCTGCTTGTATTCTGTCTTCTCTATGCCTTGATACGACAGTTTTGTAAACCTGCCATTGACTACCGCCCGTCCAGACCTACCATCATTGGCTTGCTGATATTTGGTGGAATCATGGGCATTGGCAGTTATCTGATACGTTTGATCAGTCCGCAGGATCATTGGATATGGCCTTTCGGCATCATCCCCTTGCCCATGGAACCCGCCCACTATCTTCAATACGTGATGATGTTTGTCGTCGGCATTCTCGCCCATCGTTTCTGTTGGCTTGACAAGATGAGCAACACCACGGGAGTCTTGTCGTTAGCGTTAGGCTGCCTGTTAGCATTAGGCATCTATCTGCGCGATGGCGGTGAGTGGAATAACTTTGTGGCTCAGTGGTTCGGCATTTACGAGTCGTTACTTTGCGTGTTCATTTGCTTCGGACTTTTGTGGCTGTTTCGTGAGTATGGAAACTGGAAAAGCAAGTTCTGGCAATGGTGTGCCGCTCAAGCTTACGGAGCGTACATCGTCCATCTATTGCTTATGATAGTTTTACAGAATGCGGTTGACGGCATCTGGATGGGAGCATTCGGTAAATTCATTTTCATCGGAGTCGCCATCACCATAGCATCTTTCGGGCTCACCTGGCTGCTGCGGATGATTCCTGGTGTAAAGAAAGTACTTTAACTAAAAGATAAAAAAGATGAGACACGAGATTATCACATTGGCTGAAGTGCAGATCATTGGCATGGCCAAGGAAATCGCCTTCTGCAAGGGACAGGAAGAGTGCCCTAAGTTTTGGGGAGAGTATGTGGAACGGATCATCAAGCCCGTCTTTATGGAGCACAAGGCACCTGATGCCTTTCAAAAGGCCGCCATCGACAACGGCGTCGGCGAGTTCGGACTCTGCACGTGCGACATCCCCAACCATGATTGTGCCACCTGTTGGGAGGCAAACTTTGGTGCTTGCAGCAAGAACACCTTTACATATGTCATCGGCGGGATATACAAAGGTGGCGAGGTGCCAGAAGGCATGCAGCTCTACCCCATTCGTAGCGGCAAGTGGCTGAAGATGCATTTCGAGGGAGGTATGAAAGGCTTTCAAGAGCAGTACGAAAAATTCCATAAGGAGTGGCTGCCCGCACATCCTGAATACAAATGGGCGCCGAATTCATGTTGCATGGAGTGGTATCAGGGCACGGACATCCAATCGCCCGACTACCAGTGTGGTGTGATGATGCCATTGGAGGAACATTGTTGAAGACTAATAAGCATGTTACGTCTCTTTATCATCATCTTCATACTTGCATCCCCACTTACCCTGAAAGCACAAAATGAGGTGATTGTTGCCTATGTCAAAAAAGGTGGAATAGAGAAAGGCATCAATGCGACAAGCCGTTTCCCTATGTATAGCGTCATGAAGTTTCCTCAAGCACTGTATGTCGCAGACTTTCTTGCCAAGAATAATATAGAGTTGAACGCAGAGATAATAGTCAAGAAAGACGAACTGATGCAAGACACGTGGTCGCCGATGTTGAACATGTTTAAGGACCAAAGGATTTTTACGTACTCTGAGTTATTGGCCCTGTCGCTTCAACAGAGCGACAACAATGCCTGTGATATTCTCTTCAAACTATGTGGTGGTCCGGGAAAAGTAGAGAAATACAT
>Ga0310694_10001574_pt1 | contig 25615 bp, 14 predicted proteins | sample 174DNAGHGhighgp2_FD_203884 | JGI IMG/M metagenome (GOLD analysis project Ga0310694, IMG submission 203884) | Sheep rumen microbial communities from Palmerston North, Manawatu-Wanganui, New Zealand - 1742 DNA GHGhigh gp2 (v2) (version 2) | ecosystem: Host-associated > Mammals > Digestive system...
ATTTCAAGATTTCAAATTTCAAGATTCTTCATTCCGCATTCACCATTCTCTGGATTGCTTCGTTCCTCGCAAATCGAAGATTCGACGTAGTCAATGCGCGAAGCGTCCGCATTCCACATTCCGCATTCAGCATTCCTAATTCCTCATTCCATTATTTCAGATTCAAAGGTTAATTCCTATAGTTCGATTCTCTTTCCCATATAAATGTCCAAAATCTTTCGCTTCATGACCAACGAATATTTGTTCTGGATGTACGAATTCAATGCGTTCAGGTAGTTGTTCTGCTGCTGCAACAATTCCACCGTTGTAATACTACCATATTGATACTGAATATTATAGGCATTAAAGCTTTTGTGATAGGCTTCTTCTTTCGCTTGCGAGACTTTATAAGCGTTGAAGGTTGACACTACATCACGATGGGCTTGCACCACAGTTTGTCGCACCTTCAAAGAGGTTTGCTCATAGTCGAGTTGGGCCTGCTCAAGTAGGATTTTGCTTTTCTTCACATTGGCTTTGGTCGTGCCACGGCTGTAAATGGGGATGTTCATCGAAACGCCCACCGACTCGCTCGGCTTGCCGTACCACTGCTTGGTGCCGTCGCCATCAAAAGAAAGCACGTTCATGCCCACGTTGGCATTGGCCGAAATGGACGGGAAAAAGTTACCTCGTGCTATGTCAACGCCCTTTTGGGCCAAGCGGATGTCATAGTCGCCCTCGCGCAGGTCGGGCATATATTCCATGCCCAAATCAATGGCCTCTTGTTCGGTCGGGAGGCTTTCCTTCAGGTGGTCCAAATTGTCGGTATCAGGCGAAATGATGGCCAAATCATCAGTCGGTTCCATCGAGAGCAACACCTTCAGGTCGAGCAGATTGTTTTCGATGAGAATGCGTGTGTCGACAATATTATTGGAGTCACTAAGATATTGGGCCTCAAGAAGTAACAAATCACTTTCGAGGATGGAACCCACTTTATAACGCACCCTTCCCTGCTTCACTTGCTCACGGCTGGTATTCAGCACTTCCTGTTGGTAATTCAGCAGCTCCTCATTGCCCAAAATGGTAACGAAAGCCTTCAGGATTTGGATGGCTAACTGGTTGTCGTAATTCTCGAGTTGCACATCGTGCTTTTCCACATTAAGGCGGTTTTGCTCGATGGTGTTGTTGATGTTGCCGCCTTGGAAAATCGTCACCGAGGAGCCTACACCCACATTGCCCGACACGCCCCAGCCGTTGGCATTGTTGTTGAAGTTCTCGCCAAACGAGGCACTCAAATTGGGCAAACGCAGCTGTTTCGACTGCTCGTAAGTCGTTTCCAGCGATTGGTGCGACAGTTCCATCGATTTGCGCTCATTGCTGTTGGCCACGGCGAACCTCATGCAGTCCTCAAAGGTGAACTGATAGGCCCTTGTCTTCTGTGCCTTCAACGAGAAAAACGCCAACAGGAATAGGACTATTGTTAATACTCTTTTCATGTGTATAAAATGCCAAAATAAAAGCACAAAAATAGAAATGCCATCCTAATGACGGCATTTCTATATGTTAAAGTGGAAAAAATAAGGGTTGAATTACAAACTATTGTAATTCGGCGAGAAGGTGTCGCATTGGTTGAGGTCGCCCGTTTGCAGGCCTTTTTTCAGCCAGCGCATACGCTGTTGAGAGGTGCCGTGGGTAAACAGGTCGGACTGCACTTGGCGGTAGCCGGCTTGGCGTTGCAGGTAGTCGTCACCGATCTTTTGAGCCGCGTTGATGGCTTCTTCGAGGTCGCCGTCTTCCAACGAGCCGAACATCTTGTTTTCGTAGTGGCCCCAAACGCCAGCATAGAAGTCGGCTTGCAGCTCGATGCGAACGCTGGTTTCGTTATAACGCGGGTCGTTTTTGCCGTATTGATGCATCTGCTCATGAGCTTTGTCCAAGGTGCCCAACAGGTGCTGCACATGGTGTCCCACTTCGTGGGCGATGACGTAGGCGCAGGCAAAGTCGCCCTTGATACCCATCTTATGTTGCATCTCGTTGAAGAAGTCGAGGTCTAGGTAAAGCTTTTCGTCGGCCGAGCAATAGAACGGTCCTGTGTCGGCAGTGGCATTGCCGCATCCGCTGTTCACCGAGCCTTTGAAAATCACCATCTTGGGGGCACGATAGGTGGCACCATACTGTTTGAACACTGCCGACCACACGTCTTCCGTCGAGGCCAGAATTTGCGAGGCAAACAGTTCAAATTTCTGTTCTTGCTCAGTGGGGACATATTCGGTCGTCGTTGCGCCTTCGTTGCCTTGCATTTGCTCCATAACGGCACTGGCGTCGCCGCCCATCAAGCTAACGATAAGATAAATGATAAGTCCGCCGATGCCAATGCCTCCGGCGGCCACAGCAGCACCTTTTCCACGGCGGTCTTCGACGTTGGTGCTGGTTCTTCTGCCATCCATTTTCATAGTAGTACGATTTTAAGTGTTAATAATGGCACAAAAGTACAAAAAGAATTGAAACGCAAAATAAAAAAAGAATCCCGCAGCGGACAAACCACCACGGGATTCAGGATAACAATCAAATAATGTTTCTTTAGAAGGTCTTCACGAAGCGCAACGTGACGTTGTCGCAACGCACCATGTAGAGACCTTCGGCCAAGTCAACGACACTGATTTCGTCGTCGGGACCGGCGTTGACCGTCCTGACCAGCATACCCAAAATATTGTAAATCTGGACTTCGCTGTTCGGCTCGATGCCCTTGATGCGGATGCTTTCCCTGGCAGGATTGGGATAAAGCGTGTAGGCAGTCATGTCGTTCTCATCCACGCCCGTACCCTTGAAGAAGGCTACATAGGTGAGGTTGTCGTTGACGGTCACCTGACGGGGGTTCTGCGTGTTGCCATCGTGCCACTTGTCGAACTCGTAGCCGCTATTGGGGATGGCGGCAATGGTGACGGCAGTGCCGGCAGCGTAGGTGCCACTTCCGATAACAGTGCCTTCGCTTGTGTTACACATCACGGCCAGCGTGTAAGTCACCACAGCGTTTTGCGAGAACAGCGCCTTGTAGGCTGCGTTCTGTGTCACCGTGATGTTGCGCGGGTTCTCAGCATTGCCGTCGTTCCAGCCGATGAAGTAATAGCCATCGAAAGCGTTTGCGCTGATGGTGATAACAGTGCCAGCTGCAAAGGTGCCTCCGCCAGCAACAGAACCCATGTGTATGTCGCCCGACTCAACGGTGATTGTGTACATCTGATCCATTTCGAAGTTGGCAACGTAAGTAGCGTCTCTCGTCACTGTGATGGTACGCGGATTATCGGAGTTGTTGTCGTTCCAATTGACGAAATGGGCCTGATGTTCAGCCACAGCGCTGATGGTGATGACCGAGCCTTCAGGATAGGTGCCGCCGCCAGTGGTCGATCCAAGGCTCGGGTCGTTTGGCTTCACAATGATGGTGTAGGTTGTCACGCCTTCTTCGCTGAAGATGGCGGTATAGGAGGCATTCCCTGTCACGCTGACAGTGCGGGAGCTGGTGGTCACACCATCGTTCCAACTGACAAAGACATAACCCTGATTGGGCGTGGCAGCCAAAGTGACCATATCGCCATAATGATAAGAGCCTCCGCCAGTTACAGTGCCGCCCTCGGCGGGTGAGGCCTCAACGGTAATCATATAGCTCTCTTGGAGGAAATAAGCCGTATAGTTGGCGTTCGCGGTGACGGTAATGGTGCGCGGGTTGGTGGTGATGCCATCGTTCCAGTGGCTAAACCTCCATCCCGAGTTGGCCGTAGCGGTCAGGTAGGCCGTGGCACCGGCAGGATAGGTGTTTGCCCCTTCCACTGTACCGGCACCCACAGGATTCACATCAGTAGTGATGTTGTAATAAACCACCTCAGGATCGCCGAACACGGCAGTATAAGTGGCATCTTCTGTGGCAGTGAATTGATAAACCGGGCTGGTCGAAATGTTCTCGCCACCCTTGGTCCACTGCTTGAATTCGTAGCCGCTGTTAGGCGTTGCCGTGATGGTGACATTTTCGCCTTGTTGGTAGGTACCTCCGCCCGTGACGCTACCCCACGCAGCGTTGTTGGCCACCACGTTGATGGCGTATTCGGGAGTGTTTGCCTCAACGGAAATGTTGTCAATATACCAAGAATGAGCATACGTGCCTTCGTACTTGAACGCGAGGTTGATGGTTTGACCGGCATAGGAGGTGAGATCGATGCTACGCTGTGTCCATGAAGAGGGGAAATCGGAGGTCTCAGACCACACTTCTGTGAAACTGCCTTCCTGACCATTAACACCAACCAGCACGCTGTTTTTCATGTTGGTGCCCGAAGAAGAATTCTTCTCATCGAAAGTGAGCAGGTAGTTCTGGCCAGCAGGCAATTCGATGCCTCGGCTGATGAGCCAGCCTTCTTGAGGCGTGTTCTGCTGTCCCCATGGGTGATAGGCACACTGTTCTGAGCTGCTGTATTGCCAGCATCTGTCGCCACCACTCATATCGCTGTCAATGAAGTACCAACACCAGTTGATACTGCTGTTGAAGGACTCGACGAAAGGAACTGTAGCATCATTGCAGGGCTGGAAGCTTTCGTACAAACTCACATCGTCGATGGACCAAACATGACCATCGGCACCCGTATACTTGAAAGCAATATAAACAGCCTGGCCCTGATAGTCCTTAAGGTCAATTTCAACCGTACTCCATGATTCTGAGGGACTCGTCTGTGACCATATTTCCGTAAAGCTATTCGCATCGGTGTTTGTCGTGGAAATCCACACGCCTTCATACGTAAAGTCACCAATCGCTTCTTCCTTACTCTCGAAAGTCAGGGTGGTCACATCGCGGCCCGGCTGCAGGAACAATCTTGGACTAATCAGCCAGTTCTCCTGGTCATTGATTCCCCATCCATGACAGGCACAATAGTCTCCAGTATTGGCATAACCACTTCTCCTATCCCAGAAAGGACGGAAATGGCTGCCTCCATTGTTGTTGTCTACATCCCTCTTGGTCCAGCATAGCCAAGATGTGTTACCGTTTTCGAAGCCCTCGTCGAAAGGCAGGCTGCGTACCTCATTGTCGGCACATTCCTGATGGATAAACATGCCGTATGTGTATTCACAATTAGAGATGTTGTACAGCACACTGCCGTCCTTCCAAACGTGACCTTGGTTGTTAGAGTCGCCAGCACAATACACACCGTCGCTATTGGCCCATACAGCCATCAGCACGTCGGCATTAACATTATAATAACCTTCTCCGTTTTTCCACACCTTTTGGATAGTGCCTTGCCAACCAGCAGCATACACATCACCAGCGTCGATGCCGACGGCGAAGACGCGACCTACGCTTGTCCCGTTTGTAAGGGTGGCATACTCGGTAACTGATCCGTCACTGATATTCACCTTAAACACTTTAGCAATACGATCGGAGATAGAGGCGTCATAACAATTGGCAGAGACGTAAAGATAACCATCGTAATAAGCAATGCCGCTTGGCGTAACTGAGATTCCCAAACTACAAAGTTGCGAACCGGACATCCAGACTACGCCTTCATAATCTGAGGATGAGGTGTATTGTATACCCGCAATAGCTGAAACATAATTTCCACTGGTAGTATTCGCAGGGCAAATCGCCATTGCCTCACTCGGATAGGTAGACGAACCTAAGGTGTAAAAAGGTGCAGTGTCATCACCACGCCAAAACGCCGCTCTCCTTATGCCACCGACGGTCAAGCAACCAGCGGAAAAGACATAATTAGTACCCGCGCAAATACCGTTGATATGGTAGCCTTGTCCAGTAGGACTGTTAAACCAACGACTTCCATTCTTAAAGATGTCACCATAATTATAGGTATCGTTGGCGGTATAGGCATTGTCAATCCAATAGACATCGCCGTTGAATAACACCACGCCTTTTGATTCACTTCTGCTATCAGGACTCTCATGCAACTTCGACCCGTTTTTGTAGACGGCGGCCTTATGCGAGCCTTCCGAAGTGTAGTAGCCCGCCGTATAAACGTCCTGGGCCACACTCATGCCGGCGAAAGCCATCACCGACAAGATAATAAGTAATAGTTTTTTCATAATTATTTGATTTAGTTTAACTTAATTATTTCAATTGATACTCGATGTTTGTTTTATTTGACATAGAGACCTTGCAAAATTAAGCTTCAATAATGAATTTGTCAAGAGTTGGGCATATTTTTTTGCGAAAACAGGCTTATTATTTGGCAAGGGACTTTTTACCATGACCATTGACTATCTATGACCATGACTGCTTTTACAGAGTATGAGAGCTTGCAGGCTTTTCTTTAAGCAAACGAACAGTCTTTGTAAAGCCATAAAGCTCAATTCCAATTGGCCAGCGGTCATGGTCATCGTCACAAGTCACAGTCCTGTGGTCTAACGATAAGCCCCCCTAAGCTAATTTTGCTCCTATACTAAAAAAGAATCCCGCAGCGGACAAACTACCACGGGATTCAGGATAACAATCAAATAATGTTTCTTTAGAAGGTCTTCACGAAGCGCAACGTGACGTTGTCGCAACGCACCATGTAGAGGCCTTCGGCCAAGTCATCGACACTGATTTCATCGTCGGGACCGGCGTTGACCGTCCTCACCAGTTCGCCCAGGATGTTGTAAATCTGGATCTCGCTGTTCGGCTCGATGCCGAGGATGCGGATGCTTTCCTTGGCAGGGTTAGGATAGACGCTGAGGTTGGAGGCTTCGTTATCGTTGACGCCCAGACCGAAGAAGGCCACAAGGGTCATGTCGCTATTCATTGTGATGATACGCGGATTCTCCGTGCTTTCATCACTCCATTTGGTGAACACATAACCTTGGTTCGGGAAGGCGCCAATCATGGCCGTCGCGCCGTGCACATACACGCCACCACCGCTCACCGTGCCTTCGCTCGTGTTGCAAATCAGCGTCAAGGTATGGGTCACCACGCTGCTTTCAGTGAAGTAGGCCGTGTAGGTGGCATCTCCTGTCACCGTGATGGTGCGCGGGTTCTGCGTGTTGTTGTCGTTCCACTTCTCGAAGGTGTAGCCTTCAAAAGCAACCGCGCTGATTTCAACTGTTTCGCCTTCATCGAAGACACCTCCGCCAAAGGCTGTGCCACGTTCGGGATTGGCGCTCTCCACCGTGATGGTGTAGGACTGACTGGCTACAAACTCGGCCACAAACTCCATGTCGCTATTCACAATTACTGTACGCGGGTTCTGCGTGTTGCCGTCGTTCCACTTCACGAAGCGGGCATAGGCAGAAGGATAGGCGCTGATTTCGACCGATGAGCCAGCAGGATACTCACCGCTACCGAAGGTTTGGCCAAGCAGCGGGAAGTTAGGTTCCACCTTCAGGGTGTACATCTCGCCACTGCCATTCGTGAACAGGGCGTTGTAGGTGGCGTTGCCGGTCACCGTCACAATGCGGGTGACGCGTTGCACACCGTCGCTCCATTGCAGGAATTGGTAGCCGCTGGCAGCTGTAGCCGTCAGGGTGGCCGTCGAGCCATAGGCGTAGGTGCCGCCGCCGGTCACTGTGCCGCCTTCCGCCGGGATGGCGTTCACCGTGATGGTGTATTGACCCGCAGTGAAGTAGGCCGTGAACGACATGTTGTTGTTCACCGTGATGGTGCGCGGGTTCTGCGTCGAGCCGTCGTTCCAGTGGTCGAAGCTGTAGCCTTCGTTGGCCGTGGCCGTCAGGGTGCAGGTGGCACCGGCTTGATATGTGCCGGCACCCGTCACCGAACCGGCATCGGCGGGCGATACGTAAGTCGAAACGGTGTAGTAGGTCGCGCCGCCTTGGCTGAACGTGGCCGTGTAGGTGGCGTTGCCCGTCACTAATACCTGATGCGGGTTCTCGCTGCTGCCGTCGCTCCAGCCCACAAAGTCATAGCCGCTATAGGGCGAGGCCGTCAGCGTGGCATAGTCGCCATAGTAGTAGGCGCCGCCGCCGCTCACCGATCCTCCTGTAGCTGGATTGGCCACTACAGTGATGGTGTATTGGTTCCGCGTGAAGTAGGCCGTCAGATTCATGCTATTCGTCACCGTGACGGTGCGCGGGTTCTGCGTCAAGCCGTCGTTCCAGTGGTCGAAGGTGTAGCCTGCGTTGGCCGTGGCCGTCAGGGTCACCACTGTGCCTTCCTCGTAAGTGCCGCCGCCCGTTACCGTGCCTGCGTCTTCAGGCGAAACGTTGGTGGTGATGGTGTAGTAGACCGCGCCTTGTTCGCTAAAGATGGCAGTGTAGGTGGCGTTGCCCGTCACCGTAATGATGCGCGGGTTGTCGATGACGCCGTCGTCCCAGCCTTGGAAATCGTAGTTGTCATTAGGTGTGGCAGTCAGGGTAGGCGTGTCGCCGTAGTGGTAGGCACCTCCGCCCGTCACTGTGCCGCCGTTGGTGGGGCTGGCGTTGACGGTGATGATGTAGTTGTCTTGCGTGAACGTGGCCGTGTAAGTGGCATTAGCCGTCACCGTGATGGTGCGCGGGTTCTGCGTGTTGCCATCCTGCCACTGGCTGAAGGTGTAGCCCTCGTTGGCCGTGGCGGTCAAAGTGATGCTGGAGCCTTCGGCAAAGGTGCCGCCACCATTCACCGTGCCTGCGCCTGCGGGCATCACTTCGGTGGTGATGGTATAGTAGGTCACGGGCACCTCGGCGAAGTAAGCCGTGTAGGTGGCATTCTCGGTGACAGTGAAGCTGTAGTTCGGGTTGGTGCTCACCACCGAGCCATTCTTCTTCCAGCTTTCGAATTGGTAGCCGCTGGCGGGCGTGGCCGTCAAGGTGCAGGTCTCACCAACATTGTAGGTGCCGCCGCCAGTCACCGTGCCCCAAGCGTTGTTGTTGGCGTTGGCGGTGATGGTGTATTGGGCAATAGATTCTTCAACGCTGATGTCGTCGAGATACCAGTTATGCGCGTATGTGCCTTTATACTCGAAGCTGAACGAGATGGTGTGGCCGGCATAGTTTGAGAGCGGCACTTCAACATCGGTCCACGAGCTGGAAAACTGGTTGTCTTCCCAAATCTTTGTCAAATAGGTGTCAGGATCGGGGACACCCGAGCCATCGAGTTTGATCCACACTTTGTTGGCCATATTGGAACCTGATGAGGTACTCTTGGTCTTGAACCTCAACACATAGTCGTGGCCGGCGGGAAGGTCGATGTAGGGCGACACCAAGCAACCGTACTGATTAACGCCGCTTTGGCCCCAGGGATGATAGGCACAATGCTCTGAGCTGTTGTACTGCCAGCATTTATTGCCGCCGCTCATGTCATCGTCCCAGATGTACCAGCAATAGCCAGGCTCGTTGCCGCTGTCAAACGTCATGGTGTAAGGGACTGAAGGAGTGCCGCCGCAGGGAGACCAGCTCTCGGTAACGCTGAAGTCGTCGATCCAACACACTCCCGCCGATGTGTATCCCGTTCCTGAATACTTGAAGGCAATGTAGATGGCTTGGCCTTGGTAGCTATTGAGATCGACGCTTACCGTTTGCCAGCTGCCCGTCGATCCCCAGCTGACGTTGTTTACTTGGGTGAAACTGCTTGTGGAGGCATCGGTGGTTGAAATCCACAGGGTGGGATTCGAGGTTGCGTTAGCATGTCTGTAGCACTCGAAAGTCAGCGTGGTGTTGTCGCGACCGGGCTGCAAGAAGAGTCTCGGGCTGATGAGCCAGTCGGTGTGGCTATTGGTGGAAAAGCCATGGATGACGGAATAGTCGCCCGTGGCGGAATATGTGCTGGGATTGCCATAGTTGCATTGGCCAAACCTATCCCAAAGTGGATAGTAGTCGCCGGCGGCCACATTGCCATTGGTGACAACGGTCCAGCAAGGCCAATGGGTGTTGCCGTTCTCGAAGCCATCGGTGAAAGGCAAAGCAAAGATCTCTTCGTCGCACTCAGGCTCGTCGACATAAAGGCCAAGCACCTTGGCGCACGAAGAAGGAGCCAGAAGCTCAGCGTTGTTCTTCCACACCTTACCACCGCTGCTGGTTGAACCGGCATAGTAGACGCCCTCGCTATTGGCAACAACGGCATAGCAACCCGTGCCCGACTTGCTGTAAAGCAACTCGCCGTTTTTCCAGACTTTCACATCGCCTTCTGCACTGGTGCTGCTGCCAGCGACATACACATCACCGGCGTCGACATAAACGTCCTTTCCCCAACCGCTAAACGAATAGATTTCATTGCCATTACGGTACACTTTGGTCAAACCACCAGAACCTGTGGTACCAACATAATAGATATTCCCTTCGTAGACACAGATGCCACGGATGTAAACATTGTCGTGGCTGTAGACTTCGGTGCCATATTCTCTCCAAACCTTGCCAGCGTAGGAAGAGGACGAATACCATTGGTAGCCAGCGTAATACAAAGTGCTGTTTCCATAATCACAACATAAGGCTTCGCTGTCATAACTCCCTGAGTTGATAGTAGCTATTGGCGCTGTTTCACTGCCTCTCCAAACGCAAGCGTTCCTGACGCTTCCAGAGGGGGTGCAACCCGCTGTAAAAACATAGTTTGTTCCGTGGCACAAGGCATTCATCTTCAAGTTGCCAGTGCTGGAGATGATAGGGCCTAAGAAACTGTTGCCGTTCTTGTACACAGCCGCCGCCAAGTTGGTTGAAGTTGCGTTGAGCGACCAGTAAGTGTCGCCATTGAAGCGGATCACGTCTGTTCCTTCGTAGTCATAACCCGAGTTGTTATACTCATACAACTTGGTGTTGTTCTTGTAAACAGCAGCTTGCGTTTTGCCACTTGACGCCATGTAATAGCCCGAAGAATACACGTCCTGGGCCACACTCATGCCGGCGAAAGCCATCACCGACAAGATAATAAGTAACAGTCTTTTCATAATTCTTAGTTTTAGTGATACATATAATTAATTAACTCAATTCAAATTTGTCGTGGGACACGGGACTTTTTGACCATGACCATTGACTATGACCATAACCACTTTTACAGAATTCGAGAGCTTGCAGGCTTTTCTTTGGACAAGTAATCAGCCATTGTAAAGCCGTTAAGCTCAACCACAATTTGCCAGTGGTCATGGTCACAAGTCGTGGCTCTACCGCCTCGCGTCTTTTTATGTAAACTAATTCTTCTCATCTACTTTTTTAACCGATTTTAATGGAATAGTTGACACCGCAAAACTATGAAATAAAAAGAGATTGTCAAACAAAAGCATTCTATTTTTTTATTTTTTTGATAAAAAGCACATTTATCATGTGGTTTTCTTAATTTTGCCTCCTGAAAGTCTAACCAAATACATACGAAATCATGAAAGCATTCGTCAACGACACCGAGGTGCGCACCTATTACGGCGCGAAGGTGAAATCAGTGGTGCTGGCTTACTGCCGCGCCCAGAACTTGCCGCTCAAACTCGACGGCATTGAAGTGAGAGACGCATACGGCAACATCATCGGCTTGGATGGTTCGCTGCGCGCCAATTCGAGAATCTACGTCAAATTCTGAAAGCCATGAAGAAGATTACGAACATCATTATGGCAGCTGTGGTTGCCTCGCTTTTCATGGCTTCATGCCAACCCAAGCCTAAGGAACAGAAAATCTATGTCGTTTCGACCAACGACATGCATGCCAACATCGACAACTTCCCGCAGATGGCCGCCCTCATCGACAGCCTACGCGCCGTGCACCCCGACCTGCTGCTCTTCAGCGCCGGCGACAATCGCTCGGGCAACCCCATCAACGACCGCTATGAGCAGGCCAGCAAGCCCATGTACGACCTGATGGACACCGTCGGCTTCGACCTTTCGACTTTCGGCAACCATGAGTGGGACGGCGGTGTGCTGGCCTTACGCGATGTGCTCACCTGGGCCAAATTCCCCTTTGTGTGCGCCAACGTCACCTTCGACGACACACTGCACATGCCCAACGTCAGCCCCTACGTCGTCATTGAACGCGATGGCTTGAAAATCGGCGTGATTGGCGGCATCCAGCTTGGACTCAACGGTCTTCCCGATTTCCACCCGAAACATGCTGCTGGCTCACATTTCGTACCCTTCGAGGAAGTGCTTCCCGGCTATTTAGAGGAACTGAAAGACTGCAACGCCGTTTTCCTGCTCACCCACTTGGGCTATGAGGAAGACCGCGAGGTGGCTGAGCATTTCCCCCAAGTTGCTGCCATCTTTGGCGGACATTCACACACACAGGTGGCCGACAAGCAATTGGTCAACGGTGTGCTGGTGACCCAAGCCGAAGCAAAGGTCAAGTATGTGACGCTCAGCACTTTCACCTTCATCGATGGCAAAATCGTCGACAAGGATATGCAGCTGCTTTCCATCAAGAACTTCCCAAAGCGCGACGAAAAAGTGCAGGCTATGGTCGACAATTACAACAGCAACAAGTATTTCTATAAAGTCATCGGCACCAACCTCACGCCCATCAATAGTTACGAGTCGCTGGGCTGCCTGATGACCGATGCCATCCGCTACACCTCGGGTGCCGACATGGGCTTCCAAAACCCCGGCGGCGTGCGTTACGACACGCTTTCGGCCCGTCCCATCATGCTCAAGGACATGCTCGCCTTGGATCCCTTCGACAACGAAATCATCCACTACACCCTCACGGGCCAGGAAATCATCAACCTGATGAAATGCTGCTTTGTCACTGATGGCGGCCCCATCTACTGCTCCGGCTGTTCCTATACTTATAAGGTGGACGACAATGGCGAGATGACCGACATCAAGGTGACCTTGGAAAACGGCAAGCCTTTGGACATGAATGCCAAATACAGCATCGTAATGAACAGCTACATGGCCTCGAAGTTCGAATACGAACACGAGGACGACGGCGAGTCGACCTTCCGTTCCTCCAACGACATGATGCTGGACTATCTGGCCGCACATCCTGAGATTGACTACGGAAAAACGACGAGAGTCACAGAGAAGTAAGTTTGGCACGGTTTTGGTAAGAAACCACAGTGAACAACAAACCCTAACGTTTAACCCTCAAAAAATCACCACTATGAAAGCCAAGAACATCCTGATGAGCATCCTGCTGGCAGTAGGATCCATCGCAGCAAAAGCAGCCAACGGCTACCCGCCTGAACTCGCCCTGGTTTCACAGCCCGTGATGGTGTACAACTACAACTCGATCACGGTCTACTATGACGTGGAAAACATCGGCGACTACACCTACAGAGGGAACGTTTACCTCTACCTCGACCCCGACTACGGCTACTACTACGCCGACAAGTACGTCAAGGTCTACCCTGGTCGCATCAAGAGAATCGCCATCGACATCCCCATGCACCGCATAGACAGAGGGATTCCCTTCACCATCATGCCCTACTACGAGATGGGCGACGAGCTGTACAGCTTCACTACCTTCGAGTACTTTGAGCCGATCAGCTTCTACTGGAGAGGACCTCGCACCGAGCGTTGGGTGGTCGTCAGTGCCCCTCCGAGGATTCGCGTCTACACACGCCCCGGCACCTACCGCTACTACTACGACGGTTATCGCCCGCCGATGCCGCCCCCGGGAGGCCACGGTCACGGCCCTGGCGTACCGCCTCCGATGAACCCGAGGCACCACACCTACGGCTATCACAGCAACAACGGCGGCTATCCTGCCACCCACAACGTGACCCCGCCTGCAACGAGCGAACCTGCGCCGAGCACACCCGCACCGACTGCAACAGTCAGACCGAAGCCCAACGGTGGAAGCATGAGCTCGGGAGGCCACCACAACAGCGGCAGCAACCCGCCTGCGCCGACACCTGCACCCAACAGTGGCAGAAAGCCCTCAAGCGGCAGCAACAGCTCAAGCGGCAGTCTCAGCCGCCCCAGCGGCACCAACACCAACAGCGGTGTGAGCCGCCCCAGCAGCGGCACAAGCTCAAGTGGTCGCACAGGCAGCAGCAGTGTCAGCCGCCCCAGCTCGAGCGACAACGGCCCCTCGACCCGCCCGACCACCAACGGTAGCAGCGTCAGCCGCCCCAGCTCAGGAAGCTCAAGCAGCAGCCGCCCCTCTGGCACCTCAAGCTCTGGCAGCAGCCGAGTGAGTGGCTCAAGCAGCACCCGCAGCAGCGGCACCTCAACTGGAGCATCCAGCTCAAGCCGTAGCTCCTCAAGCAATGGTGCAAGCACCCGCAGCTCCTCCAACTCAAGCAGCAGCCGCACCAGCGGTTCAAGCAGCGGACGCAGATAAGCGAGATAGAACCGAATAAGAAAGCCTTTCCATCCATAGATTCCCAATAGGATAACATGGATGGAAAGGCCTTTTTATAAGCTAGATTATCAAATTTGGTTTACTTTAAGACGCGGGACTGCGGGACGCGAGACAAAAGGTCACTCCCACTTAACTATAGGGCTTTGTAGAATCCCATTTCCTGCATATAGTCGAATGCTTTTGCAGGCATGAAATGGCGCACGTCGCGTCCCTCAGCGACACAATTGCGGATAAACGTTGATGAGATTTCCAAAATAGGCGTCTTCAAAATGGTGACGGAAGGATGTCCTACCAAATCGCCGCCATCGTAGCCTTCGCGTGGAAAGACAAGGAGCTTGTAATTGTCCAAAATCTTCTGGTACTCACGCCATTGGTGAAGGTTTTGAAGGCTATCCATACCGCAGATAAACACAAACTGATCCTCGGGATAGCGTTCCGACAAGGCGGTCAGCGTATTAATAGTATAAGAAGGTGTAGGCAGATGCATTTCCACGTCGCTGACGCGAAAACGCGGGTCGTCGCCAACGGCCAGCTGCACCATGCGCAGACGCTCGTCATCATCAAGCAAATCAACTTTCCGTTTGAGGGGATTTTGCGGCGACACCACAAACCACAACTCGTCCAAGTCGGAAAACTCAACGAGATAGTTGGCCAGCATCACATGACCATGATGGATGGGATTGAACGAGCCGGAATAGATGCCTATTTTTTTCATTCTTTGTTAAGGAAGGCTTGGACGACTTCGAGGATTTCGCGTTTGGCGGTGTCGAGATCATCATTGATGATGGTACGGTCGAATTTGCCTTGAGCGAATTCCATCTCCCATTCGGCCTTGGCCAGTCGGGTCTCGATTTGCTCCATGTCATCGGTGCCGCGATTGATGAGACGCTCGCGCAACACCTCGATAGACGGGGCTTGGATGAAAACCGACAAGGCCTGGTCGCCGTAGTGCTTCTTGACGTTCACGCCGCCACACACATCCACATCGAAAGCCACATGTTTGCCTTCGGCCTGCATCTGCTCGACAACGGAAAGCAAAGTGCCATAGCAACGGCCTGGATACACTTCTTCCCATTCGAGGAACTCACCGTTTTCGACACGCTGTTTGAACTCTTCCATCGTAAGGAAATAATACTCGCGGCCATTGACCTCCTCACCGCGAGGCGGACGCGTAGTGGCCGAAACAGAGAATGCCATTTCGGGGATGTTGGCCATGACGTGATTCAACAATGTGGTTTTCCCCGAGCCCGATGGAGCGCTGAAGATCAGAAGTTTTCCTTTTTTCATATTTTTAGTGTTTTTTATTTCAAAATTTCAAAATTTCTGATTTCAAAATTATGCTAAGCGACACGAATTTTGAAATCTTGAAATCTCAAATCTTGAAATCAACTATAGAATATTACAAACCTGTTCCTTGATTTTTTCCAATTCATCCTTCATCTGGACGACCAGTTTCTGGATGTTGACCTCGTTGGCCTTCGAACCGAGGGTGTTGATTTCGCGACCCATCTCTTGCGCGATAAAGCCGAGCTTCTTGCCTGCTTGGTCGTCGTCGCAGCTTTCGTTGAAATAATTGCAATGCTGGCGCAGGCGCACCTTTTCCTCGGTAATATCCAGTTTTTCAAGATAATAGATCAATTCCTGCTCGAAGCGGTTTTCATCGTATTGTCCCGCAGTGGTCAGTTCGCTGAGGTTTTTGACAATGCGTTGCTTGATGACATCATGACGACTCTTTTCGTAAGGCTCAACCTGTTCCAACAAATTGAGAATCAGATCGACGCGATGCAGAAGGTCTTTTTTCAGGGTTTGTCCTTCTTGAATGCGGAATCCGTCGACGATAGCCAAGGCTTGGTCGATGGTTTCGTCGACTTTGGCCACAAAATCCTCATCATAGCTCTCGACCGGCACAGTGAAGATGCCTGGCATCCGAAACAGCAGCGCGGCCATGTCATTGGACGGAGCGATATGCAGGTTCTTGGAAATCTGTTTGATTTGGTCTTGATATGCCTCCACTATCGCTTGGTCAATGTGGTAGGTTTGGGTCAAGTCGGTGTCGGTGAGGGTGATCATCACGTCGATTTTGCCGCGTTGCAGCTTGGCCCCGATACGGTTACGGAACTCCAATTCGGCGGAGCGTAGTTCGTTGGGCAGTTTCACCTGCAAGTCCAACTGTTTGCTGTTCAGCGTCTTGATTTCGACAGTGATTTTCTTTTCTTTATAGGTTTGCTCGGCATTGCCGAAGCCAGTCATGGAACGAATCATGATAAAAACGTTTTTTTTCTGACGGATTAATCCTGCATGAAGCCAAATCGTCCGTATAGTTTTGCCAAGGTCATACGGTCTAGCAAAATATCGTCGCGTCTGATGGTGAGACGTGAAGAGAACACGCCATAGCCGCCTTTGATGTTGGTATAGTCGGGCACGGTTTGCGAATAGCCTCCGCCATTGGTGTTGACCTGAATGAAATTATACATCTCGTCGCCGCCTGCAGCCAATGTGATGATGCATTTGCCCACATGGCGCACCACACCGACGGTATCATTACCGATGGCATCATGGAGCTTAGAGAACAAAAGGCGATGTGGATAGGGGAAATAATAGACGGTCGTCGAAGATTCTGCGTGGTCCAAGGTCTCCAAAGTCCCCGTACCAAAATTGTAGTTAATCGCTTTTTGAACGGTGTCGCCATGCCGGATTTCCTTGTAGGTGAATTGGAAAGTCATCTCATAAAACGCTGCATTGTCGGCAATCGCAAAGTTAACTTTACCCGTCGACTCGTCATCGGGATCGAAAGACAACCTTGATGTGGTGATTTTAAAGTTCTCGCCACCCACCAAGCCCGTTTCGCTCGAAATGGTATCCTTATCTTTATAGACGACAAGTCTGTACTTATAGTCTGCAGTGTTCCGCTTGAATTTTTCAGTGGTGTAATACACTTTTTGGTCGGGTGAGTAGAACAGGCCTTCCTGTTTGTTATGAATGGTCATGGTATCGAGGATAAACTCGGTTCCGGTCGGATGAAACTGGTTGCCATAGCCCTTTTGCAGCTCAATAATGCGGGCATCGAGTTTGCCAGGATAGTTGCATGAGTCAGCAATCAAGGCCACTTCGTAAGCATTGATGGGGTTTTCATTGTTGCTACTGAAGGCACGATTAATTCTGATGTAATTTGTATCTATGTCATAGTCAAGTAATCCATAGACCACGGGAATATCTTTATAGTCGGCATAAAGGTCGACACGCGTGCTGCACGAACTGAGCACTGCCACTATGGCCATCAGGCTGAGAAAGAGGGGCTTTTTCATTGCAAAAAGAATTGAAATAAGCCGCAAAGATAGCGTTTTTTTCTTTTGTAGTTGATTTTTGGACAATTATTGCTACTTTTGTCCCCAAAATCATCCATTTAGTCAAGGTCGTTGAGCCTAATGAAACGCCTGCCCGCGTTGATTGGTTTCGCGTCCTGCATCAAAAAAGACACACTATCATGAAAAAAACCTCCTTTCTTTCATTGTTGCTCCTGATGGCCTTCTCGGTTTCGGCCCAAGTGGAGTACATCTACGATTTCAACAGCCTCACCGAAGGCTCGCAAAACCTCAACGGCCAAGACGGTTGGCTGACGCATTACCAAACCGCCGCGTCGTCGCAAGACTTCGACGTGGCCTACGTTTGCGGCTCCGACATGGCTCCTGACGAGAGCATCGCCATTTGGTATCCTTACGGAGGTGCAGGCGTAGGTCGCACGGCCACGCGCAAAGCCTCGCCGAACTTCAACTTCAGCTTCCAAAACGGCGGCATCATGGACCTCGAAATCGACATGAACCGCACCTGGTGGGGCAGTTTCTTCGGCGTGGGTTTCGACAGCGACGGCGACGGCCACATCCTGCCTGGCATGACCGACCCCGACGGCGGCGTTTATCTTTTCGTGAAAAGCCAAGGTGACTCGGGCCACGCCAAAGTATGTCTCCCTGACGGTTCCAACATTGAATTCGACTACGAAGAAGGCGGCTGGACCCGCTATAAAATGTCGTTCGACTTCTCGGCCTACAATGGTGCGGGCGCGGTGACGGTGTTCGTCAAGCCCAACTGCGAAGGCGAATGGATTCAGATGGCGGGCTGCACCAACGCCTGCATGAACCTCACCCCAGGCAGCGGCGACAAGTTAGACTATCACGTTTGGGACGGCATCTTCTTCCACTCACAAGGCGGCACGGGCGGCTTCGACAACCTGCTGGTCCGCCAACAGCCCGACGGCAACGCCCAACTCATCGAGATGGCCGACATTCCCAACCAACTGACTTTCAACCAGCAGATTACCCTCGAAGCCACAGCCTCGTCAGGGCTGCCCGTCACGTTCGAGATGATGGATGGCCCCGCCACCATCAGCGGCAACATATTGACCTTGACGGGAGAAACGGGTATCGTCAAATTGAAGGCCATCCAAGGCGGCGACGCCAACTGGCTGCCCGCTCCCGATGTGGTGAAAAGCTTCGAGGTCGTCGACCCATACGCCTACGAACCCGAGGTAAAAACCCGCCGTCCCTACGAAGGCACCAAGGTGTTTTTGGATGAAATCCACCCCGTGATGATTGTCATTTCGGCCTACATCGAGCACCCCGAAGTCATCAAGTTCACCCAAATCACGGCAAGCGTCGACGGACAGGAAATCGCTTTGCAGACCGACTATCCCAGCGACCCCGACAACGGCTATTACTATGGTTTTTGGACACCTACCGACTTCGGCCACTACGACATGACCGTCAGCGTGACCCAAAGCGGCAACAAGACCACCACCTTCACGAACAGCTTTGACGTGACCAACGAAATTGAAAGCCATCTGGACATCGTGACCATGAACGGCGACCTCGTTTGCGACCCGACACACCATAGCGCGAGAGGCGAATATCCGATGCCATCGCATGTGGGTGCGTTCAAGGAAATCATGGCCCATTACGACCACACCTGCGTCGACGGCAACTGCGACTCCTACGACCGTGTGGGCGGCGTGAAAATCAGAAACTACCGTGGCGAATGGGTCGAGCTGTTCCGCTATATCACCCCCTTCGGGATGCAATGTGAAGACGATGTGGACGTAAGCGACTACACCTCGCAACTGCAAGGCTTGGTGGAAATCGAGTTTTACATGGAATCGTGGGGCGGCAGCGGCTACGACCCGACCTTGATTTTCAGCTTCACCAAAGGCACTCCCGATTATCTCTATGCTGATGTGGATGAAATCTGGTTCGGCACTTTCGCTTTCGGCGACTATGCCAACCAACAGCCCGTGCCGGTGGTGAACTACACCTTCAGCGACCAAGCCGAAGCCGCCATACTGAAGCTCACTACCACGGGCCACAACTGGAGCAGTGGCACCGCCAACACCTACAATACGGGCAATGCCGCCGAATTTTACGAAGCCACACACCATGTTGTGGTGAATGGCCAAAACAAATACGACCAGCATCTATGGCGCACCTGTAACCCCAACCCAGCTGGCTGCAACGACCAATTCGGCACATGGATCTATCCTCGCAGCGGCTGGTGCCCAGGCAGTATCGGCATGGTGTGGGATTTCGACCTCTCGGAATACCTTGCCGCAGGTCAGGCCGAGTTGTTCTATCAGTTTGACCCGACCTACCTCGACTACTGCCATCCCAACCATCCCGACTGCGTCAACGGCGTGACCTGCACCGAATGCGCCGCCCCCGACAACCCAGTGTTGCGCGTGGCGGGCAAAGTCGTCACCTTCAGCAACGACGAAAACGCGCTGGTAGGCATCCACGAAACGCACAATGAGACTGCTTTTGAAGCACAGGTTTATCCCAACCCGGCCAAAGGCCAGTTCACCGTCAGCACCGACTACGACAAAGGCGCCGTCAGTGTGATGATGCTCAACATGCAAGGCCAAATGGTGATGTTCTTCACCGTTGAAGGCCAACGCACCATCGACGTGAGCCACCTGCCTGCGGGTGTTTACACCTTGCAGATGCTGGGCGGAATCGTGGTGACGAAAAAGGTGGTGGTGGAATAAACTTCATTCCACATCGCGTGCCAAGCGGACACTGAAGCCACGGCTGCGGGGATAACGGCTGAAATCATAGGCCACTTCGGTTTGGCAAAAGCCGAGACAGAAACTAAAATTCTCGTTTTCGGCGCTCGAAGTCCAGTAATAGCCATAGTCGCCGGCATTGAGATAGATTCCGCCACGGAAGCCTGCCGCTGGCAAGAATACGGCTCCGTTTGGCTCCAACACGCGTGTCCATTCCTCGCGTGTGAATTGATTGGAGTTATAGTAGGCCTCGGGGTTGTTGGCATCGACAAACGTGTAGGTGGAATTGCTCCATTCGTCGGGCACGAGAACCAAGCCGAGTGTCCCTTGCAACGAGGCTTTGGCATACCTCACCCCCGAAGGCGTGACCCTCTCGTGCAAGAGATAATAGCACTCGTCTTTGGTCAAGGTGCGCCACTGGCCGCCAACGTTGCCGCCATTTTGGATGGCATTGGCACCCCAATCGGCCAATCCCGTTTGATCAAAAAGGTTGTATTCAGGCGCACCATAGGCATAATAGTATTCCGAGGCGGGGTCGGCTGTCGACCAAGGCTGGTAGCACACTGCGCCGTGGTCGAAACCACTTGTGGCCCAGCCGAAAAGGTCGCGGTCGACGTCGGGCGAGTCGCTGTTTTGCCCTGTGAAAGAAGCCAAAATCTCATATTGCTGATCGGCAAATTTCCAATAAGGCGGATTGGCGCTACCGATGTATTGCAAATTACCTTTCGAAAAGCAAACCTGCCTGCAGTCATCGACGGAGAAAAGTCCCTTGGCGGCACCCGTTGGCATTATGCCAGAAGTGTTGAGAATCATCGTGTTGCCATAGGCAACCCCCTCGGCATTAACGGCATAGGCGCGCACAAAATACATGGTGTTGCCCCGCAAACAAGTCAAATCCACATCGAAAACGCCCAACCCCGAGCCGTTGTCGATATGGTTACCCTCTATATTTGGATGGCTTTGCGTGTCCCAACAAATACCGCGCTCTGTCACGGGAACACCGCCGTCAGAGACCACCTCGCCCACACAAGTCGCCGACGAGAACGAGACATCGTTCACCGCCACCGTAACCACCTTCAACGGCGCGACAGGAGCCGCCATCGTGGTCAACGCCATCACCTTGCCGTAGCCAATGCCGTTGGCACTTCGGGCATAGGCACGCACATAATAGTCCGTTTCCGGCTGCAAGTCGGTGATTGTTCCCGCGAACTCGCCCAAGCCCGAACCACAAACCAAAAGCGCATCGTCGTCAGAAGGCTCTTCCTGGAGGCTCCAGCAAAGGCCACGCTCGGTCACGGAGATGCCGCCGCCATCGATCACCTCGCCTTTGACGAGGGCCGTCGTTTCGCCCACTTCGACGATCTCGAGCGTATGCACTACGGGCAAATCAGAAAGCGTGGTGAATTGCAGCACCTCGCCATAGGCCGTGCCCACAGCATTGGTGGCATAGGCACACACATGATATATCGTAGCCGTCGACAAATCGGCAATCTCGCTCTCGAAAGACCCGACACCGCAGCTGTCGAGGGTATGCAAGTCGGCCAAGGTGGGCGTTTCAGAAAGGCTCCAGCATAGACCGCGAGCCATCACTTCGGCACCACCATCGGCCACGACTTCGCTCTTGATGACAGCCATGTCGGAGCCGATGTAGACCAGCGAAAGGGTTTGCACAGTAGGCAGTACGGGGTCGGCAGGAGGCTCTTCGCCTCCTCCGCCATTGCCGCCAAGCGTGGTGAATTGATTCGTTGCCGTAGTAATGGTGAGGTCGTCAGCATAATCGGCCACGTACCAATAGTCGTATGTCGTGTTGGGCATGAGTTCCGTGAGCACTACGTTGAATTGTTTTCCGTTCAGCTGGATCTCGAAGCTGCGTACGTCATCGGTCGTTGAAGCGCGTCGCAATTGCAGCGAGAGTGCATCGATTTCGGCAGCGAAGGCATATTTCCCTTCGACGGCTGCAAAAGTCGAGTCGACGGCTATATGTTCTTCGGCAATGGCGAAAGTAGAAGGGTCGGGAGCTTGGCCCTTTTTCTTGCAGGCGCTGAAGCACATGGCGAACGCTACGAAAACGAGGAGGAAAACGGCATTGAAGTGTTTCATAATAAGGTGGTATTTGTCTTTATGGTTGCAAAATTACTAAATAATTGCGTAGTTCTGTCATTTTGTGTATCTTTGCCCAAATTTAATATTATCAGCACTATGAAAAAAACATTCCTACTCCTATTAATGGCGGCCTTCGCCATCGGCGCGATGGCCCAAACCGTGACCACCTGCGACTTCAACAACTATACCGAGAACGCTCCGCTCAACGGCCAGCACGGCTGGGTGGCACGTGCCCACAGCGCAGGCGGTGGCGTGCTGAAGACCGAATACCTTGGTGGCGGCGGACAAACCACCCCCGACGAGACCATGGGCGCTTTCTTCGACAACGCCAACACCAACTTCGGAGAAGTGGCTACCCACAAGTCCACCGATGAGTTTCCCTTCGACTTCTCGACAGGCGGTGTCATCGAAGTGGAAATCGACATGTTCCGCAACTGGTGGGGCACCTGCTTCGGCATCGGCTATGATGCCGATGGCGACGGCGTGGTGCTGCCTCCGATGAGCTACGAAGCCACCTGCCCCAACCCCAACCTGCCCGTGCAGGACGGCGGCATCTATTTCATCACCACGGGCATCGACCCGCGTCCCTCGTTCGTCAACGGCATCGTGCTGCCCAACAACACCATGCCCGTCGACTACGACTACGAGAACCCTTACGGAACCTGGACCCGCTGGAAAATCATGATCGACCTGGAGGCCAACGATGGCCAAGGTAGCGTCACCCTCTTCGCCGACCATGGCTGCACCGGCGAGTTTGAACCCATTCCCGAAATACAAGGTCTCAATGCGGGCCTCACCCCTGGCAGCGGCGACCGCTTCGACCCTACGATGTGGGACGGTGTGTTCTTCCTCAGCAGCTCACACGGTGGTTTCGACAACCTCGTGGTGCGCCACACCCCAGCCGGACTGGCTTCACAGTTCATCGAATTTGAGGCCATCCCCGACAAATTGATCTTTGATGAGCCATTTGAATTGAATGCCACTGCCACCTCGGGACTGCCTGTCACATTTGAGATTTTGGATGGTCCAGCCACTTTGAGCGGCAATACCGTCACTTTGACTGGCCAAGAAGGCACCGTGAAAGTGCGCGCCACCCAGCCTGGCGACGGCACCGACTGGCAAGCCGCCCCGGCCGTGAACCGCTCATTCGAAGTTGTCGACCCCGACAACTACTCGCCCGAAATCACCATCCGTAGGCCTTACGACAACCTGAACGTCTACATGCAGGAGCTGAAACCTATGATGCTGGTGTTGAGTGCCCACGTCGAGCATGGCAACGTCATCAAGTTTGACAACGTTTCGTGTAGCGTCGGCAACCAAAATATACAACTGCAGACCGCCTACCCTGACGACCCCAACAACGGCTATTGGTTTGCGATGTGGGAACCCACTTCGTTTGGCGACTACAACCTGACAGCCACCATTACCCAATCGGGAGGCAAGACCACCTCGGTGAGCAACCATTTCACCGTGACCAACGACTTCAACAACGTGGATGCCGTGGCTTTCAACGGCGACCTGCACGTCACGCCTTCCGCCCAAACCGCTCATGGCGAATATCCCCTGCCTTCGCATGTGGGTGCCTTCACAAGCATCAATGCGCACTACGACCACCAATGCCTCAACAACGACTGCGACCCCTACGACCGCATCGGCTATGTGCGCGTGAAGAACTTCCGTGGCGAATGGGTCGAGCTGTTCCGCTACTGTTCACCTTTCGGTATGGAATGTGACGACGACGTTGACGTCACCGACTACACTTCCATCTTGCAAGGCTTGGTGGAGTTTGAAATCTACTACCAGACCTGGGATGGCAGCGGCTACGCGCCCATCCTGACCTTCAACATGCAGAAAGGCACACCCGATTACCTCTACAGCGACATCCAACCCATCTGGTTCGGTGCCTACGACTTCGGCGACTACCTCAACCAGCAACCTGTGCCAGAGATGGACTTTGAGTTTGCCGAAAACGCCGAAGAAGCCCACCTGAAGGTCATCACCTCGGGTCACAACTGGAGCAGCGCCATCAGTGGAGGTTCATCTTACAACACGGGCAATGCCGCTGAGTTTTATGAAGCCACCCATCATGTGCTCGTCAACGGGCAAAACAAATTCGACCAACACCTGTGGCGCACCTGCAGCCCTAACCCAGCTGGCTGCAACGACCAGTTTGGCACATGGACCTATCCCCGTAGCGGCTGGTGCCCGGGCAGCATCGGCATGGTGTGGGACTTCGACATGACTGAATACCTGCCTCAAGGCGGTGCCCACCTTTTCTACCAGTTCGACCCGACCTATATCGACCAATGTCACCCCAACTATCCCGGATGTCAAGACGGGCAGAACTCATGCCCCCACTGCTCCGACCCCGACAACCCGCTTTTGCGCGTTTCGGGCATGGTGGTGAGCCGTTCCAACAGCGATGGCGTTTTGGTCGACATCAAGGAATATCCCGACTTTGAGGAAGACCCGTTCACGGTGAGCATTTCGCCCAATCCGGTGAAGCACCTGATGACCATTGCCACTGATTATGAACTAGGAAAGATGAGTGTCCATATCGTCAACGCCTACGGCCAAGAAGTGCGCAGCTTCGTTATGGACAAGCAAGCCACCATCGACGTCAGCGACCTGCCTGCCGGAATCTATTTCGTCAATGTGATTGGCGGCAAGGTGGTGACGAAGAAAGTCGTCGTGGAATAAGAAGCCTATCGGTATGACAGCCCTACGTCGTCCGGTCTGGACTGTAGGGCTGTCGTACCACGGCAACCTCATGATTCATTCGCGCATTGCAAATGCTGATATTCAGACCTTCTGAATTGTAAATTCAAAAGGACGGGGCGGCTTGGGCATTTTATCAAGAAATCAACTCAATTATTCTCTGCATCAATAAGCGGTTGATACCAATCCCACATTTCTTCAAATGTCTGAAAGCCTTTTGGAATAGGACAAGCATCAACAAAAGATTCTTCTTCTGTCGTTGGTTTGTAACGACACCAATACAATTCATCTGTTCGTCTTGGATACAGAGCAAGTGATGATTCAAAAAAACTCTCCACATAGTCATAATGGTCAGTATGAATAAAATCTTTCCACGAATCCACTACTTCTTTTTCATCTTTAACATCGATAATCTCAAATTGCTCCATATTTCGGTTATCAATATTGCCCCAAGCCTTCTTCATTATATTATGCGCCTCAATGTCAGAAACAGGGGCACTATAACCAAAAATTGTCACATAGTGAGTATTCCATTCTCTTTTATCCAACCTCTGTTGCAACATTTCCCATTCTCTTCTAATAAAACAATCTTG
>Ga0310694_10001575_pt1 | contig 25610 bp, 19 predicted proteins | sample 174DNAGHGhighgp2_FD_203884 | JGI IMG/M metagenome (GOLD analysis project Ga0310694, IMG submission 203884) | Sheep rumen microbial communities from Palmerston North, Manawatu-Wanganui, New Zealand - 1742 DNA GHGhigh gp2 (v2) (version 2) | ecosystem: Host-associated > Mammals > Digestive system...
CAATCATGCCGTAAGCCACCACAAACCAGGGTGACTTACGGTTTCCTGTGAAGTAACTCATTTTGTCCGTTTTGCGGGAAGTCAACCCCGTAATCACGAACAGCATCACCACATAGAGGGCGAAGAAAGTGAAAATAAAACCCTGCACTATTTCGTTGATTTGTACTACTTTGGTTTCAGGTTTCAAGTTTCATGATTCAAATACCTGAAACCTGAAACCTGAAACTTGAAACCTGAAACCTGAAACTACTTCACGCCGGGTTTTCCGAGCAGACGGAACATATTCTTCTTGTACGCTTCCACGCCGGGTTGGTCGAACGGGTTCACTCCGAGCATGTAACCGCTTACGGCACAGCTCATCTCGAAGAAGTAGATGAGTTCTCCGAGGTGGTACTCGTTGATTTCCGGCACGGTGATGCAGATGTTCGGCACCTGACCGTCCACGTGCGCGAGACACGTGCCCTTGCGGGCGATCTGGTTGATTTCGTGGATGGTGCGGTGCTGAAGATAGTTCAGATTGTCGAGATTTTCGGCATCCTCGGGGATGTTGACGCGGTGGTGGACCGCATCGATGGCGAGGACGGTCTCGAACATCTGGCGCGTGCCCTCCTGGATGTACTGACCGAGGGAGTGCAAGTCGGTGGAGAAGATGGCGCCGGCAGGGAAGATCCCCTTGTGCTCCTTGCCTTCGCTCTCGCCGAAGAGCTGCTTGAACCATTCGATGAAGTAGAAGAGCTGCGGTTCGAAAGAGGCGAGCAACTCCACTTTCAATCCTTTCTGATAGAGGATATTACGAATGGTGGCATATTGCAAGACAGGGTTCTGTTCGTATTTCGGGTTCTCGGCCACGAATTTCTGCATGTCGCGGGCGCCTTGCAGCAGCTGGAGGATGTCGAAGCCGGCCAATGCGATGGGGAGCAGACCCACGGGGGTGAGCACGGAATAGCGGCCGCCCACATCATCGGGGATCACGAAGGTGGGATAGCCCTCCTTGTCGGCGAGGGTCTTCAGGGCGCCGCGGGCCTTGTCGGTGATGGCCACGATGCGCTCCTTGGCCGCTTCCACGCCGTATTTCTTCTCGCAGTGCTGTTTCAGGATGCGGAAGGCCAGGGCGGGTTCGGTGGTCGTTCCCGACTTGGAGATCACCACCACGGAGTAGTCGCGGGTGTCGAGAACGTCCAGCAGATCGTGGAGATAGTCCTCGTTGATGTTGTTACCGGCATAGAGGATGTGCGGGTATGTGCCCTTCACGTAGGGGGCGAAGGAGTGCTGCAGCGCCTCGATGACAGCGCGGGCGCCGAGGTAGGAGCCGCCGATGCCGACCACCACAACCACCTCCGACTTTTCAACCAGATCGGCCGTAACCGTTTCAAGGTCTATGATTTCCTGCTCCGTCACATCGCTCGGAAGCGTGACCCAGCCGAGGAAGTCGTTGCCGCGACCGGTCTTGTTCAGCGCGGTCTGCAACGCCGCCTCAGCTTGAGGCTTCAGGTTCTCAATCTGTTGATTCTCAACAGCAAACAAAGCGTCTTGAAGGTCAAGTTTGATATTCATATTCCGAATTTTAAGGTTAAACATTCTATTGAAACGGCAAAGATATAATATTTTCAAGCAAGGTGCGCAGAAAAAAAGTTTTTTCCTATTTTTGCGCCCTGAAATCTTCGAATGAATGTCAACTGAAACGAACATATTCGACCGCACCGAGCGTCTGGTGGGCCGCGAAGCCCTGGAACGCCTCGCCTCAACGAAGGTGATTCTCTTCGGTGTGGGCGGCGTGGGCGGCTGGTGCGCCGAATGCCTCATCCGAAGCGGCATCCGACACCTCACCCTCGTCGATAGCGACCGCGTGCAGCCCTCCAACCTCAACCGGCAGGTGCAGGCCACCACAGAGACCATCGGCCAGCTCAAAGTGGAAGCCCTTAAGAATCGGCTGCTCACCCTCAACCCAGAGGCCGACATCATCGCCGTCTCCGAAATCTACACCGCCGAAACCGCCGAATCCTTCCACCTCGAAACCTTTGACATCGTGATAGATGCCATCGACAGCCTCACCCCGAAGGCGCACCTCATCTTGCACGCCACCAGCCTCCCCGTCACTTTCCTCTCCTCCATGGGCGCCGCCCTCAAAATGGACCCGACCAAAGTGAAAGTGGCCGAATTCTGGAAAATTCAGTACTGCCCCTTAGCCCGCTCCCTACGCAAGAAGTTCAAGCACTGGCAGAAGTTTCCCGAGCGCAAGTTTCTCTGCGTCTTTTCACCTGAAGTACTTCAAAACCAAGGAGATACTATTTCTGAAAACGATACAACACCCGATGAATTCCACAAAGTGCAGGTAAACGGCACGCTCGCGCACATCACGGGCATCTTCGGGTTCACCCTCGCAGGACTTGCGATTCAATTCATAATTCAAAATTCAGAATTAAAAATTGATAATTGAGTGGAGATATGCAATAAATTCCAATTATCGTATTATCGTACTGAATATACTAAACACTATTGCCTAATGCCTTTTGCCTGTTGCCTTTTGCCTTTTACCTAAAAACCGACAATTCAAACCAATATGTATAAAAACACTTTACTATCTTTCCTGTTTTTAATGACCTGCGCCCTCACAAACGCGCAACAACGCACCGATTCCGTGCACATCGTGCATTATGACCTGCACCTCTCTGTAGTGGACTTCACCAACCACGTCATTGACGGCTACACAGACCTTACCACCGTAGCTAAAGTCAACAACCTCAACCAGATACGCCTGGACTTGAAGTATCTCACTTGCGACTCGGTGTTTGTCGGAGCCTCAGCCACAGCTTTCACTCAGGTTGGGGAGCATATATATATTAATGTGCCGACGATGCAGAGTGGCGACACGGTGGCTATGCGGGTGCATTATCACGGCACTCCTGGTCACGACGACGGCTTCGGTGGCTTCTATTACAGCGGCGAATACGCTTACATTGTAGGGGTTGCGCTGCATGACCAACCGCATGCCTACGGACGTTGCTGGTTCCCCTGCATGGACGAATTCACCGACAAATCGACCTACAGCTTCCATATCCGCACCGAAAACGGCAAGATGGCGGTCTGCAACGGTATGCTGACGGACTCGCTCACCCTCGCCGACGGCACGCGCATCTGGGAATGGCACTTGGACAACCCCATCCCCACTTACTTGGCCTCCATGGCGGTGGGTGAATACCTGTGTTACGCCGACACCTTTGAAGGCATGAACGGGGTGATACCCATTCAGATATACGCCTCGCCAACCATCTATCCGAATATTCCCGGCTCTTTCGCGAACCTCAAGCCCGTGCTGCACAAATTCGAGGAGCATTTCGGACCCTACGTGTGGCCGCGCGTGGGCTACGTCTGCGTGGCCATGACTGGCGGTGCCATGGAACATGCCACCAATATTGCCCTACCTAACGCAGCCGTGAATGGTGGACTCCAATACGAAGGCACCATCATGCACGAACTCTTCCACCACTGGTTCGGCGACCTCATCACTTGCGAACGTCCCGAGGAGATGTGGATCAATGAAGGTTTCGCCGACTACTCCGAATCGTTAGTGATGGGATGGCTTTATGACTACTATATAGAAAATATCGTCGATGTACACACCAGCACCTTGCAAGATATCGTCAAAAGGGACGGCGGACTTTACGCCCTCGACAACGTGCCGCAGGAATACACCTACGGAATGCACTCCTACCAAAAAGGCGGTTTGGTAATCCATTCGTTACGCACTTACATGGGAGACTCTCTGTTTTTCAGTTGTTTACGCCAACTCTTAAACCAATATGCCTATCAAAACATCAATTCTGAAGAGTTTTTCACGTATCTCACTCAGATTTCGGGCTTAAATTTGATGAACTTCTACGAAGATTGGATTCATCAGCCTGGTTTTCTTGACTTTGAAGTGGACAACATCATCGATCATGCATGCGGTGTCTATGAGGTGATGGTACGACAGAGCGGTTACGGCACGAACCATCTCGGCACAGAGGTGCCTTTAGACGTGACCCTTGTCTCCGAAGACATGCAATTCCACACCATTGAAAATCTGCCTGTTACAGGTGAGACTTCGGGATTAATGGTCTTTTGCCCCTTCTCACCAGCCTTTGCTATTCTCAACTATCATAACAAGCTGTCAGATGCCACCATCGACGAAACAAAAAAGGTGGGCGCGACCGGCACTGTCACTTTCGGAAACACCTATTGCAGCGCAAACATCAGCTCGATAAGCGACACGGCTCTATTCAGGGTGGAACATCATTATGTGGCTCCTAATGCCCCGTCACCTCTTCCCGAAGGATATTACAGGTACTCACAAACACACTACTGGACGGTTCACAACACTGGTGGCACCGTTGAAGGAGGGTGGCGTTTCCGACTGATTCGGGGTGCCAACCAGCTGGACTACAACCTGTTTGATGGTGGATTCGCTCTCGAAAATCTGAAACTGATGTATCGTCCAGATGCTACAGAAGAGTGGATTTCAGTACCTTTTACCAGATCAGGAAGCCCCTACAACAGCACCGTTACGACTAACGACTTGCTCTCCGGACAATATTGTTTCGCTATTGCGGACGAGGACGTGGCCGTCAGCGATCCGTCGATGGTACGGTTATCCGTTTACCCAAACCCGGCCCAAAACAGCATAACAGTGAAAACGGATGCGTCCAAGGTAGATAAAGCGGTGCTCTATGACTCTTTAGGTCGCAAAATCATGACTGTCAAAATCGGTCAAAACACTCAGTCTATCGACATAAACAACTTACGTTCTGGAAATTACATCCTCACACTATACAAAAAAGGAAAATCGGTAGCGCGGCAGATGATCACGAAATCATAACGTCGCACAAGTGATAAAACAAAACGGCAGATGTGTCAATAAGACCATCCGCCGTTTTTTGATGCAATTCCAAAAAGGATTACAATCTGTCGATGCAATTCAAGTCGCTGAACGCCACTTTCAGACGCTCGACCATGGATTTCTCACCCTCGCGCAAGACAGCACGCGGGTCGTAATACTTCTTGTTCGGCTTGTCTTCGCCCTCGGGATTGCCGATTTGAGACTGCAGATAAGCCTCGTTCTTCTTGTAGTAGTTCATCACGCCTTCCCAGAAAGCCCACTGGGTGTCGGTATCGATATTCATCTTGATAACACCATAGCTGATGGCTTCCTTGATCTTAGCGGGTTCAGAACCAGAGCCACCGTGGAACACGAAGTTCACCGGATTCGGTTGGGTGTTGAACTTCTTCTGAATATATTCTTGAGAATTGTGCAGGATGATGGGTTCCAACTTCACATTGCCGGGTTTATAGACACCGTGGACGTTGCCGAAGGAAGCTGCGATCGTGAAGTTCGGGCTGATCTTGCTCAGTTCCTCGTATGCGTAAGCCACATCCTCGGGTTGCGTGTAGAGACGTGAGCTGTCGATGCCGGTGTTATCGACACCATCTTCTTCGCCGCCTGTGATACCGAGCTCGATTTCGAGGGTCATCTCCAGCTTAGCCATGCGGGCCAGGTATTTCTTGCAGATCTCAATATTCTCTTTCAGAGGTTCTTCGGAGAGGTCGAGCATGTGGGAACTGAAGAGCGGTTTGCCATGGGCGGCATAGAATTTCTCGCCTTCGTCCAACAGACCGTCGATCCAAGGGAGGAGCTTCTTGGCGGCATGGTCGGTATGAACGACCACGGGCACGCCGTACAGCGCCGCCATGCGATGGATGTGCATGGCACCGGAAATACAGCCTTGGATAGCCGCTTGTTGACCGTCGTTGCTGAGAGACTTACCCGCACAGAAGACACCGCCGCCGTTGGAGAATTGGATCATGACGGGGGAGTTCACTGCCTTTGCAGCCTCCATCACAGCGTTGATGGAGTCGGTGCCGACCACGTTGACAGCCGGAAGGGCGAACTTGTTTTCCTTAGCAATGCGGAAGATTTCTTGCAAATCTTTACCATAAACCACACCGGGTTTCACTTTCGATAAAATTTTTTCTGACATGTTTATTAGTTTACTGTTTGTTGTTTACTGATAACTGTTTTTTTGGCGATGCAAAAGTACAATTTTTCCCAACTCAATGATGCAATGCATTATGAATTGTTCTTTTTGCGTTTGCGGCGTTGAATAATCCAATTGACCACTTCTGCGCCGACGGTGATGGCTGTGAGCCAACCTGTCTTGCCGCTGGTTTTCTTGGCCGCCTTGCCGATTGGCAGCGCACGAACAGTCTGAACGGCACTTGTGATGCCCGACAAATTGAAATTCTGGCCGAAACGGCGGACGTTTTTCAGTCCGTTCCAAGTCTTCTTGAACGTCTCAATATCGTCTTGATACTCATCAAGATCCTTGCTGAGCTTGCGTTCCTGCAATTCGATCTTGGCACGAAGCTGCTGCTTTCGTTTTGCAATGTCCTGCAAGTCGTTGAAAGGGGCCTTATTGCTCATTTGCACCTCCTTTCTTTGTGGAATACTCATCCTGAACATCTCTCACAACATTCTCTGTTTCAATCTCTTCCACTTCATCCTTATACATAATGCGACTAAACTTGCGGATCAGCGGTTTCACAAAGAGGATGTCTTTTTTTGAAAGAACGAAGACGATAATCCCGACAAACACCATGCAAATAATCGTATATGCCCATGCAGCATTCAGGGCGAGCGTGATCCAGTGGATAATCGCCGACGAAAGGTAGATGAGCACCACCAACGCGCACACAATGACAATCAGCATGGAAAAAATCACCGACAGCAGTTGTGAAGACTTTTCCAGAAATTCCAACTTGAGCAAATCATAACGCTGCGAGAAGTACGTTTTGGTGTCCGCCCACGTCTTCTCGCTGCGTTCTGATTTTTTCGTGAATTTTCCTAAAATATCCATTTACTCACGAATGTTTGATGGAAAAAGTGAGATTAGAACTCGTCGTTTCGAATCTCATCGTGGAATTCATCCTCGTCAATGTCGATGTTGAAATCATCTTCCGAGGGAGCATAACAACGTTTTTCTTTGAGTTTTTCGATGATGCGATCGATTTCCTCACGGGTTAATTTTTCGCCCACTTTGGTGCGGATTTCTTTACCTTTTTCAGTCGTGCACAACAATGTGATTCCTGTTGCGGCTGCTGCGCCGGCTACAAATGCTAAAATTTCTGAAGCTTTCATTTTTTTACTATTTTTGGTGATTGATTTGTTCTTATTCTCTCCCCTAACCGCGCTCCTTCATCGCTTGTGTGGGGTAAATTGCACTTCGTGCGTCTTGCCTCTTCGAAGCTGCTTAAGGAATTACTTTTTAAAAAAACAGGGTTATTACAACCATCATTCTTAATTCTTAATTCTTAATTCTTAATTAACATCGTATCCTATTCGTTCCACCGATTCCATCTGGTCGATCTGCCGAAGCTGCTCGATCAGATTGTTCAATGTCTTTACACTCTGGATGTACAGCATCAACGTACCTGTAAAGACATTGTTTTTAGATTCAATGTTTAAAGAACGGATATTCAAATCCATTTGGGAGGTCACCACATCCATCATCTCCTTGATGATTCCCTTGCGGTCGAAGCCTTTCAGTTTGATGCCGGAGAGGAAGGCGATGTCCTGCCCCTTGCGCCATTTAGTTTTGATGATGCGGTTGCCGAAGCGCGACATCTGCGCGATGGCGTTCGGACAGCTGGTCTGGTGCACCACGATGCGGTCGTCCGACACCTGGAAGCCCACCACCGTGTCGCCCGGAATAGGATTACAACAGTCGGCCAACACATACTTAATCTGCTCATAATCATCGTCCAGCAGGAAAGCATTCGGTGTCACATTCATCTGCTCGTCAATCAGTTGATTCAAGGGCTTGCTCTCGATTTCCTGAGTGACCTTCTGTTGGAAGTCGGCCAGCTCTTTAGGATTCTTCAAGGAGAGCATCTTTGCTATTTTATTCTTAGTCAGTTTCTTAGAAACGATACTATTCCAAAACGCCTCATCGTTCTTCTCCAAAGAAGCATCCTTCACTTTGCGAATATTCTCCTCAACAAATTCCACATTCAGTTCATCGAAATACTGTTTCAGCAACAGTTTTCCAGAGGAAACCAATTCTTGTTGCTCGTTTCGGAAGAAATCCTTGATACTGCGGCGTGCCTTAGGTGTCTGCACAAACTCCAGCCATTCGGCTTTCGGGAACTGCTTTTTAGAGGTGATGATCTCCACTTGGTCTCCGTTACTAAGGATCTTATTCACCGGGGTGATATTGTAGTTGACCTTCGCGCCGATACAATGGTCGCCAAGGTTTGTGTGCAGCGCGTAAGCAAAATCGAGCACGGAGGAACCTTGCGGCATCGTCTTCATGTCACCTTTCGGGGTGAAAACGTAAATTTCCTTCAAACCGAGGTTGAGACGCACTTCGCTGAGGAAGTCGAGTGCATCGGAATCCTTGCTGTCAAGGATTTCACGTGTCTTCATCAGCCAATCTTCCAGGCGCTTGCTCAGCTCCGTATCTTCCATTTCGCCATCTTCCTTATATCTGTAATGTGCGGCCAGACCTTTTTCGGCAATTTCGTCCATCCGTTTGGAGCGAATCTGCACCTCCACCCAACGACCTTGCTTACTCATGGCGGTCACATGCAATGATTGGTATCCATTGGGTTTCGGGTGAGTCAGGAAATTGCGGTCGCGCATTGGGTTGGTCTGATACAAACTACAGATAATGTGATAGATACGCCAACAGATATCGAACTCTTCGTACACTGGGCTATCGAACACGAACCGCACCGCAAAAATGTCATAAACATCCTCTAAATTAATCTGCTTACGAAGCATTTTATTGTAAATGGAGGAGACAGACTTGGTTCGGCTGGAGATTTCCGCTTTGATGCCCGCTTTTTCCAATGCACTCTGAATCGGAGCGATAAACTCCGGAATCATGGTCGAGCGTTCCTTCTCCGAATCCTTAAGCTTTTCGGCGATGGCGAAATACTCGGTCGGATTGGTATAGCGCATGGCATAGTCTTCCAACTCGCTTTTGATGGCGTAAAGTCCTAATCTATGGGCAAATGGAACGTAGAAATAGGATGTTTCCGATGCTATCTTTAGTTGTTTCTCCGGCGGCATGGCATCCAAAGTGCGCATATTGTGCAGACGGTCGGCCAACTTAATGAGAATCACGCGGATATCCTTCGACATGGAAAGAAATATCTTCTTGAAGTTCTCCGCTTGAATGGAGATGTTCTGGTTATCGACTACCAAGTCCTCGATTTTTGTCAAACCATCGATGATATTAGCCACCACATCGCCGAAAAGTTCGCGCATATCGTCGAGCGTGTAGTCGGTATCCTCTACCACATCGTGCAGCAAAGCGCATATCACAGAAACAGCACCGAGGTTCATCTCAGAACAGCAAATCATCGCCACCGCAATCGGGTGATAGATGTACGGCTCGCCACTCTTGCGACGAACGCCATAGTGCGCATTGGTCGCCAGCACGAAGGCCTTGCGGATCTGCTTGCGCTCCTCCACCGTCGTGCGAGAATAGACCACGTGCAACAACTCGCTGTACTTACGCACCACGGTTTTATTCTCTAATTCTTCATTCGGAACGTATTCTTCCATATTATTCATCAATAGATTTTATTCAGCAATTATTATGCCAGTTTTGGGTTCAAAGTTTAAGGTTCAAGGTTCAAAGTTTAAGGTTCAAGGTTCAAAGTTTAAGGTTCAAGGTTCAAGGTTCAAGGTTCAAGGTTTAAGGTTCAAGGTTCAAGGTTTAAGGTTTAAGGTTTAAAGGTTAATGGTTAAAGTTAAAGTCATAGTCAAAGTTATGGTCATAGTCTCAAGTTAACGGCCAACGGCCAGCTTCTTCGTCACCACCGTCTTGTCATCCGTAATCTTCACAAGATAGTATCCAGGGGCGAAACCAGCCAAATTGAGGGTGTTCACTCCGGGGGTGAGCATGGTTTGCAGCACCATGCGGCCTGACAAGTCGAATAGCTGACAAAGAGAGGATTCTGACTCGGTGTTCGCGGTGACAAAGCACTGGTCCACCGCAGGATTCGGATAAACGGAATAGTTCGATTCCTTTGGTGACACATAGTGGTCAACGCCAACTGTGGTCAACGCTTTGAGAACGGCTTGGTAGGCGTTCACTTTGCCATGGCCGAAACGAATCTCACCAGACTGCTCCGTAAACTGGTCGTTATAAGCGGTTTCTAAAAGAATCTCTTTCACCTGAGCAGCAGAGAGATAGGGATTCACCTGCAACACTAACGCGGCCACGCCTGCCACAAACGGACAGGCCATGGAGGTGCCTGACAACGAGACAAACTTGTAGGTTCTGCCATTGAATTGCACGGAAGTTTGGCTGGTTCCGGAATAGGTGGTCGTATAACTCGAGAGAGAGGAGACGATGTTCTTGCCCGGCGCGGAGATGTCGGGTTTCATCACCTGTCCGAAACTGGGGCCCGAACTGGAGAAGTTGGCAATAGCGCCGCCCACCAAATTGCCAGAAGGGGCGGTATATCGCGAAGAGTGGGCTGCCACGGTAATCGCACAGTCGATGTTTCCAGGTGTGCTGACGCCATAGAGCGCATCGACATCGACCCAATCGGGATGGGCACTTGGCTTTGCGAAGGTGCCGCCCCAGTTGCCGTATTTGGTCTCGATGAGTGCCATGTTCCAAGCATGGAACTCACCACCTTCCGACGCCACTGCAAGACCGAACCTGTAGCCGTTGTGCTTAGCAACATCCAACTGCACCTCGGGACGGTTGTTGTAGGCGTTCGCCGACTCGGCCACGAAATAGTAATGCACGCTGTCGCCATTGATGACCAACCAGTTGTCGTATTCACCGTCGTCAATGGTGGAATGGAACGGGGTTTCCGCCACAATGTTATAACTGTTGTCCATCGCGAAAATGGAGAAAGCGAAGGGATACCCGGGCGTTCCCATCATGGTGATGCTGGAGCCGATGGAGGAAGAGGGGAACGTAAACTGCGTGCGAATGGTGTCCTGCTGTGTGAAAGTGTGCATAATGTGGCAGTTCACGTCGCCGTTGTTGCCCCCACTGGTGACGAACACGACCCCAAGGTCGTTGAGACGCTGCATTTCCTCCGCCAACGGGCCGGTGCCGTCCATATTGTCCAGATAGTAGAGTCCCCAGCTCATACTGATGACCAGCCGTTTGCCTTCCTGCTGCGCCACGTCGTACATCCAGCGCCAGGCATCGATCACCTCCTGGTCTGTCAAACTGACACTGACAAAAAGGTATTCGGCCTCCACCGCCACGCCGCGGTAAACGGTGCCCGCTCCACCGCCGCCGGCAATGCCCGCACAGTGGGTGCCGTGGTAGGCGTAGTCATACACGTTGCTCGTGTCGCACTGGGCGGCCAACAGTGCCTCGCGGCCCACATACTCTGTTCCGTAGTCATAGCCTGCCGGCGCCGGTCCCGAAGTCTTGAACTGGTCCCAGGCCCGTAAAACACGGTAATTCTGCATGAGGGTATCGTAAAAAACGGGATGCGTGTAGTCGAAACCCCAATCGGTAATGCCGATGATCACGCCTTGACCAGTGAACTGCTGCGGCAAATCGATGGCCGAACGCACGCTGTCCACGCGGCCATCAATCGCGGCGCGGTACAACAACGCTTGTGAATTGGCCGCAAACACCGCCATTATAATACCGATAAATAATAAACCTTTTTTCATAAATCTATAGTTTTTTTTACATTTTTTCTATTCACCCAGGGCTTATGCCGCAAGACAAACACGCATCGCCCTTTCAGCGTTTCCAAGGAAGATGTTCATATCAATCCTTGATTCGGAAATTCAAGACCTGAAGGAAATCCTTCAGTTCCGGGTTTTGTTCCAGCATATTGTTCACCTTGTCTTCGCTGGTGTATATCACCTTTTTCTTCTCATGCTCGTGGATAACGAACTCTATCTCATTGACATTCAGTCTAAATTGGTTGCGCCAGTATTCCAACATAGCCCGTTTGCTCATCTCCAACTGGTTCTTCTGGAAATCGTTTTCCACATCCACATATATCACATCGTTCTCATAACGAGGCAGATAGTCTTTCAACTGATGGTAAAATGCCGGTTTCTTCTGGAAAATGACATCCACCATCTTCTGCCAGCACGCTTCGAAGGTTTCCTCTGGTTGCGGTTCGGCATTTTCGGTTTCAGGCAGCGGCGACACAGGCGTTTGCGTTTCTTCTTCATTGGATTCGGCCGACGAAGGGGTAACATTCTGCGTCACTACTGCGTCGGGCGCGAGGGGTTGAGGGGCTACATTCTGTTCCTCAACGGTTGGCTGCTGTTGTTGTGGCTGCTGCACCTGCTGCACAAACACTTGCGTCTGTGCGGTCACCTGTTTGATAGAGGGCAACGGCTGGATAGGTGTGAAGCCGGCGAATTGCAATCCTTGGGTTGCTTTTTGGGGTTCTGCAGGGGCGATACGAACTGTCGAATCTTCTGCGGCGGAACCTGCGCCTTCCGGGTTATCTACGCTCCTGCGATTGCCTGGCATTGCGCAGCTTATAGACGTAGTTGGCGTTGATCTGCATCAAGCACAACTCGACTGAAAGCCGCTTATTATTAGACATTTTGTAGTTGAAATCGCATTGGTTGGCCAGTTCAAGGGCGCGGGTGAGCAGCATCCGGTCTGCTTTCTGCGACTGCATCTGCAGTTTCTGTTTGATGGCATCCGACACCTGCAACAACTGCACCGTTCCGGGATTCTGCGCCAAGAGCAAATTGCGGATATGGGAGGCAAAACCGGCGATAAAGTGTTGGGCGTCAAATCCTTTCGCTAAGATATCGTCCAACAGCAACAACGCACCCGAGACATCCTCGCTCAGCACGATGTCGAGAATCTGGAAATAGTTATCAACATCCAATACGTTCAGGTTGGCAATGGTCTCCTTGTAGGTGATATTCTTGCCAGTGAAGCTGACCAATTGGTCGAAGATGGATAGCGCATCACGCAGGGCGCCGTCTGCTTTGGCAGCCACCACACGAAGGGCGTCTTCTTCAGCGGCCACGCCCTCTTGTTGCGCCACATATTGCAGATGACGCACGATATCGTTATCGTTAATACGCTTGAAATCATAGACTTGGCAACGCGACAAGATGGTCGGCAGAATCTTGTGCTTCTCTGTCGTAGCCATGATGAACTTGGCGTAGGCGGGCGGTTCCTCTAACGTTTTCAGGAAAGCGTTGAAGGCCGCACCTGTGAGCATGTGCACCTCGTCAATGATATAGACCTTGTATTTAGCTCCTTGCGGCGGAATGCGCACCTGATCCACCAGGTCGCGGATGCCCTCCACGGAGTTGTTGGAGGCGGCGTCCAACTCGAAAACGTTGAAGGAGGCCGAGTTGTTGAAGGCCTGGCACGACTCGCACTCGTTGCAGGGCTCGAAATCGTCGGTGAGGTGCTGGCAGTTCAAGGCCTTCGCGAAGATACGGGCGCAGGTGGTCTTACCCACACCACGAGGTCCGCAGAAGAGGAAAGCCTGCGCCACCTGGTTGTTGCGGATGGCGTTCTTGAGGGTCGCCGTGATGGTTTCCTGCCCCACCACGGAGTTAAAAGTCGAGGGTCTGTATTTGCGAGCTGAAACGATAAAATTATCCATATTGTCCTATATTTTCATATTACGATACAATCTGCAAAAATACAAATTTCTTTTCATCAAGGGGAAAAAAAATCCGACTCTAATTAAAATTATGAATGATTGACCGCGTCGCTTTCCGCGCCTCCTTCCAGCGAGGATAGTACTGATCCATCAGCGCATGGAATTTCGGGCCATGGTTGGCTTCAATGAGATGCGCAAGTTCATGAACCACAACATGTTCCACGCACCATTCGGGCAGCAGTAACAGATATGTACTAAAACATATCGCACCCGTTTTCTTGTTGCAAGCGCCCCAGCGTGAGATAGTCGGCTTATAGGTGACTTTCCGAGGTGAGACACCCATCAACCCTGTATATTTCAGCATCATAGGCCTGATCATCGCATCCAAACGTTCCACGGCGGCCCGCGCTTGATCCTTCGTCTCCAATGGCAGCTGACCGTAAAAGCCCAACCGCCTCTTATTCGAATCCAACTGCCTCTGCATCGCCCTCCGAATCCAGGCTTCGTTGTCGCTAATAAACTGGTTTATGGCCCGTTTGGGTGTAAAGTGCGGTGCGGAGACATGCAAATCCCCGTTGCTCACCACGCGCATCGAGAGCCGGCTTGTCCTTCGGTATGTGATTTTGATGTTCATCTTTCAAATAAATGGCAAAAATACGCAATTTTTCTGTATGCATTTGAAATTTATGTACCTTTGCGGCAAAAATTCGTCAATGAAAAAGACCTTCATACTTCTGCTGCTCTTAGCTACAATCAGTGCTTGGGCGCAAAACGGTAAAGTACAACCCACGTGGGAATCCCTCAACCAGCGCGGCTACCCACAATGGTTCCAAGACGCGAAACTCGGCATCTTCATCCACTGGGGACTCTACTCCGTGCCCGCCTACGCTTCGAAAGAGGGCTACGGTGAGTGGTTCTATCGCGGACTTATGCAGAAAGTGCCTGAGCGAATGCGTATTATGAGCTACTACGCCGACACCACCAAGCCCGTATTCGACCAATACAAGGAACTGACCAAATACTGGCACGCAGAACTTTGGAATCCAGACGAGTGGGCGGATCTTTTCCAATATGCCGGTGCGAAATACGTCGTCCTCGTCACCAAGCATCACGACGGTTACTGTCTGTGGAACAGCAAGTTCCAGCCCGAATGGAACAGTGTAGTAAGCGGACCGAAACGCAACATCGTGGAGGAGCTGACCACGGCGGTGCGCAACAATGGACTGCGGATGGGCTTCTACTACTCGCTGCCCGAATGGTCGAACCCGCGCCACATCTGGATGGTGGACCCTGACAACGAAATCAGCGACTACGTGGACAACTACATGGTGCCGCAGTTCAAGGAGTTGGTAAACCGCTACAAACCCGACCTCATCTTCTCCGACGGTGACTGGAACAACACGGCGGAACAACTTCGTTCTCAAGAACTTATCAGCTGGTATTACAACACCGTGGGCAAGGATGCCATCGTGAACAACCGCTGGGGCAACGGCACGAAGCATGGGTTCCTCACGCCCGAGTACAGCGCGGGCATCACGAACACGGAGGTGCCTTGGGCTGAATGCCGTGGACTCGGTCGCAGTTTCGGCCTCAACCGCAACGAGGACTTGGACAACTATATGACGGACAAAGAGTTGATACAGCATTTTGTGGAGTTGGTGGCACACGGCGGCGGCATGACCCTCAACGTAGGACCCTACGCCGACGGCACCATTCCGCTCATCCAGCAGGAACGGCTGCGGAGCCTCGGTAGGTGGTTAGAATACAATGGAGAAGCCATTTACGGAACACGCCCGTATGAGATGCCGTGTCAAAGGGAAGAGGTTTCCGTGGTCCTTCCACCTTGTAGGGATATCAACTTCGACTGGGTGCGGAATGCGCCAATACGAGAGGCAACTCCCGACTATTTCGACATTCGCTGGGATGGCGCTGTGATCGTTCCCGAGGATGGAGAATACACGTTGACCCTGAAGGCGGACGACAGAGCCACTGTTTACAGAATAACCGAAGACAGTGACAGTTTTGACACCTTATTACATTACGACAAAAACGCGACCACTAACCCCAAAGCCCAGGCTGTATTAAATTTACACAAAGATGACAAAATAGTTTTACGTATAGTATATTACGAAGATGATTTAGAGGCCTCAATATCATTGAAATGGAGCAAAGATGGTGGCGAAGCAATCCCCATTTCTGCTGATTGGGAAAGCTACGTTTCCTGGGGCCGCGCCACACGTTGTTTCACCACACACAACAACGACCTCTACATCATCGAGTTCAATCGTCCAGAACGAAACATGCCGTTAGTAATCAAGAACATGCCGAAAATCAACCCCACGGCAACAGTCCGACTCTTACACGATTGGGGGGTCCTTGGCGCATTCAAATGGGAGCAGGACAAGAACGGCACCCTCACCATCGACCTCCCCAGCGTCACTCAAAGCATATTAGACCATCTGGAGAACGCCTGGGTCATCCAAGTCGAAAACTACCAACCCTAAACTCTAAACTCTAAACTCTAAACTCTAAACTCCTAACTCCAAAAAATCGTATCTTTGCACGTTGAAATTATGACTTATGACTTGCGATAATTAACTACTAACTACTAATAACTACTAACTGCTAAGCTCCTAAACCTTAAACGACAAACATTAAACCCAAAAATATGGATATCAAAAATTACATTCAAGAGAACGAAACCCGATTTTTAGACGAACTTTTCAGCCTGTTGCGCATCCCCTCCATCAGTTCGGAGAGCGAGCACAAGGGCGACATGGTGCGCTGCGCCGATCGTTGGAAAGAGCTGATCATGGCCGCCGGCGCCGACAAGTGCGAAGTCTATCCCACCGATGGCAACCCCATCGTGGTGGGTCAGAAGACCGTCGATCCCAACGCCAAGACCGTGCTGGTCTATGGTCACTATGACGTGATGCCTGTGGATCCCATAGAGCTTTGGAACACAGAGCCTTTCGAGCCTGTCATCAAGGACGGCAAGATATGGGGACGCGGTGCCGACGACGACAAGGGACAGTCGTTCATGCACGCGAAAGCCTTCGAATACATGGTGAAATCCGGCAATCTGAAGTGCAACGTCAAGTTCATGCTCGAAGGTGAGGAGGAGATCGGCAGCACGCAACTCTACAGTTTCTGCGAGCAGCACAAAGACCTGCTCAAGTGCGATGTCATCCTCGTTTCCGACACCGGCATGATCGCCAGCGACACGCCCTCCATCACCGCCGGTCTGCGCGGCTTGTGCAACATGATCGTGAAAGTCACCGGCCCGAACCGCGACCTCCACTCCGGCATCTTCGGCGGCGCGGTGGCCAACCCCATCAACGTGCTCTGCGACCTCATCAGCGGTCTCATCAACGACAAGGGCGAGGTGACCATCCCCGGTTTCTACGACGATGTGGTGGTGCTCTCCAAAGAGGAGCGCGACCTCATCGCACAGGCTCCGTTCGACGAAGAGGAGTACAAAAAATCATTGGATGTCAAAGCATTATACGGAGAAGAGGGCTACAGCACCATCGAACGCACGGGTATCCGTCCGAACTTGGGCGTGTGCGGCATCGAAGGCGGCTACACGGGCGAAGGTTTCAAGACCGTGCTTCCTGCGACGGCTTCCGCCAACATCTCCATGCGCTTGGTCGCCAACCAGGATTCCCACAAGATTGCGGAACTTTTCCAGAAACATTTCGAAAAGATCGCACCCGACTACGTGAAGGTGGAGGTAATCTCCGCACACGGCGGCGAGGCATACCGTTGCGGTGTCGATGTGCCTGCATACCAAGCAGCCGAGAAAGCCTACATGGATGTCTATGGCAAACGCCCGATCCCGACCTACAGCGGCGGCAGCATCCCGATTGTGGCACACTTCGAGAAAGTGCTCGGCGTGAAGTCCATCCTCTGCGGCTTCGGTCTCGCCGAGGACAACATCCACTCCCCGAACGAGAACTACAAGCTCGACCACTTCCGCAAAGGCATCGAGGTCATCACGCACTTTTACGAGCATTTTTCTAATGATTTAGCTTAGAAGCTTAAGCGTTTAGAAGTTTAAGAGGGTGTGTCATAAGTCTGTTTTGGCAAAAATTGCTATTTGATTATCAGATAGTTACAAATCGAAAAATGCCGATTTTTGGACTTTTGACACACCCTCTTTTGTTATAGTTCCACCATATTCCGCCCCTTTTTCAACTTCACAATTTGACGTTGACCGTTAACCAGGAGTGTCACTCGGCATGGGCTTTGCGCCGTGAGCGTGAGGGCGACGACGGACGAATCTCGCCATGAGATGTCAACCATGATGCCGCCGCGAGCACGGATTCCTGAAACAGAGCCGTCTTTCCAGTTTTCGGGAAGTGCCGGCAACAATTCGATGGTCACTGAGGACTTGCCTCTATGGTCAAGCTGGTAGTCGCTCTGTAACAACATCTCAATCACCCCCGCACAACCGCCGAAGTTTCCATCGATTTGGAAAGGCGAATGGGCATCGAGCAGGTTAGGATAGGTGCCGCCTCCACGACGCGCATCTGCTCCGCTGTATCCATCTGGACTCACATAGCTAAGAAGCTTACGATAAGCATGATAGGCATTCCGGGCATCGTGCAGTCGGGCGTAGAGGTTCATACGCCAGCCCGTGCTCCAACCTGTGGTCTTGTCGCCCTTCAATTCGAGGGTACGCAAGGCCGCCCGATGAATGTCCTCCCTCGTATTCAAGCCGTCCTCAATGTGATGACCAGGATAGATACCGAAAAGATGACTCTGGTGTCGGTGGTGCGGATCCTCGTCTTCCCAATCATAATACCACTCCTGCAAGTTGCCTTTGCGTCCGATCTTGTAAGGTTGCAGTCGCGCCAAGGTGGCATTGACCTCAGCTATGAAATCGCGGTCGAAGCCCAGCAGCAAGGCTGCATCCCGAGCATCGCAAAGACACTCACGAATCATGGCGATATCAGCAAAACCTCCATAGCAAGTGCGACCGTGATAACCGTCCTCGGTCACGAAAACATTCTCGGGCGAGGTGCTCGGGACGGTGATGAAATACTCTTCGCCATCTAATTCCATCTCCTTGGTGGAGACGAGCCACCCGATACAGAATTCAGCGGCACCCTTCAGCACAGGATAGTAGTCACGTAAAAATTCGCAGTCAAGCGAGAAGGTGTAATGCTCCCAAATATGCGTCGAGAGCCAAGCAGCTCCCATGTTCCAATTGGCCCACGAGGGGTCTCCGGTATGCAATCCCACAGGACAAGTCATCGCCCATATATCGGTATTGTGAGCCAAACACCAACCGCGATTCACGCCATAGTAGGCCTTCGCCGTCAGTTCTCCAGAACGCTGCAAACCCTTCAGGAAGGTAAGCAACGGGAGGTGCATCTCGGGCAAACCAGCGGTCTCGGCCGCCCAGTAATTCTCCTCAAGATTGATGTTGCAGGTGTAGTTACTCGACCATGGTGGCAACAAGCTCTCATTCCAAAGACCCTGCAGATTAGCCGGAACGTTGGGCGTGCGCGAGCAACTGATAAGCAAGTAACGTCCGTACTGGAAATAGAGAGCTTCGAGCTCGGGGTTGAAACGACTTTCATCCAGATACTCTCGCAGCTGCACATCGGTCGGACGGTCATCAGCGTGGTTACCTAATGTGAGTGTCACGCGATTGTAAAGCTGTTGATAATCAACCACATGTCGCTGACATAGCTCTTCGTACGGAATGTTCGACAAATGCTGTAGTCGCGCATCGGCCAACTGTCGGTAAGGTTTCCCCTCCTTCACGGGATCTCGGTCGTAGCCGTTAAACGACGTTACATTCACCACATAGAGTGTCACCACATACGCTCCATCAACCACAATAGTATTGCCCTCTGTCTTTACATTTTGAGCACTCACCAGCATCTTGGTACGGAAGTGGATGCCGCGATTGGGATCGTATGAAAACTTCTCCTGAGCATCGTAATAGACAGGCAGCGAAGCATATCCAACATAACCGTCAGTAACGAGCATATTATTCTCCTCGGTCGTAGTAATGTGTGGCAAAAGAGAGTTCAGTGAAAACCGCGCATGAATACCATGAGGATTGTCGGTAGTAATGCGTACCACAATCCCTGAGTCAGGATGTGTAGCGAAGTATTCAGTGGTGTAGCGATAGCCGCCGCGCCGATAATCGGTATGAACCGTGGCATCGCCGAGATTGAGCCAACGGTGGTAATCGGCAACCGATTCAACAGTATCGAAATATTCTATAACAAGCTGTCCCAGAGGTTGATAATTCTGTGAAAAGTGCCCCTGTACATCGCGTTGCAAACGGTCGGACTCGCGATAGTCGCCACGGCACAATGCCTCGCGAATGGCTGGGATGGTCTTGTATGCCTCGGGCGAAAAAACGTTGTCATGGCAAGTCTCGCCCGTCCACAGCGTAATGTCGTTCAACGAAATCCTGTCAAGCTCCGTCCCGCCGTAAATCACACCGCCCATGGTGCCATTGCCAATCACGAGGGCTTCCTCGAAAAAAGCAGCCGGCCTGTCGTAGCGAAGCGTCTGCGCCACAGTATCAAAAACCGGAAACAGCAAAAGCATCATCCATATCGCGATAGAGCATCTACACATAAGGTCGTAAGCACTTTATTAAAACGTGGTATATAAACACGAGATATCCCCTTCGCCACGATAGGCCAAGAGCAACAGCACCAAAACGAATATCACCGTGATTACCAATACCCTAACGACTCTCTTTTTCCAAAACATAGTCTCTGATTTTTTGATAGATCAAATAGCCTCCGTAACTGGTGTGATGCTGCCAATCCGCGAAAACACCCGGCACTGTGGAGAGGTCTGTACAGTCGATGTATTCCGCGCCCTCTTCTTCCAAAACCTGCAGCATCTTTTTTGAAACCTCCTGAATCTTAGGCAATTCCGAAGGATGCACATTCTGATACGCAATGGAATTGTAGGGTCCGGCCACAAACGTGACATCCACGCCGCGCTCCTTACAAAGCCGTATCATCGTGCGCAGCTCGTCATTGCGGTACGGTTCCTCAGGGTGGGGCCACAGTGTGTAGGAATGAACATCGAAACTGCCGCCGACATTCAGCCGATAATTGTACTGGTCAGCCTCGGGGCGAGCGCAACTTTGAGGGATTTCACCCACCCTGCTTGAATCCAGCCAAGTCAAACTCTCGTGAAATTTAGCACTATCCACTCGAAAAACGAGGTCTTGATAGTATTTTCGACGAAGTTTATCCGAATAGTAGCCCAAAACATCCCCTACTCTATTCAAAATGGAAAGATGGCCCATATTAACCTCCCCTATTTTTTCAACATCTTGATTTTCAGGTTTATTAGCATGAGAATAGACCGTATAGGAAACATACCGATGGAAATAATCGGCATTGCTGGAGGCCAACTTGCCACAACCATAGGAGGGGTTAAGGAAGAAAATCATTTTCAGGTTCTGGACATGTTTATTGCTCTGAATCAGAGGGAAATAGGTACACGGGGTACGACCAGCTCCGGCAATCACGGAAAAGGCAGCATGAATGCTGGTATCAGCATTCAGGAAATCGAAATAGTTGCCCTTCGGACGAGGATTGGACTCAGACGTACCCAAAACCAGATAGCCGTCATTACGCTTTATGCTCTCCAAAAGCAAATCGGTGTAGAGCGGATTGTTATCCCTAAGTTCCTGATGCCGAATAGTATAAAGTTGTCCTGTCGTCTTTGGTGCCTGAAATTCCGGAATGCACACCGCCACCAACAGCCAAAAGGCAAGGGCTGTTAGCACAATCACTCCGATCCGGGCAAGATTCTTCAAACGGTATAACTCTTTCATCAGAACAGCAACTTAAACATTATCACCAGTTTATCAACAGGGTAATTGAAAAAGACCCAACCGATCGTCACGAAAAGGAAAGTGCCGCCAATGCCGGCCACCTTTCGCAGAGCAGTCGGTTCCTCAACAGGTTTCCCGTACGTAAGCAACTTATAGACAGAGAGTCCGATTCCGTGCCAAAGGCCCCACATCACGAAATTGAGCGTACTTCCATGCCACAACCCGCACACGAAAAACGTAATCATATAGGCGGTTATGGAGACCACCATCCGACATTTGGCGATGGGGAGCCGGTTGAGGAGCGAAATGACAGGCTTGAAGACGTAAATGAGGAGAAACGTGGAGAAAGTGATGTGCCAACGTTTCCAAAACTCCGAAATATTGGTCGAAAGATAGGGATTGTTGAAGTTTTCGGGTGTGCGGACACCCATCATGTAGGCCATGCCGATGGCCATGTCGCAGTAGCCGGAGAAGTCGATGTAGATGTAGATCGAGTAGAGCACGGCTGCGGAGACGACAGCGCCCCAGAGACCAAGTTGCGGCAAAAACATCTCATAATCAACGGCGTATGGTTTTATCAAAGGCACAATCAGCAGCGTTTTGACCGCTCCGAGGAAGATGCGCCCGACGCCCGCAAAGAACATCCGCCGGTTGAAGCGTATGTGGGTAGTGTTCAGCCAGTAGTGGAAATTGTTGAGGGTGTCGATGGGCCCGGCCATGAAGGTCGGAAAGAAGAAAAGGTAGTTGAGGTAGGTCAGGAAATCGCGAGTGCGGAGTGTCCCCTTGTAACTCTCCACCAGCCAATGGATGATACGGAAAAGGATGTAGGAGAGCCCGAGTTTCTCGACGGAGAGGAAATGTTTGCCCATGGTGTCGGTCCACCAGCCACCGAGCCACGACTGCACAAGTGGATAATTGCGCACAGCGAAAAGAAGGATCAGCAGAGAAAGTGCCAATCCCAGCACCCATCCCGACTTCCGTTTCCGGAGCAAGAGTCCCACTCCGTAGGCCAAAAGTGCCAGCAGCGAGAGCAGAAACAGAGACTTCCAAGAGACGATCTGCGTCAGTATCAAGACATTGCCTCCGACAAGCAGGATATTGTTCAGCCAACTCTTTTTAAAACACCACTTTGCCGCCACATACAGGGTGACGAACAGCAGGATGGAGAAGAAGAGAGCGTAGTTGGAGAACAACATAAGATAAATAGCAGTAAATCGATGGCAAAAATAGCATTTTTTCGGTTTGGCAACTAATAACTGCCGACTAACCATCACCCTCCGAAATCGTCGTAATGCACCATCTCCTTCGGAACACCCAGACTGTCCAGCATTTGCAGCACGGCCTGCAGCATCATAGGTGGACCGCAGATGTAGTATTCGATGTCCTCGGGTGCAGAATGCGATTTGAGGTATTCCTCGTATATCACGTTGTGGATGAATCCTGTGGGGCCGGTCCAGTTGTCCTCGGGCAGCGCGTCGGAAAGGGCGATGTGGAACGAGAAGTTGTTGTGATCGTCGGCAAGCTGCTCGAACTCGTCCATGTAGAAAAGCTCCTTGCGCGAGCGGCCACCATACCAGAAGGAGGTCTTCCGGTGCGTATGCTTCTCCTTGAACTGGTCGAAGATGTGAGAACGCATGGGAGCCATGCCCGCGCCGCCGCCGATGAACATCATCTCGCGGTCGGTCTCCTCCACAAAGAAATCGCCGTATGGCCCCGACACAAAGACCCTATCACCCGGCTTCAGACTGTAGATATAAGACGAGGCCACACCTGGGTTCACCTTTTCCCAACGTCCTTTCTTCCTGTTGAACGGCGGGGTGGCGATGCGCACATTGAGTTTCACGATGCCGTTCTCCGCCGGATAGTTGGCCATGGAATAGGCCCGCACCGTATCCGCCGTGTTCTTCATCTTCAACTCGAAAAGACCCGTCTTCTGCCAGTCGGCGCGATAAGGCTCCTCGATGTCCATGTCTGCGAAACAAACGGTACAAGCAGGGATGTCTATCTGGATGTAACCTCCCGAACGGAAGTCCATCACCTCGCCTTCAGGCAGTTGCAGCACCAACTCCTTGATAAACGTGGCGACGTTTCGGTTGGAGACCACCGTGCATTCCCACTTCTTGATGCCGAAGAAGCTCTCGGGAATCTCGATTTGCGTGTCCTCACGCACCTTCACTTGACAGAAAAGACGCATGTGGTCGGCGGCTTCCTTGCGGGAGATGTGAGCCAGTTCGGTGGGCAGGATCTCGCCGCCTCCGGAGAGCACCTTGCCCCTACAGGTGCCGCATGACCCGCCCCCGCCGCACGCCGACGGCACGAAGACCTTCTCATCGGCCAAAGCCTGCAGTAGCGTACACCCGCGCTCGTGTTCGATCTCCTTCTTTCCGTTGATGCCAATCTTCACCTTCCCTTCGGGGATCATCTTCTTCCGCGCAAACAAGAGCACACCCACAAGTAACCAGATGATTATTAGGAAGATTACAATTGCCGCTATGATGGTTAAGAGGTTCATTGTTTACGTTTTAAGTTTCAAAGTTAAAAATCATCGCTTCATCGTCTCATCGTCTCATCGTCTCACCTCACATCCCTAAAAAACACATAAATCCCATTCCTAACAAACCTGTGATAATGTACGCAATCCCATTTCCTTGCAGTTTGGGCGGGATTTTCGCGTATTTGAGGCGCTCGCGGATGGCAGCGAAGGCGGTGATGGCCAACAGCCAGCCGATACCCGACCCGATCGCGTAGGCCAGACTGTGCACCACGGTGGGGAAATTCCGCTCCTGCATGAAGAGCGAGCCGCCGAGGATGGCGCAGTTCACAGCTATCAGCGGCAGGAAGATGCCCAACGCCATGTTCAATGCGGGCAGATAACGCTCGAAAACCATCTCCAACAGCTGCACGATGCCCGCGATCACCGCGATGAAGATGATCAGCGAGAGGAACGACAAATCCGTGGCGGCGAAACGGTCGCTCAGCCACGTCAAAGCGCCCTCCCGGAGCAGATATTTGTCTATCAGGTAGTTGACCGGGACAGTGACCGTCAGCACGAAGCAGACGGCCAGACCCAACCCGAAGGCGGTCTTCACATTCTTCGACACGGCCAGATAGGAGCACATACCCAAGAAGTAGGCGAAAACCATGTTGTCTATGAAAACGGAGCGGATGAAGATGTCGAACATTAGGGTTTAAGGGTTAAGGTTATTGTTTGTTGATGCCCACACTGCGCTTCGCTTGTGTGGATGGCCTCTTTCTCTCATACTTTTTGAAGCTGCAAAGGTACATTTTTTTTAGACGTTCGCATATAATCTGAAACAACAATCGCATTTTCACCTGCACACTATCGGATTTTTTTGTACTTTTGCGCCTGTAAAAATGGATAAGAACCAAACTTTATTGAATATTAGAAGAAAGAAATAGACATTTATAATTTTTTGATATAAAGCGTTTTTGCTTTTCAAGTATACCTGAAATCGCCAAATTTCAATACTTAATGCACGAGAAAGCAGAAATGCTCACGGTGTATCCGTGGGCTTTCTTGTTTGCATTAAGGGTTTTGGCGAACCTCAGGTATAGACAGAAAGTTTCACGGATTCTTTTTTGTGACCGCTCGAAAGGCGAAGCGCCCCAAACGCCAAGCCATTATGAGCACCAAGTTTTTCAATAATATCGAGACGAGGCTGATGGACAAATTCCACGGCATCGCCTCCGCCATGGCCAACTTCGACATCTTCCATGCCGTGGTTGGCTATTTTCGTTCCAGCGGCTACTTCAAACTGCGCAAGGAGCTGGAGAATGTCAGCGAAATCCGTATCCTCGTCGGCATCAACATCGACAATCTCTTCCGGCAGTCGCAGGCCGCCGGCAAACTGTTTTTCGGCGACAGGGAGGCGAGTCTCGAACAATATTGCGAGGATTTTCTCCGCGACGTCTATCAGTCGGAATACGCTTCCGATGTGGATGACGGCATCCGCCAATTTTGCGCTGACATCGTCAACGGACGTTTGCAGTTACGCATCCATCCTACCAAGGACCTCCACGCGAAGTTCTATCTCTGTCTGCCGAAGAGCCACAGCGAGCATAGCGACGGCTGGGTCATTATGGGCAGCAGCAACCTCAGCGCACAAGGGCTCGGCACCACCGAACCGCCACGCTATGA
>Ga0310694_10001576_pt1 | contig 25605 bp, 29 predicted proteins | sample 174DNAGHGhighgp2_FD_203884 | JGI IMG/M metagenome (GOLD analysis project Ga0310694, IMG submission 203884) | Sheep rumen microbial communities from Palmerston North, Manawatu-Wanganui, New Zealand - 1742 DNA GHGhigh gp2 (v2) (version 2) | ecosystem: Host-associated > Mammals > Digestive system...
AATTTCCACTTATCGGCACAACCCAATTTTTCAGTTGCCCATTGCAATTGTTTCCAACATGAATCTCTTAAAGTATTAAAAGTTTGTCTTACAACAAGAGAGTTAGAAAGCGGGTATTTTAACATACTGTAAATAATTTTAAGTGCGGCGGTCGTTGATTTCTTGCTTCCTCGGCTCCCTTTTACTAATAAATACCGTCCTTTGAAATTCCAAAAATCGCGGTAACCTTCTCCAACAATCTCTGAAATTTTTAAAGCTTTACTCCCCATAATCATCTATGATAGTGATGCCGGCCGCAACATTCGCATCAATATCAACTTTTTTGTTTTGTAATCCAAGTTGCTTTTGTAAAAGATCTAAGGCTTTTAATGAAGAAGCTGTCATTTCATCTCTTGTATCAAAAGCAATATCAGATAATCGTAATGCAATTGATTCAGCATTTATATTTGCTGCTTCATAAATTTCTTTTAATCTTTGTTCTTTATAAGCCTTTACTCTTGGATTACTGAAAAAATTGTATGCGGCAGTCCTGCATGTTTGACTCCCGCGACTTTGATCTTTAGGTGGATAAATAGCATTATAAGCAGCACTATAATTATAAGGTTTATGACTTAAATAATATTCTACACAAGCCTTTTGCTGCTCTGTGAGAGGTCTATTTAAGTCGGTTGATCTATTATCAGACATTGAATAAAACCTCCTTTTATATTCTATTATTCAATTATAATTCAAAATTCCTATATAATAGTTTAATCAATATGCCCAATTATTGATTACACAACAATAGGAATGAGTAATAAGAGGGAGTGGGGAGAGTCCCTTGCAAAAACTCTCCCCTTAATCAAATATGGCTTTTAGAATTTAAAGATATTCTCATATCTTATATAAATATTATACCAAAATTTTTTACAAAAGTCAAGAGAAAAAAGGATAAAAAGGAGATGAAAATTAAAAAATTGACTTTTAATAAAAAATTTGGTATAATATTTATATAAAGATAAGAATCTCTTTTAAAATAATTAATTAATTAAAGATTTGGATTTTGAGTAGAATTGAGAGCCCCATTGGGGCTCGAAATTCGCTCAAAATCCCTTAGTCTTATCTCTGAAAGATTTTTAAGAAAACTCTCTTTCTTCAAGAAAGAGAGTTGTCTTAAAGACATACTTTGCCTTAACTCTCTATATTATATAAATTTCGGAGTTAATAAATTTTCCTACTTTGCCCAAAGTTTTAGAAAAAATTTTTAAGTGATGCGGAAATCCTTGCTAAATGGAAGCCATAGACCTCCATTCCCGCTACTTAATTATTAACCCTCTCTCTTGTATATTAAGAGGTTCATAAGGCTTATTTTTATAACTATGATAATTGTCAAGTGATGGTACTTGTCTATTTAATTTAGGCATATATTGATTAATATAAATAGCTTCTTTCTTGCCTATATCATCATCTTGCTCTTGTCCTGGCTCTTCAACAATAGAATAGTAAAGAACATTGAAGATTATATTATAACCAAGAAATCTTGCCCTGCGGAGTTCACCATATTTGGCCTTATCTCCAGGTGTGCGTAAATCATCATCACATATATGATATAAATGATTTGCAATTCTATTCTGCATATCTGTTGATTTACCAATATATACAACCTCCCCATTAACGGTTATTGTATATAATCCTGCTTTTTTATATTTTTCTTCAGGGACCATTTGTTTATAATAATTGATCCTCTCTTTAATGTACTCTTTTGTTGTCATAGCCTTTAAACTCCATATTCTTGAAATAATTTTTTCATAGCATCCCGCACATGTTTAGGTACGGGCTTTTTGCCATGCAAAATTCTAGACCAGAAACCTTTATCTTTTACTTCACATAATTTTCCAATCTCATATAACTTTATATTCTCTTTAAAATATATTTTCATTATTTTTTTAAAATCAGTTTCTGTAACATAATCATTATTAGGTAGCATATAATACACTTCCTCTCTTGTCAAAAAGTTGTCTAATTAATTGAAGAAATAAGGCGCCTCAATTAAGAGACGCCCTATCCCTCATTGCAATAAATTAGAAAGAAGGATTCTCATAAAACATGGCATTTGTTTTACTATTATATATAAAAAATCTAGGCAATTAATTACTAGCGATTGCCCAACTTTTTAAAATTTTTTTAATTAAATTCTACTTCTTCGTACTTCATTCCTTCTTCTGTTAATCTAAGAATAGAAGGAGTTACTGACTGGTCTCTTTCACCTAATCCCGCACGAACAATAGCAGCAGAAAAATAAGAATCTACTCTACGTTTCTCAATATTAAGAGCATCAGAAATTTCTTTTGCAGTACAAGGACCATGCTCTTTAATATAATTAAGAATTTGGTAACTTTGTTTCGACATTGCTAAAATCTCCTTTTACAATAGCAGAAAGATTGGAAAGGTATGCGGAAATGGCATCCCTCTCCTCTTTAGTTAATTCATCAATTTGTGCGGCGGCATACTTTCTTAATCGAGAATAAGAGATACCTGTGCCCTCGGAAACCGCACGTTTATTTAAATTTCTAATAACTTCTCTCATTCTGTTCCACCTATATATGAAAATTTGATTATAAAAATAGAACAATTTTGTCCTATTACATTAATTGAGCAATATTTTCCTTGATATAATGGATATTTTTATCATAGTCAGTTTTAAATCTCCACATTTCTTCTGTGAAAGGTATTATAGGATTATCTAATTCTATAGTATCTTTTTCTGGTTCATATGGAAATCTTTTAATGCTAACAACTCTTTTAGTCATCTTTTTTCTTTTTAACTTATCTATAATAAAAATTGTATCTCCAATTTGAATATCTTGCGGGAGTGCGGATGCCCGGATCTTAGCCTGGATATAAGGACAAGATCTCTTGGCCAATTCTTCTTCAGCCTTCATTTTAAGGATTTCCGCATACTTAATATCATCTGCAAAATAATATCCTACTATTCTTTTGTCACAATAATCATAATTTTCAATAAATTCTTTACCATTATTTATATCTTTTATAGATAAACCATTGTAACCATAAGGATATAAAACAGTAACAAAATCACTAGTATTGCCAGAATGATATAGAGAAGCCAACCTAAGCTCATTCATTAAAGCCGAGCCCTTATTCCTCCCCATACCACCAGCCGCATATACTTCAATTATCTTATCTTTTGTGTTAAACCAAAATTCCAAAGCATAATCTTCTTTTACTTGATTTAAACATTCTAGTACAGTTTTTTTAGAAAGAGCATATTGAACTTTGTTTGCATAATTTACATTAAACTGTAGTTCCCAAGAAAGCCCTTTCAGAGTTACAATTTTAGTAAGACACTCATTAACTGTTATATCAAAAGCATCTAATACTTCTAAAACCGTGCCCGTTAATTCTTCAATATTTCCAATGCCCTGAATTATCATATGAGGATCATCTTCTTGAAGAACAATTCTTTTAACTATATATTCATAATCTTCTGTCTCAATGTAATATTCTTCATTGATATTAGTTAAATATCTATCAACAATAGGTAAGGAGAAGGAGATGGTCCGAAGACCATCCTCCAAACTCCACTCGACATAATAATTACTAATATCTTCTTTATAAATCATATCAACAAAAGAATGATTAGTATCATATATCTTAATCATGCGGTTACCCCCTTAAATATATCTAGGTTGAAACTCAATCTCTATAAGAGACATATCGTTTGCCGCGGTCATTGTGATTAAGTTATCGCCTGGTTGTAATTTAGGAAATTCCCAACCATCAAATTGCGAGTAAGCATCACTACCATCAATTTGAATTTTTCTATTAATACCATCTATTGTTACAATATTTCCTCTTAAAATACGAGTCATCACTATAGGTTCCTCAGATAAACCTTCAACTGTGAACCTCATTATATCATTAATGGGGGTGAAACTGAGGCGACATGGAGCCGCCGCAGTTCCCTCATTTTTAATTGTGAAAGAAGTCGTATCAGAAGAGAAAGTGATTGGATAATAAGTTTTATTTAACACCAAAGATGGTGTATAATTAACCTTTGCCGCAATTACATTCTTCATCTATTGTCTCCTTTCTTAGACTTCTAGCTCATTAAGAGTATTATTATCGTAAACCCAAGTATTATCGTTAAGTTTATACCATTTACTATCTTTACCTAAGGTTCCAATAGCAGTAATTCTATCTCCATTTAACAAGTTAGATACTTTGTAAGCAACCTGTTCTAATGGACGTGAATAAGTATAAAGTGTAGTAGTTGCCACAATTAATGTTTTAGGCTCCGCAAGTTCAATGACATAATCTTCAGTGTATGATGCGGGGATCCACATTTTACCATTCCAGTAAAAATCATTACTACTAAAGTAGAATTTTTCTAACTGTTCTGTTGTAAATGTAGAATAATTAGATTGTGGGGCTATAAAATCAACATTATCAAAACTCCAATACTGAGGTAATGACTGATAACCATTAGTAGTTTCATAAATATAAGCTACCTGACTATCATTTTCAATCTTTACTCTTGGTCTATACTCACGTGTTAAAACATTACTTGTATTCCAAATCTTACAATAATGGAAATTAATTTTTAAACCACGTCTATCATTTGAAATACCATAATTAACAACTGCATCACCTGCAACAAGCATATGTGCATCATAATTACCTCTGCCGCCATGACCTTGTTCAGTTCCAACAAGAGAACCATTAATATAATAAGTATAAGTCCAACTATCATCATTGCCGCTAAGTTCAATGACAACATTATAATGACTTCCTTTTGTTGCAGTGTAATTAATAGTATGCGATCCGTCAATAGAGAATTTACTTTCTACTGAATCTATAGCAAGGACAGGTGAATATGCACCAGCTCCAAATACATAGCTATTAAGGTAATATCCGTCACTATCTTTAGATGAAGTATAAGGATTATCTATATAATCAAAATCTAACTCCATCTTACCAATTAACTTATAATTTATTCCAGTATCAAAACTAGATATAGAATTATTAGTATATCCTTTTACATAAGATATATCAAAATAATCAGGTATTGCATCACTAGGTCTGCGGAAACCGTAATAAGTTGCGGCAGTGTTAGATTCATCACCTTTAAGAGCTAAGGTCTTTTGAATTTCTGTAACAGGAGTATCAAGAGTAGTAATTTCAGTGGAATTAGCTTTAATCCAATATTCTCCGGTATAATACCATAAACCTTGGACATGCTCTTCCGCACTATCTAATACCATTTTCTTGATAGGAATTACAGTACCTTTATCTATTGTAGCTAATACTCCAGATAATATATCAGGATGCTTGTATGCACTAATTCTAGATGTAGTTATTATAATTCTATCTGTATCAACTATAGTATAATTCCAATCTTCGAATATGTCAAGTCCGCTACCTATTGCGGGTTGATGTAACTTATAAATATCTGGATAATTATTAGGTAATGTAATAGAACCATTACTATAAGTATAATTATATTGTAAAGTTGATTTAGTACAAATAGTTTGTGTTACTAAATCATAGAATGTATTATATGTTACTTGAGTATTGTTAGGTAACCAATATCCTTTAGGAACTGGTACATAATAATGTTCAAGATAATAATTCTTCCAAACCTTTATATAATATACAATATTATTTCCAACAGCTTTATTCTCAAAGAAGTCTAAGCTATTTCCAGAATTATTATATTTGTAATAACAACCATTACCGATATTTAAATTACTAATTGAGAATGAAGTATCATCATATGTATAATCATCATTATTAGCATATCTGACATTTCTTCTTTCCTTAAATACAGGAGTTTTATTCTCCCAATTAGTTAAATCATTACCAGTAATCTGACATATTGCTTTATCATAACTTCTCTTGTTAGAGAAATTGATTATATTATAATAATTACCAACAACAGAGCCATCAATATAAGATGAATCATAATAAGTAGTTGTATCAATATAATCTCCACTTTGTGAACTATGATTAGTACCAGTATGAATTATATCAATATCTCTTCCTGGTGTATCTCCCACAGAATAAGTGCGGCGACCAGTTTGTATACCTGTATATGTAGGTCTATTACCAACATTATAATTACCATATTTTATAGTATCGCCAGGAATTATTGTTTGTCTAGTCTCTAATATATTAGAATAATGATCTGAAGTAGAATCATCAACACTAGATTCATAACTTGGCTGATACTTAATTTCAATGTCCCAAATACCAGGTTCACTTGCAGTTGGTACATAATAGAAATCAGTAATATCCATTGGTAACTTCATCCAACCATTAGTAAACTTAGCTTTATAGCCAATATCCATAATAGGTGAATAAAGAATGGTCTGTTTACCTGTAGTAATTATCTCTTCAAAACTAAATTTAACATCATTATTATCATAAGTACGAGGATTCCATAAGAACATTCCATCATTATACTCAGGACCTGGTTTATACAAATTAGCATCTAATCCGTAGAAATCCCATGTTAAATAAATAGGTTCTCCGCTTCTATAAAGAGTAGGACTAATTGTTTCAACAAGAGAAGTATCAACACTAAGTGCGGATATAGGATAATATCCAATATATCCTTTCCAAATACATTGATAGCAATTCTTATTATCAACAGAAACAGGAATTGTAGAGATAACATACATCTTATCTCTTACTGCTACTGTATTATAATCTTTTGTTAATCCAACAGTTCTATGGAAAGTATCTCTTATAGTTACAGTTGCGGGATAGCCTGTCTTCCAACTTGTACTAATGAAAGTATCCCAATCAGGGTTCCAATCACTTAATGAACAAGAGAAAGCACCAGTTCCGACTATATTAGAATTATCTAATGTATCTTTATAATACTTAATAACGTAAGGATAAATTGTTTCAGGATATACAAAATCTACACTATGTAAATCACTAAATGCGGCTTCAGTATATTCTCCGCTATAGGTATAACCACATGCATCATGGAATCTTAATCTATAAGCTTCAGGATTAATACCTAAATCACTTAAACTAGATACTTGGGTCCAATCAACATCATCTAAGTGAAGAACACCCATACCAAGTGCATTATATAATCTACCAGACTGATCAAAGCTAATTTCTTCAGTCTTAATCCATGAACCATATTCAGGAGTATATGCCCAAAGTCTATCAATAGTCATCTTAGTAATACTAAGTCTTGTTGCAAAAGGAATAGTAACTCTAGCAACATCACTATTGTCATAATCAGGATTCTGACCTGGTCCAATAATAGGATTTGTATATTTAAGAAGAATCCAGCCTTTAGGATATTCTTTAAGTCTACCCCATCCTCTATTTTCTTCTACTATTGTATACCTACCTCTATCAGTAATTTCTGCAAGTAATTTATAAGCTCTCGCGGGACCCTTATGAACTTCACAATAGTTTACATTAATATCTACCTGATAAGAAATGAAATAACTTTGTTTTTCATCTTCATATAAAGCATCATGATAATGGTCTACATATTTAATAAGTCCATTAGGATTTAATACAATTGCGGTTAAGTCACAATCTAAGTAATTCTTATTTTCAGAATTTACAGTAATTGTTTCTTGTCCTTCTTCTTCATATGCGCCGCCCCTATAATATTCATAGTAGAATAAATCTGGCCTCTCTTCTTTACTCCACTTTTCATAAACAACAACAGGAGAAGGAGCATTAATGAATGCGGCGACGTCGTCTGAAGCGATAATAGTCTCGTCCGACATAATTACACCAGGCTTAAAGTCTTCAGTCTGATATAAGTTAGGATCGACACCTAAATCTGCAAGAGACTCCGCAGCTTCAATTTCATTTTGTGAGAAGAAGAAATCCTTAGAAGCAACTCTAGTATTTCCTCTATAATAGACTACTGTTTTTGTATATTGCTTTTGTTTATAATAAATATTAATAGCACCTTGGTCATAAATTGATTTTAATTTGTTTCTATTAGGAACATCATCTTCAATATCAACATCTGTATCAATCATACCATCATGATAATATAAAGAAGGTTTCATATCATTATATTTTAGAATATCTTTGAATGAAATGTTTTCATGAAAATAATCACAAGGAATTTCAACCCATTGGTTACCAATAAACTGATTATCATAATCATAATAATTAGCAACAATTTTTCCGTATGTGGTTGGATCATCATTAACTCTTAGAGTGAAAACTTCATCAGGTTTAATATTAATAAGTTTTTCGCCACCGAAAATACCGTTATAAACATAACCGTAATTTCCTCCTTTATTAACATTTCCAAAGAAAATTTCTGTAACTAAATCAAACATTCCATTTTCTGGCATTACATAATCGTAAACTTTATCGCCTTTTGCAACTGGAATAAGATTACGAACTAATCTATCTCTATCCCAAATCTTTAATCCCCAAACTGCAGTTCTCATAGGAACAGGGAATGCATCAGAACGACCGTTGCCCCAAGGACAGTTCATTACGGTTGTATATGGATTGTATTCCATATTAAGCAATCCACCATAAATCTCAATTTGACTATCACTTCCAGAACCGCCACCAGTTGAACCACCAGTGTTAGCTCCAGTTGAAGTACCAGGGGCAGATTGGCCTCCACTACCTTCACCTTCACTAGTTTGTCCAGGTCTGCTATCACTATATCCTTCAATTTTATCATTATAATTAGTCATACGAGGCATAATTTCGAAAAAACTAGGAATAATATTTACTTGACCTGTATCAGGATTTGTTGAAACAAATAATGTAATAGGACCTTTTGGTTTACATCTATCAGTAAATAAATTCAAATCATTACTTGTATCTATATCCCAATGATAAGGGTCTTCACTATTACTCATATCATAAATTTCACAGAAACCATTATAAGCATCAAGAGTAACAGTATATGGGTGGAAGAATGTTGAAGGATTCATTTCTTGCCAATCTTCAGTCCATAGTGTATTTTCATCACCATGATTAGGAATAAACTCTCTCCAATCACCGGAATTATCAAATTCCACAGAATCCATATCATCTGGATATTCAAAAACACATTTTCTATCAGAACTCCAAATTTCTGCTAATCCATTAGAAAACGATTTTGCTTTATGTCCTTTATGGTCTCCATTTTCAACTTTATAAATATGGTCATCATTTTCTTTATATACTTCTAAATCTTCATCATATCCAACATAATTACCAAATCTAAATCCTGCGGTAACTCCTTTATAACAAGAATGATATATTTCTCCATCTGTAACTTGTGTTTGTAAAGTATTACTCCACTTCATACCATTATTATTATCTACACCAAGAACACCACCCCAGAAATTATGAGAAGATCTACGTGAAGAACCACCAAAATAGCCAAGTGGACAATGGCCTCTAATAAAGAAATATCCTGATGATTCTGGACTATTCTTACTATATAAGTCATAATCTTGTCCAACACCTGAACCATAAATTAAATCTACAGCATCATCTCTTCCAATATAATGATATAATTTATCTCTACTCATTGGGCCACTGTAGCCAACAATATTCATACCTTCCATAGTTTCAGGAGCAAAATCTGATCCACCAGTATGCATTGAACCACCAAGAGAATAGAATTTAGTTTGCATTCTTAATCTTTGAATCTCTTTCGGAGTATATCCTAAATCAAGATAAGGTATATAAGGACCATATCCAGGTTTAGCAAAGCAACCACCATTGTGTTGTGTCCAATCTTTAGATTTACGTCCTGTTTCCCCATTTTCTACTATTCCATTTCCTATTGTACGAGTTCCTTTATCAGGATAATACCAAAGAACTTTATTTGGGAATGAATCATCTTCTGGGTCATGAGGTTCTACCATTGTCATATAAACAATATCTAAATGACCTTTTTTAACAAGAGAATCAAATGTGTAATATGCATCACTATCTTGTAAAATACCAGCATCACAATTTGCAGGTTTATATTTATTAAAATAGCTATTAGGTAATTCATCTGTTACTTGGAATTCATATCCAAAATCCCAATCATTGATTTTTATACCCCAAGTAGAATTAGCAATTAAATTAGCTTCATCAACTTCATCAGTATAGTAATTAATATCAATATACTGAGTTCTAGGCTCATAAGTAATGATATATTCATCTCTTAAATCAGTTAAACTTAAAAGATTTTCGTCTTTAGTATACCACTCAAACGGAGCTCCTGGATACCAGTAATCAGGCTCATCCGCAGGTTTATATAAGTTAAAATTAATAAACTGCTCTGGATAAACACCATCAATTACTTGTGTTGCATCTATTGTTATTTCTTGTTCACCTAAGAAAGTATATTGATTAATAGGGTTTTTAGGTTCAATCCAATTTCTATGTTTATAATATTTTGCTGTAACTGTGCGAGTTTCAGGTTGTATCCAAGATTTATAAACAACAGTATAAGGAGCATTCTTTAATAATCTCTTTAATGTAACTTTTGTATCTTTATAAGGTATATCTTCTTGATAAAGTCCATAACCATCAGGTTTATACTTTAATAAATCAACAAGCATACCAAAAGTAGGAACTGAATAAAAATCTTTCTCTTTAAGATAAACTTTTTCAGTACCAAGTAAATTACCACTAGCTTCTGTATCTTTAAAATAATTTATATCAATATAGTAACCAGTTTCAGGATAATTAACTTCAAATACAAAATCTTTTACATTATTAAATGTTACTCCACCAAGTTTATCTAAATTAGTAATACTTCCTTCACCAAAGAATTCTGGCTGATAATCATCAACACCAAGTTTAATCATTGGGTCCCATACATTACCATTAATAAAATCACTCTCACGGAAATAAATTACTCTACTTTGGAAGAAATTACCACCTTTAGAATAATTACAATAGCATTTACCAATATTATGGTCTGGATTAGTATCCTCGTACATATCATCGTCCATAATATTAAAACTATTTAATCCTCTAGCATCCTCAAAGAATGTTTGAGTAACTTTATCATATAAACAGTTACTTGGAGCTACTTTAGTACCAATCAAATCATAATATTGAACAGGTACGAAATCTCTTAATAATACACCATCATAATAAATCTTACATGCGGTGATGCCCACTCCAGCGATACCACCAACATAGTTACCGTTCCTATTACAAGCAAATAAGTAAAGAGGAATAAGCATTTGTGCATTATTAGTTTGAATTAAGTTACTATATGTTAATGTAGCATATGAATAACCTTCTCTTTCTGATGCGTAAATACCTGTATTTCTACTAAAACCATTATCAGAAGTTTCTTCAATCTGGAGTAATGGAGTCTCTTTACCGGCCGCCGCAATAAAGTAATTATGACCAGTAGGATTAGATGTGTAAGTTGTATTATTTTGATATTTAATATAAAAATCACCATTAGGACTTGAAGCACCGAATAAATATCTATCACCGACATTTACATTATAAAGCGGCTGGTCTTCAAATACTCTAACTGTACTCATTGCTACTGTTAATTTACTCATATCAAGACAAGTAACACCTGTATTAATATAAGCATGATTCAATGTCCAAGTAGGGAATGAAGTATCATAACTACCCATATCATTATGTTGTAAGAACAATATACGATGTGGATAATCTATATCATCATCGCCTGGCTCTGTTTCAGACATATAAACAATATTAATAGAAGCAAGATTTCTTAAGTTTTCAAAAGTAGTTGCACCATAATACTGAATCTCACCATCGCCGCAATAGCTTGGTTTATAAGCATTAATATCTACTCCAAGACTTACTGCTGTTGTATCAGCTTCAAAGTCAAGAACTGTATAATTAATTCTATCTGAACCAATCCAGTTTTCAGTAGCAACTTCATCAGTATAATATCTAACCTGAGTAGAATAACTTGTTGCAAAATAGTAAACATCATATGTTCCTTGAATTTCCTCAAAAAGAACAACAGAGTCAATACTATATCCATCAACAATACCAGTATTATAATAATCTGGCTTATATTTATCTATCTCAAATAAATCTTTTAATCGAATTCCGCCACCAACTGCTGCTTCTTCTATTGTTATTACTGAAGTATTAATTGTAGAATAAGTAGAGGCTAATTGCTTTTTATACTTAATTACAATACTCTTTGTATTAACAACAGCAATAGGTTTATAGGTAATCGTAATAGGACTAGCCTGTGTAAGTGCGGGAATCGACATCTCGCCTTTATAGGAATCATCTTCTGAATAAGAATAACCTTCTGGTCTAAATTCATTAATATTAATCAATTCAGATAATTTTGGTGTTGTAACAAACATCAAATCAGTTATCTTATAATCTTTTGTTCCTAATTCAGTTACTTCTGTGCCGTCATCAGCATCTTGAACATACTTAACTGTAATAGTATATTCTTTTGGAACATAATAAATTTGAATAACACCAATACTTGCAACAGCTTGAAAATCTGTAAAGACTTCTGAATTAAATACTAAACCATTCTCATAATAATCAGTCTTATATTTGTTAAGGTTTATATTCAAAGCCTCAAAAATATTTTCTGCACTATCATAAGAACTATCATACTTAATTTTACAAGTATCAGTTGCTTTTCTGTTCCAATTAGGATAGCTACCAAGATAATACTCTACATAAATGGTTGTTTCTGTTCTATTGTATTGAATTGTATAACTATCTAATAAATCATCAAAAGTAAGTAAGACATTATCATCTACTTCTACACAATATCCATCATCATAATATTCATTTGGTTTATTACCATTAAGATTAAGGATATTACTAATAACTGTACCTTCAACAATATCACTTTCTCTTACTAAAATAGTTTGAGAAGATATTAAGTCATTACTATTTTCATTTTCTTGATAGTAATTAACAGTTATCTCTTTTGTTCGATCATCTTCAGCTATATCAAAGTAAATATTAATAGAACCTTGAAGAGCCATCAGTTCATCAAAAGTAGGAAGTTCTGGCGGAGTTACCTTAGCTTTATAGCCTGTAGGTCTATTTCTGTTAAGATTTACTAATTGGCCTATTGAAGTCATTTTCTCATAATTGAAATAAGTAAATCTCGTATAAACCTCTTCAACTAACTTATAAGCTCCTTCCCCATTATTTAAATAGTAACCAACAAGTTTACTATAAGTAATAGGACTGTAATTAATAATCATTGTACCAAGAGAATAGAGATTTTCATAAGATATTGTTAAACCAGAAAAATTGGTAACAACACCATTATTATAATGTGCCTCTTGATACTTATTAATTGAGATACCTAAGTCTTCTAATGTAATATTATCTACTCCAACAAAAGAAGAAGCATTAATAGTTACAGACTCGGTTGCAATAAGGGTAGTTGAATCTTTGTAATAGACGATCGACAACTTGAATGAATCTGTTGCGGCGGTGTTAGTTGTGTGAACTTCAGACGCGCCTTTTGCATAGTCACTTTTCAAAGATACCGTAAAAAGAAAATTACCGTTCTTTAATCTCTCTTGTTTACCCTGTCCTTGCATAATAACATCAAATTGCAAGTGAGGTAAATCATCGAAAATAAGAGTAGCTTTTCTTAACAACATAGTCAAATTACTCATTGTTATAAAAGCATCTTCTTCATTTTCCTCAGTGATTAAAAATTGTAATTCAATATCTTTAAAGGTGTCTTGCTGACGAATGAATGTAGGCTGTAAACTACCTTCATTCCAGTCTTCAGATGTTTCTACATTATTTGTAGAGAAAACTCTATTATGTAATGTAGCACCTAGAGCAGAAAGTTGAATTCCATTAATTAACATTTCTTTCTCCTTGTTATAAAAATATCAAACCACTAGTTATAGAAAGTTTATTAATTAAACTCTCTATAACTAAATGATTTTTACGACAATAGAATGGAACAAAATTGTCCCTTAATCTTTTAAAAATTCTCCATTACCATAAAAAGTTACTTTATATAAAAGAGCATCACTATACTCTGAAACAAAAGGAAATGAAGTAATGAGAGCATTGCCTTTAAATGAAGTAGAGCCGTTGGTAAATTCTATAACTACCTCGGTTCCATTATTAAAAGCATTCTGAAGTGCGGTAAATGCGGCGGCCCCTTTAATTTTTATACCCGAGCATGATACCTTCCAAGACCGGACTCCCGCAATAGATTTTTCCCATTCTCCTGTTATCTTATTAGTAATATTGATGGGTTTCATTACCTGATCTACTGTTGCGTTGCTCTGTCCGCCCACAATATTTCCATTAATACTAATTTGAATATCATAACTTCTCTCTGAGGGGATAATTGTTTTACTCACCTTCTACCTCCTCTTCTGTTCCACATATCATAACAAGGTAATTAAGAATACCATGTTTCATTTTAACACCTGTAGATTTATCATCCAAAATTCTGAAACTAGATTCCTGAACTCTAATTACGTGTTCAAATTGATATAACTCACTCATGGCATTGTATATATTTTCTTCCATATCATAAAGTTCAGATTCTCCATCATATTCTGAAAATATATCAATTTTAAATCTTAATGTATTTAAAAAAGTACCTTTAATATTATCACGTCTAGCAGTACCTAAACGAAGTAATACTTGTGGAAACTCTGCGTCTTCAGGTAAATTTTCTCTTTGGTCTGCCACTGTATATCCCAAAGTTTCGGTAAGGAGATCATATATTTTCTTTTTAATCTGCTTAATTATGATAAACACCTCCTAATCAGTAATTTCTAAGAAATCTTGAATTACACCAGAAGTTGAAATACCTTTAGAATTATTATTATTATCATTACCCATTAATTCAAAAAAATTATCTATTGCAACAATAGCTGCAGCAGCAATGAATGTCATAACAAGAGCAGAAAATAATCCACCAAATCCAATTGGGGCTATCTCTTCAGCTGCTCCCATTTCTTCTGTTTCCATACTTTCAAGTATTTCTCTCTCTTCTTCTCTAGCTTCTTCAATTGCTTGTTTCCATGCGGGCATAGCTGCATGAAACGCTTCTTCTAGAGCCGGAACGAAATAAGGCTGAGCCCGCATTTTATATGTACCAAATTCTACATATTGAGCATAATGAGCATCAGCCCAACATTCAATATAGGAATAACCATCATTATCGCAGTCTATTGTTGACATTAAATATCCAGTATCAACAGGAACTAGAGTAGTGGCTACATCATAGAAAGTTTCAACAAAGATATCTAAACCTTCTGAATAATCTATTTCAATCTCTAATTCATCTGTTGCTTCAGGAAAACCCAAATCTTCAATTATATCAACAGTATACCGAAGTCCCATTATTTTATTCCTCTTCTTTTCGTAAAGCTTTCTGCATTTGATAGTCAATATATTCTTGTTCAGTTATTTCTGTGTAATCTTCGAGATTTCTTAAAGGAGGTTCAGAACAAACTATATAACCATAAATGCTATGAATATAATAATACATTTTATGCCTCCTTAATTATTATATACTCAAAAGTGTGATTAGATACTGCAAACGAACTAGTATTTTTATAGATATAATCACTTCCGTTACCATTCTTAACAACAGTATATAATTTACCATTAATTAAGGCTAAGCAATTAGGATCGGGATTATTTATAGTATTATAACCTACTTTAACATAAAATCCGCCAATTAAAATAGGACAAGTACCAGCATTAGTTATTTCCTGACCATTTTCATTAATATATGAACTAACAGTAGCATTGATTAAATTTGCGCTTTTATTATACCAAATTCCGCAATCACCACTTGGAGTACCTTCAATACCAATTAGTACCTTTAATTTACTAATATCAGAAGGAAGATAATCAGTAATTGGAAGTACAAAATCCAGTTTCATATTATTATATCTACATTGAATCGGAGTACCTTTAACATAAGTCAAAGATAAATCTCCTCCGCCAGTGGTTATACCAGAAATAGCAGTAGCAAGATTACTTACTAAAATTGGATCACTACCACCTGTTTTACTTCTAACAGCATCACCAATAGCAGTTAAAGTAGTAGAGTCTATGCTATATTTACTCATACACTCACACTTTCTGCTGCGGGAAGTGCTGTCAATACATCATTAACTATAGATGCTTGATCTGCGGCAGTCCAATAATCAGTACCTTTAACTGGGGTTGTTCCACTAGTACCATCAGTTCCTTTAAGTGCCGGAACTTCTACCCAATCCCCATTTACTTTTATACTTAGAACCATTATTAATCCTCCTTTATATCGGAAGCATCAATCTCAATATAATTTTCCATCTTATCCATTCTACCTAAAGTAATAAAAGGTGTATATAAATGGATTCTTGTAGGAACTTTATCCTCATCTAATGCGTATTTAGGTTCAGCAAAATCAAGCACCTTACCCTCATCCGCAATTAATTTTCTACCTTCAAGCTTCATTTGAATTCTCCTTTAATTTGAGTTATTAATTGAGTTACTTTATCATATCCTACCATAGAACCAATCCATACCGCAAAAATCATAGCAACAATAGAAAGGATATTAGGAAATGTAAAAGGAATTTCTAACCAAACATATGCGGCGGCCAGTCCTCCCCCACCTACAACCGCCGCATTAATAATAGCAAATAAATTAGTTGAAGGTTTTACAATATCATCTTTACACATCTCTTTAAGAGTTTGAGTAAATAAAGCTGATATTGCAGATAATATAATAAAAAGAGTTAAAAATAATTGTATACTCATATTATTTACTCCTCTTGTGGTTTGCTTACCTCTACGTAATTCTCTGGAGAATCATTTGCACCGAGAAATAATGTTGTTGCATAAAGATGATCCTGTACAGTAACTACTACTCCTGCTTCAGTTTCTTCTTCATGTGTATGCTGAGAAAGATCAGCCCAATCAAATACCTTTCCTTCATCAGCTTCCATTTTAATTAAATTAAAATTTGATTGTTTCATTTTAATCTCCTTAAGCAAATGTAACAGTCCAACCTTTATTTGTAGCTACTGCAATTTCTGCCGCTGTCATATCACTTACAGCACCTGCATCAGTAGCTGAGCCAGCACCAGTTTTAAATTGAATAGTATTAGTACCGCCGGCAGTAGCCAAATAAGCACTTGTATCTGGTAAAGAATTTATTGTTTCTACTGCTGAATCATGATTATATCTACTATAAGCTGAATTAATAGTATACCAATCTGGATCATTCTTTAACGTTTCATAAGATGCAGCATCAGTAACTTTTTTAGCAACTGTAATACCAGAATTATATCCAGTAATATAATTGTCATTATTAGAATATCCCATATTCCTACAATCAATAGTAACTCCAGTCCAAGATCTAACTAAAGGTTCTCCATTATTAGTATTAAAAGTTAATGTCTTTAATCTAGAAAGACTTAAAAATCCATTACCAAATAAATAAGATGCTGTCTTATTTGAAACTGTAGCATTTAAACAAGGAAAATTCTGTATTTCTTCTAATACATAACATTGGCTAAAACAATCTGCAAAAGGTTTGCTTGTTGAAGTAAGAGTAGAGGTTGCACAAATATCTGATAATCGAAGACTAGTAGGTAATTTTCTTAATGATTTACAATTAGAAAATGTACCCCTTAAAACATTATTCTTTGATGTTTGAGAAAAACTCATATTACTAAAATAATTATTTGGAATATATCTTAATAATTCACAATTTTGAAAAGTATTATATAAACTTAAAATAGTTCCTGACTTATTAATAGTAGGTAATTGTTTAAGATGACCTGCATTATAAAATATTTGCTCTAAACTTCCATCTGAGCTAAAATTTATAGTCCATCCAGACAAATCTTCTACTGAAGATTTAAACATCATAGAACTTCCTGCTGTAATATTTTGAGTTATTAATTTATTACTATAATTTTCAAAAACAGTATCCCAAAGACCAAAATAATTTAAATTACTTATATTTCCACTAAAAGTAATATTAGGAAAACTAGAAGGTACATTTACAACAATAGGAGAGTAACCATCAACTCCACTAGGAGCTGTATAAGTACCATTTTCAGTTATATTTTTACTTTCAATTACAGCAGCTGAGCCACCACTTATATTTCCAATTTCAGTAACCATATCATCAAGACTAAGCTGCGCACTTCCGCCGGTCTTAGCCCTAATAGCATTTGCAATTGCAGTTAATTTATTAGTAAGTGCCATTCTCAATACCTCCAATCGCAGTAGCTATTGCAGACTGTACTTGCGAAGAAGTTTGATAACCTAATCCTGTAACATAAGTTTGAACATCACTTGCAGTCTGGTAGCCTAATGCTTGTACTTGTGCTAAAGTAACAAGAGAAGAAGGAGTACCATTAGGATTAATCCACACCGTATATTTAGAGTCTGCGGCTGGGGCTGTAGTCCCAATATAGACTTCATCCCCAGCTACATTTAATATTTCACTCCATAAGTGTGCCAATCCAGTACTATCTAAATACTTCATTGGCAAGCCTCCTTATTAAGAATTCGAATTAGTAATAATTGTATCAATCTCTGCATTTGTAATTGCACTTAAATCAGAAGACTGAACATATCCACTTAAATCAATATTTGTGGTTCCAATCTTTTCAAATCTAGTAGTTGCGGGATCGCCTTCCTGAGCGCCAGGGATTGTAACCCAAATATACTCATCATAAGTATTATTTCCACTTCCGCTATTAGGAACAAGATAGAACACACCATTCGTACCAGAAGCAGGAAGAGAAGAAACAATAGTAAAGGAAACACCAGTAAAATTAGCAAGTGCGGCGGTGATTGCTGCAGTTACCTGAGCACTGGTCTGATATCCGTAAGCTTCTACTGCTGTTGCAACATCACTTGCGGTCTGAGCAGCTGCAACCTTAGCTTTCTCAGTATTATCATAGTCATTGGTACTTAAACCTTTTCCAGATACAGCAGCTACATAGTTAGTAGCAAGATTATCAAGTGCATTCTTATATGTAGCAGTAAAGTCATTAGTAGATAATCCTTTGCCCTGTTCAGCATCTACCTTTCCGCTATCCCATGTCTTAATCTTCTGAATGAGGTAAAGTAAACCATTTTCATCAATATATTTCATATTTTATTCTCCTCATTAGAGCTGAAGCCCATTGATTAAAGCCTCAATCTCTGTATTGGTTAATGCATCTCCAATATTTAAATCATCTGAAGATACATTGCCAACAAGTTCTATTCCATTGATACTAGGTTTATTAATTAAATTTTCATAATCTTTCTCAATCTCTTTAATAACCTGAGTACCTTTTCCTGCAGTTAGTGTACCTTTAAGAGAAGCATTTACATTAATATTAGCTTTCATTAGTATGTTACTCCTCCCTTAACTACAAATTTAGCAGGACCAATTACAGTATCAACTCGTCCATCTTGAGTATTTACTTGAATATCATATTTATAGGTACCAATTTCAATATTGGTATCTTCACTAGTTAAATCAATTGTAGCAACTCCATCTTCAAATGCTGTAACTACCTTTTGAATAACTGGAGTTTCTAACTCAACATCTGTATTAACTGTAAAAATTACTTCATCTCCATCTGCAAGAGAGTAATTATCAATCTCAATATCGAAATTCGCAGTATCTTTTTTTATGATAGTCATTTTTTGTGTATCATTGTCTATTGTGAACATTATAACTATCCTTTCTTTATTTCGACAAGAGTAGAATAAAATAGACGGTTATTATCTGTTTGAAATCTTATTGTATATTTTTTATCTCTAAACAAATAAAAAGCTCCCTTGTCTAATGGTTCCCGAGTAACTACATAAATAACTTGTTCTCCTGACAGTCCATATGCAGTAGCCACCTCGGGATCAGTGTTCAAGGAAGCTTTACATTCTATAGGAGTGTATATTTTGTTAGTACGAGTATTTCCACCCATTCCGTCTGATTGTTTTTCACTCTTGACTTGGATTATGGTATCTCGTAATATCATACACACTTCACCTTTCTGTTTTTCTGCAATTTCCTAATAACAGGAGCAGAATAACCGTCTTTATATTCTTCTTTGATACCAGAAGAGGTAGCGGAGATTATACCCTCGCTACCTATTCTGTTGTATCTCTCAATAACCATTTCTATTACAGCGGAGTCAAGCTTTTGGTCATATTCTTCAAGATTACAATAATCTGTTGCGTAATCCTTACACATACTAATAAGAGTTACTAACAAATCATCTTTATCATCATTAGAAATGTTAAGCAATAACTTAATTTTATCTAACATATCTTGACTCCTTTATTTATTAATAATTAAGCATTAGGATCTGCAGAAGTAGTAAGCTTAACAACCTTAGTTGCATCAGTAAGAGCAACAAGCATAACCTTACGAGCATAAACCTTATTGAGTCTAAGGTTAGCATCTCTCTCCTGCTCAATCTCAGCACCCTTCTTAGTAAAGATAGTAACAGCTTCCTTGTTAGCAAGATAAGCAGTACCAGCGGTTACAGCATTAGTAGCGATTACAGGAACGCCGCAAACAGAACCGATATAACCAGTTCTTACGAAATCTTCAACATACTGAAGAGAAGTTCCAAGATTCTTACGAAGAGTAGCAACCTGAGCCTTATTTACAAGTAAGAAAAGACCCTCAATCTCTTCCTTAGGGAAAGCAGCGATTGCATCAACGATATTTTCAAAAGTAAAGGTCTGGCTGTATCTAATGATAGTAGCCTTGTCTAACTCACCAACAATCTTTGCGGTAAGGTCATTAACCATCTGATCAGCAAGCTTCTGAAGTCCTACATCAACAACCATAGGATCTGTCATAACTTCCTCATCATAGTAAGGGAATCTACCCTGAGTAACACCAACAACATACTCTTTAGTATCGAAGCTAACCTCAATATCATCGCTGTTGCCTTCACCCATCTTAAGATCTTCAACATTACCAGTAGCAGTGTAAGTATTAACAACCTTAGTCATACCTGCAGACTGAGTAAGAGAATCATCATGAGTTGCATACTGAGCTAAATCAAGCTTAGTAGTAAGAAAATCATCAATTTTATTTTCAAGCACGAAGTTATCATAAATCACATGAGTGTGATTAGGAGAAACTACGCTTGGAATGCTAGCACTATTTTTTGCTGCCATAATAATATTCCTCCAAAAATTAACGAGTTACCATTTGTTTGTATAACTCTGGATTTGTTCTATATATTTCGGATTGCTGTGCTAATGTCAATTTTTTAAACTGTTCTTTTGTCATTCCGGCCTGTGTTACATTTCCACCCTTTGGCGCTGGGGACGCTAACCTCTGTTGAACAGCATCCGCAATAGCACTTTTCCATTGTGTCTCAAAGTTAGTTATATTTTGCATCATTGTTTCAGCATCTTCCGCAACGATGTAATCAACAAAAGAAATAGGAAGTCCATGCTCTGCCATAATTTTTGAAGCTTCAAGTTTATTCTGGGTAAGAGCAAATTCTTTTTCTTTCTCTTCCAATTCCTTCATTCTTTTTTCATATTCATACTCTTTACGCTGATTATCGTCCATTTCACGAAGTTTGTCTGATTCAGCTTTCTCTTTAGCAAATTTATCAGCCTGCTTTTTGAGTGCGGCAGTCACCCTTCGATCACCTTCAGCCTGAAGCATTTTATCTACTTCTTCCTGAGTATAAGTTTTCTGTTCCTGATCTGTAACGTTTTCAGTTGCACCTTGTGCCCCTGTGTTATTCTCGTTTTCCATAATTACTCCTTTTAAGTTTTAGCTTTTGCTAACCCTTCATATAATATTAAAAAATACAAATGATAAATTAATTGTCTTCGTCCACATCTGCAAATTCTGTATAAGAACAAAAGGAACAAGCACAATTAGGATGGTATGGCGGGAGATCGTCACCTAACTCCGCATCTGCTAATGGAACAATTTCACCAACATAATCAGTACAAATTCCACCACATGCGGCGTCGCCTATGATTTCCACAAGCTCAATACCTTTCTCTAAATAGATGCCTTTTGTTACCTTCGACCATACAGCCATTGTTTCAGTGCGAATTAATCTTCTTGCTTTGTATTCAGCTGTTCCTGTAATATTCCTAAAGATTTCGGTCATTCTTTCTTTAGACCAACCTCTTTTATAACCTTGAATTATTACAAGTCTTAATTGTTTATCCATAGTGTTCGTAGCATCTTTAATTCTATCTAAATAAGTTTTATTATCAGGACACCATGGTTTTTCTATAACTTGTTTAACTGGATTCTTTTCAACCCAATATTGTAATTGTTCAGTAGGTAAGCCAACTGAATTAGCTGTTTTATCCTTGGTTAATTCGTAATCAAGTATGAGCCAAGCAGTTAATCTTTGAGTCTCAAGCTGTAAGGTCCTCTCTCTTATAGTATCCAAAACCCTACTCACATTCGTCTCAAAGTCTCCTTCTTTAATCAAGCTTATCATCAATTCAATAATACTTTTTTGATCTGGTCCTGATTTAAAATAAAAAGGAAATTCATCTTCATATAACTCACACAACTCTTCTAAAGCTTCTTCAAACAATTCAACCAATTCATTTTCATATTCTTTAGCTAATTCTAACAATTCCAAAACAAGACTTAATTCATCATCATAACTTTTTTTATTGTTATAACTACTCCTCGGTCTTGTCCTGTGTTCCATCATCTTCTCCTACATATCCTAATCTAGTATCATAAAAAGGATTCTTTTTCTTTTCTTCATCCAATCTCTCAACCTCATCTTGCACATCTTCAACAAAAGGAACTTGAGCAAGTAAAGTTTCATTAGATACAATACCAGACAAAGTAGAAATCATTGCGGCAACCTCTGAATCGTTTGTAGGAAGATTACGTGTAAAGGTTATATTAATTGCTCTCCAATCATATAAACTTGAAGCTTTTGCTAATATATTAAATATTAACTCAATTCTTCTCTGTAATCCTTTCTTAAACTTTCTTTCCTTAATTGCTACAACATTTTCCATTGGTAATGTTTTATATTTAATAGCAACTCCAGAAGCATTTCCGCTAAATGATTCATCACTCATATCAGGGACTTTGCTAAACTTATGAATGTCTGAATCTAATCTAGTTTTTACATTTTCTATATTAGAATCATTAGTATCTTTAACTAACCACTTAGCATCAGAATCATTGTCTAATAACAAAATTCTATTCTGCTTCATTGCGGCAACGTCTTCATTATCCGCCACAAGGCCAGTTAAACATAAATAAGCATCTACGAAGTATTCAAAATCATTAAGACTATCCGCCTCCATCTGATCATAAGCATCAATTAAAGATATAACTGGCTCAAAATCACCAATTTCCTCTTCATTGTTACAAAATTCACAAACCGGAACCGTCTCAAAATAATGTTCTTTTGAAGATATAAAGTCTAAATTATTGATATTGACATCAGATTTATAAATAGTAAAATCTTTATCTGTATAAACCTCTATCATATAATATTTCTGTTCTTTTAGAATATCTTCACATTCATAATAACGAATAGCATATAGAATATCCTCATTAAGAGTGTCATCATAGACAAGGATTACTTCTCTTGGATCCAATCTCTTAATACGGGTAGATCCTTCCTCATCAATGTACAAAAGTTCAACAGCTTCTCCGAAAATTGACATATCTTTTGCCAATTCCATATCTTCATCTTGACTATCATTATACTCTAATACCATAGTTAATTCATTTAGAGCATCATCTTCAAGAGAAGAATAAGTTACACCCTCTCCCATAAAATAACCTGTTAAAGTATCTGTAATATAGGATGCATATGGATGTGCGACTTTATTATTAGGTTTACTATCATCAGTCATTGTTCTTTGTAAAATCTTATTTTTAGTATGATAATAATCGTCTAATTTTTGAAGTCTTGGAATTTGATTCTGTTTATGTTTTTCAATTATTTTTTTTATTAATTCTGGAGTAAGCTCTTGATCTTTACTTAACTTATATTTCAACACGCTGTTCCTCCTTTGCCATCTCTCGTAAGCCTGGCATAATTATTTCATCTATATAAGAATTTCCTCCCTCATCCTTATAATGTCCATATCTTTTTTCTATCGTATCCATCATATGCATAGAAATCATAATAGTAGGATGAGATTTATAAAAGTTATATTTTTCAACTAACCAACTCTTAATATCGTCCTTATCACTTTCAATTAGAACGTTAATCTGTTCTTCTATATCATTAAAATTCTTATCAAAAGATGAAATTAAATTATTTAATTTTTCATCTAAAGAATTATATTGTTGAGTACATTCATTATAAAATTGTTCTAATTTCTTTTGTTGTGTAACTGCATCTAAATCTTTATTAAATTTTTTATTATAAAGATCTTTACACCAATTAATAGCTTCCACAAAACCTTTAAATGCAAAAAACAATAGAACAATGAATACTATAATTTCATGTACAGAATATGTGGATAATAATTCTAACATATTCTTTATTTAAAACCTCCCCTAAAAACCTAATTGACTCTTGCTCATAGTTTGTAGCTGCTTTTTTAAACTACCGCATTGAGTAGCGTAGCGGGCAGCATCTATAAGGTGGCAAAAGTCATCGATAGGATTATCTATCCACTGGCCCATTTTATCTTTATCAAATGTATAATTGCTAAATTCTATTTCTGCATTAGAACAAGAGGGATGTATAATTATGTGGTATTCTTGTAATTTACGAATACCTTCCATAATTGAACCTTTACCCTTTGCGGCGGGCTTAGCTCTAAGAATTCCTAGTTTAGTTAATTCCACTATAGACCGGGGTTCCGCACTATCGCACATTATTAAAGATTTAGAATATCCATTGTCAATCAACCACTGAGCTACTTGATCCAAAGTTTTATGATTGTGATAATATTCTTCACAAAAATAAAGAGTCTTAGTAGACTCATCAACTCTTAAAATACTAATAGCCGTGGGATCTTCCCAACCAAAGTCTAATCCTATCCAAAGTGGTAAATCAAGATTTTCTCTATCAAAATCTTTAACTTCCCAATTATCAAAAATAAGACCTTCTGATATTCCCCATTCACCTTCTCCCTCAATTCTATACCTTCTTGGATATTTAACTTTCATATCCTCAAAAATATCAATATCAGTTTTATCTAACCACTCATTACATTTGTATGTAGTAGTTAAACAAAGGTGGTTATTATCATTAGGAACATCAAAAAATCTTTTCTTAAACCAGACTTTATCACTCCAAGGGTTAAAAGTAAAAATCAATTGCCTATAATAACCTTCTGGCAATTCTCCTCTAAATGATAAGTCTATTTTATTAAAATCATCTTCACTAGTTATTTGATAAGCTTCTTCTAACCAACAATAGCAGAGGAATCCTTTAGCAACTGTTAAAGATGTAATAGAGAGGGGATTATCCAAACCTCTAAAATAAATTTTCTGACCTGTTGGTAAATAAGTTGCTTCAAGCGGAGATACTGTAAATTTCCACTTATCGGCACAACCCAATTTTTCAGTTGCCCATTGCAATTGTTTCCAACATGAATCTCTTAAAGTATTAAAAGTTTGTCTTACAACAAGAGAGTTAGAAAGCGGGTATTTTAACATATTGTAAATAATTTTAAGTTCGGCGGTCGT
>Ga0310694_10001577_pt1 | contig 25599 bp, 22 predicted proteins | sample 174DNAGHGhighgp2_FD_203884 | JGI IMG/M metagenome (GOLD analysis project Ga0310694, IMG submission 203884) | Sheep rumen microbial communities from Palmerston North, Manawatu-Wanganui, New Zealand - 1742 DNA GHGhigh gp2 (v2) (version 2) | ecosystem: Host-associated > Mammals > Digestive system...
CTTTATATTTTCTCCGGGGGGACTTTTTGGTAATGCCTTTTTTAACTTTGGAAGGGGGTGAATTCGCTGTGGAGTTGTTTCATCATGGTGTGAAAGGTCAGAAGTGGGGAGTCCGCCGTTATCAGGATTCAGAAGGACATCATACAGAGCTTGGAAGAAAGAGAGATAGAGCTAGAGGTAATGTCTTTATATCTGGTACTTCAAAACTTCAGGACAAAACTTCAACCTACTATCGAAACGGTCTTCCTAAACCAGTCAAGAAAGAGATTGATGGTTATATTCGTGATAAGAAGAAAATCATTGTTGGTGATGCACCTGGTCTCGATACTGCTGTTCAGGAATACTTAGCAAAGAAAAACTATAAGAAGGTTGTAGTATACGGAACAGATTATACCAGAGAGAATAAAGGTGGATGGAAAGAAAAGATTTCTGATGGTTCTAAGTATGAAGAAGGTTCTAAAGAATGGCATGCTGTAAAAGACAAAGCTATGCAGAACGATGCATACGAAGGACTTGCAGTTATATTAGAGAAAGGAGGAGCTGGAGCAACAAGAAAAAATGTAGAAGCTCTAGTTTCACAAAACAAAAAAGTCAAGATCTATGAATTAAGAGGAGTTGAAACAGATAAACTCGATACTTGGATCAAAGAACTTGACTAATTGTTTTTACTCTACTTCTACAGGGGCACAAGTGAATGTATATTTCTGGGAGCGGTGACCCCAGACTCCTTTCACGAGTTGTCTCCTGCATGCATTTGTGCCTCAATAAAAGTAGAGTAAAAGTATAGTGAAAGGATGTGAAACACCATGGGAAGGAGATCAAACAAAGATATTTCTTCTGAAAACCAAGAAGAATTTGTATCACAACTCACGGCGTCCACACCAGAAGGCCGTGAAAACGAGATGATTATGCTTGCTTATCAAGAAGTTGAACGGCGAATACGAGATCACACAGCAACTTCACAGGAACTTTGTCACTTTTTAAAGATGGGTTCCGAAAAAGAACGACTTGAAAGAGAAAAACTCGAAGTCGAGATGGAGTTGCAAAGGGTTAAAGCCGATGCAATTGAATCCAGCAAGCATATGGAGGAACTTTACAACAATGCAATAGCTGCTATGAAACTTTACAGCGGTTCAGAGGAGGATGGGTAATGAAATGGTTTGATAATAGTTTTTACAATCCTGACGAACTTGCCCATCACGGTATTAAGGGCCAAAAGTGGGGAGTTCGAAGATACCAGAATAAGGATGGTACAAGAATTAAATCCAGAGAAGCAGAATACCATCGATATAGAACTGGTCAAAAGAAAAAGTTTGACGATAAAGAATCTAAATCAGGTATGAGCGCCTTTCTTTCCAGAGCAGAGAATAATAGAACTTCTCATATTTATAGAAGTGATCTTATCAATGACTTTTGGGCTCAGGAAAATAGTCAATGGTCCTTTGCAAATATTAAACCAAGATCTTTTGAGGAGTCTTTATTCGATGTTAACCGTATGCGTGATAAGGATCCGGATAATCCTGATTGGAATAATAATTGTGTTAATGTAGCAGTCAACATGATTAACCAAAGAAAAGGAATGGGCACTTCTGCAGGTCCTAACAGAGATGGAGTTGCCAATGAGGTAATTGGTTATTACTTTGATGGTGCCGTTAGAGAAAATCCATCATATGATAAAGTCGAAAGTACAATAATGGCTCATGGTCCCGGTTCATATGGTGTAATGGGAACGAAAACTAAATTCGGAAACGGACACGAGACTGTATGGGAAGTAGACGATAATAGTCAAGTATGGGTTTATGACGGTCAGGCTAGTAGAACAAAACGAACGTTTGAACAGTATAAGAACGATGTTGGAGTGGAGCCTTGGGATGTTGGTACTAGTGTATACGATCTTACAAATGCAACGCCAAACATTGCTCATCAAGCAGAAGATCATGCATTCTATCCGTCTGTCGATCTTCCGAATGCTCATTACCGTACAGAATGGGATCGGGCTGGTCGTAATTATACTGGCCCATCATCAGAAGATACAACATATTCTGAAAGAAGGAGGATGTATGGCATATGATTACTTTTGAAATGGCTAAAAGAAAAGTTGAAAAGAAAAATCATAAGATCGTTAAGTCCATAGAGCTTCCTGATCGCTTTGCATTTATTGTTATTCCTGAAGATGCTAATCTTGACACGTATGATTGTGTTGGAACATATGTCTATAAGAACGATGGACATATAGGTTATGGGATTCCTACAGTTAAAGAACTTGAGAAAGCTGTGGAGCTATGACCTACCTAACTTACGACGAACTAATTCAACTCGAGACCTTTGAGGAGCGGTTCAATTACTTAAGAGTAAACGGCAGGTGTTCTGAAGAGACCTTTGGAGGTCACCGTTTACTTAATCAGATGTTGTATAGATCTCCACAGTGGCAAGACATAAGACAGAGAGTGATCTTAAGAGATAAAGGTTGTGATTTAGGTATAGAAGATAGACCAATCAATACAAAGGTCATTATTCATCATTTAAATCCTATTACGATTGAGCAGGTAGTCAACTTTGACCCTGCTATTTTTGACCTTAATAATCTGATCTGCTGTTCTCATGTCACTCATAACGCAATACATTACGGAGATGGGACGAATCTCACTCCAACAAATATTACAGAAAGGACGCCTGGTGATACCAGGTTGTGGTAATTAACTATGGGATTTTATAACACAGGATATCTTGAACACCATGGCATCCTCGGACAGAAGTGGGGAGTAAGACGGTTTCAGAATGCTGATGGAAGCTTAACTGCAGCCGGACAGAAGCATTATGGAGCTTCAAGTGTTGACAAGATATCTTCTCGAAAAGGTATACAGAGAAGATTGAATGATGTTGATCAGGCTATGGCTTTTCACAAAAGAGGTCTTGGTGAAGCTTTAGATAGAAAAGCTTATGCTACTAAGAAACTTAGCAAACATGCCGATGATGCAAAAGCTGCAGAAAAACTGAAAAAGAGTCAGGAAGATATTGATTATGCTATGAAAAATCTGAAAGCTGGACAGGCTGAAGTAGATAAGATTATAGCTAAAGCAGAAAAAGAAGGTCTTACAGTTAAAAGTAAAGACTGTATGCGTAGTGTAAATACCGGTAAAGATGTTCTAAGAGATATGGCTATAACCGGTGTTATGAATGCTGCTCTTATACCAACAACAGGTATAGGAATATATGTTATGCCTATGCATATGGCTGAAGGTAAGAACTATAAAGTAAAAGAAAGAAATCCTGAAAAAGAATTACGTAATAAAGCTAAGGAAGCTATGAAAGAAGCACAGAAATATGATCGAAAAGATTTAGATGAATGGGATGATCTTACTTCTAGGGAAAAGCATAGAGCAGCTGCTGATGCAAAAGATAAATATAATACGTATAAAGAATCTCAGAAGAACACAGGATTAGATGAAAAATCTAAACGTATGATAGCCGAATACAATAAGATGAAAAAAGAAGATTATGCTGATGCTAAAAAAGAGTATTCGGAAGCTAAGAAAAGTGGAGATACAAAAAGAATAGAACAAACTAAGAAAGAATATGCTTTAGAAAAAGTTGATAAAGCTAGGATATCTGGTAAGTATGATATGGAATTCTTAGAAAAAGGATTAGATACAAATCCTAAAACTGGAAAACCTCTTAATGATGATGAATTAGATAGAGCATATTACAATTATTTGACCAATAAGAAATAACTACAGAAAGGAGGGCGTATTATGGCTAGCACGTCCATACTTGATGACATAAAGTCGTCTATTGGTATTGTACCAGAATACACAGAGTTCGATCAGCAGCTTATAGTACTAATCAACTCTGCTTTCTCAACCCTCCATCAGCTTGGATATGGTCCCTATGAGGGTTTTGAAATCGAGGACAATACTACAACCTGGGATGATTATATTACATCTCCCAGATTCAATTTCATAAAGTCATATTTGATTGCTAAAGTACATGTTGGGTTTGATCCCCCGACTAGCTCAATAGCAATGAATGCTTTAGAGAAACAAATAGCAGAATACGAGTGGAGGATTAATTCCGAAGCAGAATGTTACAGAGAGGAGGGTGCATAAATGGGCTACTTTGACAAAGATTACCTGGAGCACCATCAGATTCTTGGCGCTAAATGGGGAAAGAAAAACGGCCCTCCGTATCCTCTTGGATCAGGAGATCATTCATCTGCAGAAAAGAAGGCAGCGTCAGCAGCTGGTGTTAAAGTCGGAAAGGATTCTGGTAAGGGTTCTATTGACAATGTTAAAAAGAAGAAAAAAGCCCCGCTTACAGAAGAAGAGAAGCGTCTTAAAGCTGAGGAAGCAAGACTGAAGGGAGATAGTAAGAACATTAACAAGTATATGGATAAGCTTACTACCGATGAACTTCGTGATGCTCAGACCAGAGCCCAGATCAAGAAGAGTCTTGCTGAAGAAAAACAGTCTAAGGCTGATAAGGATAAGAAAGAAGCCATGCTCTCAGGTGATAAGGAGAAGGTTAAAGAGTATGCTACAAAGATGTCTTATAACGAGCTTGTTGAGGCTATGAATAAGGTCGATCTTATGCAGAAGCTTAACTATCAGCCGCCGGCACCTACAACTATGGACAAGATCAATGCAGCTGTTAAGAAAGTTGACCAGGCAAGAGACTGGATGGAGAAGGGTCTTAAAGCTTATGACGCCCTTGCAGCCATTAATAATACTTTCAACAAAGATCATCAGTGGCCTAGAGCTCAGTTTGGTGGTAATAACAATAATAACAATCAGAAGAACGAAAACAAGTTCGAGAATGTTGCTAAGAAGATTATGGACAATGCTCAAAATAACAAGGCTCAGAAGTCAAATAAAGAGAATCAGCAGATAGCTAACAGAGAACTTGATCAGAGAGAAAAAGAATTCGACTTCCAGAAGAAGATGTATAACGATCAGCAGAAGGCGGCTAAGGAAGAAAAGCGTGAAGCTAAAGCAGCTGCTAAGGAAGAGAAGAGAGAAGCTAAAAGGCAGGAGAAGGAACAGAAGAATGATGAGCTTGAAACAACATTTAATAAGTACAATGTAGATACCGATGCTGCAATGTCAAAGAAAGTTGATGACAGGCTTACAGCAAACGAGAACGAGATGTTTAAAAAGATATCCAGTGGAGATTTCAATTGGGACGACTATGATATCAGAAAACATACTCCATCTTAAAGAAAGGAACAGATAATGTTATCAAATACGGCAACACCCAGATACTATGGTAAGTTCCGTGATTCTGTTCTAAGAGGAGAAATTCCAGTTAACGAGATGATCTCTTATGAGATGAATCGTATCGATGCATTAATAGCTAATCCGGAATACTACTACGATGATAAAGCAGTAGAAGGATGGATAGCATTTTGTGAAAAGGAGCTTACACTAACCGATGGATCTGACCTTAACATGTTGGATTCATTCAAACTCTGGGGTGAAGAAGTATTTGGTTGGTATTATTTCGAAACCAGAACTATTTGGCATCCTAATGCTAAGGGTGGAGGCAGAGGTGGATACATTAAGAAAGAATACAAGAAGAGATTGACTCTTAAGCAATACTTAATAGTTGGTCGAGGTGCTGCAAAGACAATCTATGATACTTGTATTCATGCTTATTACGAAAACGTAGACACTTCTACAACCGTACAACTTGCAACAGCACCGACTATGAGACAAGCAGAAGAAGTGCTTGGACCTTATAGGACTGCAATAGCAAGAGCCCCAGGTGATTTATTCAAGTTTTTGACAGAGGGTTCACTTCAAAACACTACTGGCAACAAGAAAGATAGACAGAAACTTGCTTCTACAAAGAAAGGTATACAAAACTTCATTACTAATTCTTTATTAGAGGTCGTGCCAATGTCTATTGATAAACTACAGGGAAGAAGAGACCGTGTAGCCTCTGTTGATGAGTGGCTTTCATGTGACATCAGAGAAGATCCTATAGGTGCTATAGAGCAGGGTTCTTCTAAGCTAGAAGATTACTTAATAATAGCCACGTCTTCAGAAGGAACTATACGAAATGGTGTTGGTGATACCATAAAGATGGAGTTGCTCAAAATCTTAAGGGGTGAATACTATGCACCTCACATCTCTATCTGGTGGTATAAGTTAGATGACGTATCAGAAGTAGGAGATCCACGAATGTGGGTTAAAGCAAACCCCAATTTAGGTAAGACTGTTACCTATGAGGTTTACCAAAGGGATGTAGAAAGGGCTGAGAAGTCTCCCGAGAACAGGAATGATATTCTGGCCAAGAGATTTGGAATTCCGATGGAGGGCTATACCTACTTCTTTACGTATGAAGAAACACAACCACATCCGAAACAGGACTTTTGGAATATGTCTTGTTCAATGGGAGCAGACTTGTCACAAGGTGGCGACTTCTGCTCTTTTGTATTCCTATTCCCTATATCTCAATTTAGGTTTGGTGTTAAAACTGTTAACTATATTTCTGAATTTACATTACATAAGTTACCTACAGCCATGAGAGCCAAGTATGAGAATTTCATAAAAGAAGGCTCTTTGGTTGTTATGGATGGAACTATTCTGGACATGATGGAAGTATATGAAGATGTAGATAAGTACATCATACAAAACAACTATGATGTCCGTTCTTTCGGTTATGACCCGTATAATGCCAGAGAGTTTGTATCAAGATGGGTAACAGAGAATAGTGAGTTTGGTGTTGAGAAGATTATACAGGGAGCCAGAACCGAGTCAGTACCTCTTACTGAGTTAAAGAAGCTAGCATCAGAACGAATGCTTATATTTGACCAGGAGATGATGACTTGGACTATGGGTAACGCCATTACTATTGAGGATACAAATGGTAACAAGAAGTTATTGAAGAAGAGTTACGAGGCTAAGATAGATGCTGTAGCAGCTATGATGGATGCTTTTGTAGCTTTTAAGTTAAACAAAGATATGTTTGATTAAGGAGAAAGCAATGAATTATTACAACAACGAACTTTTTCATTCCGAAACTTATCTTGGTGCAGATTATACAGATGAACTCCAGCATAGGCAGTATAAGTACATAAGACGATACAAGAATGCAAGAGGTAAATGGACTTATGTATATGCTGATAAGAACACACATAACCAAATAATGACTGATCAGATTAGAGCTAGTTTGTATAGACAGGAAAACAAGCGCGAAAGAGATTCATTAGAGGTTAGTAAGCATGTACAAAAATATGCAAAAAGTATAGATGCTAGAAAAGATATACAGGATAAATGGAAAGATAGCACAGATAGCATTCAGAGCAAAATAAGTGAAAACGCTCGTAAAGCTAATAGCTATGATAAGTTAGCTGATGAAGCTATCAGAAAGAACTCTGTAAAGTCTCTTGCTAAAGATCAGGTTGATAAAGGTGTATCAGCTATAAACAAGTTGTTCGCCAAGATAAGAAAGAAATAAGGAGGGTAATATGGGTTATTTTAATATGACTTACTTCGACTCTCTTATGCATGCAGATACTGATAAGAAGAGAGATCTTAATGGTACATCTGTATCTAAAGAAAAGGGTACAGATAACAAAGCCAATAATACTTCTGCTTACAACCATGATTACTATATACATCATAAGGAAAAGTGGCAGGATAACAAAGATTCTAAGGACTCTAAGGACTCTAAGGACTCTAAAGATTCTGACAAAAACAAGACAGCAGCTAATGGTACTTCTACAGACGATAAATCTGGTCTTAAAGAAGGAGATTTCGATCTGGATGCAGCAGCTCTTGATGTTATCAGAGGTAAGTATGGTAATGGCCAGGCAAGAAAAGATGCTCTTGGCGCCGATTACGAAATGATACAGAAGAGAGTAAATGAGATGTATAAATCCGGCAAGTTCGGTAGTGGAACCAGTACAGCAGCACCGGCAGCAGGCGGAGAAGCAGCTGCACCAAGTGGAAATACAGATTCATCAGAAAGATCTACTCAGTGGTACAAGTCTTATAACAATAAGATCGCTGATAGCAAGGCAGCTAAGGCTGAAAAAGAACTCCAGGAGAGAGCTGCTAAGGAAGCTCAGGAGAAAGCGGCTCAGGAAGCAGCTACTAAGAAGAGTAAGAAGAGCAAGAGTAAGAAATAGAACGGAGGTAAGACCAAATGGCTACAATAGCACAAAGGTTCCGATCTAGTTGGAACGCATTCTTAGGAAGAGATCCTACGACTGAGATAAAAGACTACAGCATCATGAATGTTAGTAGTTATGGTTCAATGCCGTATAGGAACAGATTCAGTACAAATAATGCCAGATCAGTTATAGCAGCTGCTTATAACAGAATTGCTGTAGATGTTAGAGAGATTAACATGGTACATGCAAAGATGGATAAGAATAACCATTTTGAAAAGGTTGTGGATTCATATCTTAATCGTTGTATGACTATTGAAGCTAATGTTGATCAGACTGGTAAGGAACTTATACAGGACATTGTTGAGTCAATGTTTGATGAAGGCGTTGTTGCAGTGGTTCCTGTCGATACAGATTTTAATCCAACTGGCGACAGTGAAAAATGGGACGTGCTGTCACTTAGAACCGGAAAGATTTCCGAGTGGTATCCGCAGCATGTCAAAATACATCTCTACGATGAGAACGACGGCCAGTTTAAAGATGTGGTTCTTCCTAAATCAATGGTTGCTATTATTAACAATCCATTCTTTGCAACAATGAACGAACCCAATTCAACTCTACAGAGACTGCTTAGAACTATAAATAAATTGGATGCTCAAAATGACAAATGTACCAGCAATAAGTTGAACATGATCATTCAGCTTCCATATGTTCTCAAGACTCCTCAGAAGAAACTTGAGGCGAACAAGAGAAGAAAAGATATAGAAAAGCAGCTTGAGGAATCCCCTTTAGGAATTGCATATACGGATGGTACTGAGAAGATCATGCAGCTTAATAGACCTATAGAAAATGATCTATGGCAGCAGGTTAAAGATCTTACTACAGAACTATTTAATAAGATGGGTGTTACACAGAGTATATTAGACGGTACTGCTGATGAAGCTACTGTAATTAATTACTTTAATAACACCATTACTCCTATATGCTCATCAATTGCTGACGAGTTCAGAAGGAAGTTCTTATCTAAAACCGCAATTACTCAGGGACAAAGCATCTATTTCTATAGAGATCCATTCAAGTTAGTACCTGTATCACAGCTTGCAGATATTGCTGATAAGTTTAGAAGAAATGAGATTATGACTTCTAACGAGATGAGAGCAGAGATTGGTATGCTGCCTTCAGATTCTGCAAATGCTGAAGAGTTGAGAAATCCTAACCTTAATGCCTCCAAAGAGGAGATAGCCGGAAGGGAAGGAGTAACACCTAGTGATGAGGAAACGGATGAAGAATCCGATTTTTCATAAATATTTAGAAGGAGGACATATCTATGCCAAAGAAGCATTATGACTTTGCTGGATGGGCTACCAAGAATAACATTCGTTGTTCTGATGGTAGGACCATAATGCATGGAGCATTCTCCGCAGATAATGGAAAGCGTGTTCCGTTAGTTTGGAATCACCAGCATGACAATGTAAGGAATGTTTTGGGTCATGCAGATCTTGAAGAGAGACCTGATGGTATTTATGCTTATTGTTCATTCAATAACACAGAGCATGGTCAGGATGCAAAAGACTGCGTAAAACATGGTGACATTGTTGCTCTTTCTATTTATGCAAACCAGTTGAAGCAGAATGGTGCCAATGTTATACATGGCGCTATCAGAGAAGTTTCACTTGTGCTTGCAGGAGCAAATAGAGGAGCTGTAATTGATTCCGTACTTGAGCACGGCGAACTTTCAGAAGATTCTGCAGAGATTAGCTTTGTTGGTTATGGCGACATCGAGTTGCATCACTCAGATCCAGAGGATGACGACGATTACGACGATGAGGCGTATGAGGAACTCGAAGACGAGGATGAAGAAGATGCATACGATGATGAAGCTGATGAAGACGAAGATGAAGAAGAGCTTCAGCATGCAGAAGGCGAAGCCAAGGCTGAGGATAAAGATGATGACAGCGAGACAGTTGCTGATGTCATGAATACCCTCACAGAAAAGCAGAGAAAAGCGGTAGCCATTATCATTGAGCAGGCTATATCAGATTCAAAGGGCGATAACTCTATGAAGCACTCCGATGACGATGCTCAAAATGGCACCGAAAATGACGGTTCGAAAGAGGCCGACGAAGAAACTGTTGAGGATGTGTACAACACCCTTAACGAAAAGCAGAAGAAAGTAGTGGCTTACCTTATAGGTGAGGCGCTCAAAGACAAAGATTCAGAAGGAGGATCAGAAATGAAGCATAACGTTTTTGAAGGTTCTGAGAATGTTCAGAACACAATTTCGCACGCTGAGATCCATGAGATCTGCAGAGTTGGTAAGCAGATGGGATCTCTTAGGGCTGCAGTTGATCAGGCATACGAGGAGGGAGTTCTCGAGCATGCTGATGGTGACTACGGTATCAACAACATAGACTATCTCTTCCCTGAGGCTAAGACTCTCAATGCAGAGCCTGAGTTCATCAAGAGAGATATGGGCTGGGTAGACGAGGTATTTAACGGCGTTCATAGAACACCTTTCAAGCGTGTTAAGTCTATCTTTGCTGACATCACAGAAGATGAGGCTAGAGCAAAGGGTTACATCAAGGGTAAGTTCAAGAAGGAAGAGGTATTCACTCTCTTGAAGAGAACAACCGACCCTCAGACAATCTACAAGAAGCAGAAGCTTGACAAGGATGATCTTGAGGATCTTGAGGATAACTTCAATGTACTGCCTTGGGTTAAGAAGGAAATGAACATGATGTTCAGAGAGGAAGTTGCTCGTGCAATCCTTATAGGTGATGGCCGTCCTTCTTCTTCAGATGACAAGATCCAGGAGAACCATATCCGTCCTATCTACAACGATGAGGATCTCTTCACTGTTAAGATTCCTGTAACCGTAGCAGCAAACGCTACAGATGATGATGTTGCTAAGGCTCTCATCAAGGCTATGGTTAAGGCTCGTAAGCAGTACAAGGGTACCGGTAACCCTACGTTCTACACAACTGAGGATTACCTTACAGATTGCCTGCTTCTTGAGAACGGCATTCAGGAGAGACTGTACAAGTCAGAGGCTGAAGTTGCTACAGCTATGAGAGCAAGCAAGATCACAACTGTTGAGCCTATGGAAGGCAAGCAGATCGCTATAACAGAGAATGGTTCTACAACCAACTATCCTCTTATCGGCGTACTTGTTAACCTTACAGACTACAATGTAGGTGCTAAGAACGGTGGTCAGACAGACTTCTTCGAGGACTTCGATATTGATTTCAACCAGCAGAAGTACCTCTATGAGGCTCGTATGTCTGGTGCTCTTAAGAAGCCCTTCTCAGCAGTAAGCTTCTATCTTGTTAGAGAATAATAGAAGGAGGAATAAGATATGTTAGAAATAATTTACAATGATGCTAAAGATCAGTATGTAGCTAACTTCGTAGCATATGGCAAGGCTGCTGACAGCAAGCTCTACTACGATGCAGAGTACACTACTCAGGTTAAGAAGGCAGACGCAGAGGATGCATTCATGAAGGGAAGACTTCTCATCAAGACTGCTTCAGGCGTTGTTGCTGCTACAGGTATCGCAGGCGCAAAGGTTCTTACCGTTGCTATGTCTGGATCACCCGCAGCTCTTACAGGAACAGAGTGGGCTGTTGCTACTGCCTAAGTTATAGCAGATGATCATAATGGAGGCTTTTTATGAAGTGGTATGGTCAAATCGGTTACAGAGATTACGTGGAAGTAGAGCCCGGCATATGGGAGGAAGTAATCACAGAAGTGAATAAGTACGGAGATGTTCTTCGGAACTACTCATCTAACCAGCAGGGTGCCAAGATTAATGATGACATATCTGTTTCTAACCAGATTAGCATAGTTGCTGACCCTGAACTTCTAAAAAGCTTCCATAAGATAATCTATATAACATTTGGAGGAGCTAAGTGGAGAGTAAGTACTGTTGAGGTTCAATACCCAAGACTTATTGTTACGCTTGGCTCTCTTTATATCGAAGACGATGAGGAGGACGATAACGACGATGGTGATTGATAGATTAACACTACAAAATAAGTTAGTGGAGATTCTTGGTTCATCAAATGTCTATTATCAGGAACCTCCTAACACTGGATTAAAGTATCCGTGCATACTCTATAGTTTCAATGCTATAAGAGTAGATAAAGCGGATAACAAACCTTACATACTCACCGGTAACTGGACTATTACGCATATGTACAAGAAAGCTTCTAATGATACTATCAAGTATAAGATGCTTGATTCATTCTTAGGGATTTCTTTTGATAGGCGAATAAAAGCAGACGGTGTCTATAACGATTACTACACATTAAATGAATAAGGAGGAAATTCATATGTCATTAATTACTTTTGACAATACTGGCGAGAAGAAATTCGAAGCTGGTGTGGACCATTGCGTCCTTTACCCTCAGCAGAATGGTGCTTACCCTCAGGGTGTTGCTTGGAATGGTATTACCGGTATAACCGAGTCACCTGAAGGTGGTGATGCTCAGGATTTCTATGCTGATAACATCAAGTACGGCTCACTTCGTGGTGCTGAGAACTTCAATGGTACGATCGAGTGCTACACATACCCTGATGAGTGGAAGGGTTGCGATGGTAGAGCTGATCTTGCTACTGGCGTATCTTTCGGTCAGCAGTCTAGAAAGATCTTTGGTCTTTCATACAGAACTCTTATTGGTTCTGATGCTATGGAGCTTGGTGCTGGTTATATCCTTCACCTTATCTATGGCTGTACTGCTTCTCCTTCTTCTAAGACACGTTCAACTGTTAACGAGTCTCCTGAAGCAGGAACAATGAGCTATGAGTTCAAGACAACTCCTATCAACGTATCTAAGGTTGCTAATGCTAAGGCTACTTCTCACATCGAGATCGACAGCACAAAGGTATCAGCAGCTGCTCTTGCAGCAATCGAGGCTGCTATCTACGGTACAGATGGCACTGTTTCATACAGCGCAGCATCTCCTGTAGGCACAGAGAACCCTGTTACTGAGGGTTGGTACGAGAGATCAGGTTCTGAAGGTTCTTATGTTTACACTCTTTCAGCAGATACTTCTGTTGATTCAGAGAAGACATACTACATCAAGAGCGAGGTTGGTGGCACAAACGCATACCTTCCTACTCCCGATCAGCTTTATGATCTGATCACCAATGCTTAATCTTAAGCGACAAATGTTTAACTAACAAATTGGGCCCCCTCTTCATGAATTTGTTGAGGGGGTTCTTTTTTATTTATGGAAGGAGAATAAAACTATGTATAAAATTCACCAGAAATATGAAGATTTCAATGGTAATGAGAGAGAAGATGATTTCTACTTCAATCTGTCAAAGGCAGAGTTGTTGGAAATGGAGCTCTCAGAAGAAGGCGGAATGGATAAGAGATTAACACGCCTTATCGGTTCCCAGGATATGAAGGAAGCCATAAAGGTATTTAAGGCTATCGTACTTATGGCTTATGGTATCAAGACAGATGATGGCCGTTTTGTTAAGAGTCAGGAGATAAGAGACACATTTACGCAGTCAGCAGCATATAGTGAGATCTTCATGGACCTTGCAACTGATACAGACAAGGCTCAGAAGTTCATCAATGGTATTCTTCCTAATATGGAGGCTGCCATTCCGGCACCACCGTTACCTAACAAGAAGAACAACAACTAATCAATAAGGAGGCGATGAGACGCATGCTCAAAATAGACATCATAGGAGGCGAAATGTATGATGAAGCTTCTGAGAATTTTATCAACATTAAGCCTACTACAATTTCTTTAGAGCATTCCCTCATCGCTATTTCCAAGTGGGAGTCTAAATATCACATTCCATTCCTCGAGGAAGAGGAGAAGACACCGGAGCAGTTACGGTATTACATAGAATGTATGACAATTACTCCGAATGTTGATCCTAATATCTATAAGACTATGCCAACTTGGCAGATCGAAGAGATTATGGAATACATAAGAGATCCTATGACGGCCACTTGGTTTGGTGATGACGGAAGTAAAGGTGGTAAAAGGCCTAAGAAGGAGATAATTACTTCTGAGCTTATTTACTACTGGATGGTAGCTCTACAGATACCAGCAGAATACGAAAAATGGCACATCAACAGATTACTAACACTGATACAGGTATGTAATGTTAAGAATGCCTCTGATAACAAGAAATTAAGTAAGAACGAAATTTCGAGAAACTACGATGCAATTAATGCAGCAAGAAGGGCTAAATTGCACACTAAGGGGTAATTAGACATGAGCAGTGGGATTACTATAGAAACCAAAGGTAACTTCAATAAAACCTATAAGACGCTGAAAAATCTTAGTATTTTTTCTTCATACAAACTTATGGGTATTTTAGAGAAGTACGGTGAAGAAGGAGTAAAAGCATTGCAAAGTACCACTCCTAAGGATACTGGTCTTACTGCTAGTTCATGGTCATATGACATTAAAGTTGAAAAAGACTTAATAATATTGTCTTGGAATAACTCAAATATTAATGACGGTGTTCCGGTAGCAGTATTAATTCAGTATGGTCATGGAACAGGTACAGGTGGATATGTAGAAGGTGTTGATTACATTAATCCTGCAATGCATCCTATTTTTAAAAATATTGCAGATTCTGCTTGGAAGGAGGTTAGTAGCTTATGAGTAAATTGATTGAAGAAGAAGTTGTCAAGATGCAATTTGACAACAAAGGATTTGAATCCGGCGTACAACAGTCAATGAGTACTCTTGACAAACTTAAAGCTGCTTTACATTTCAAAGATGTCAACTTGACACCTCTTGAGAAAGCCTTCCAGCAGGCAGAATCTACTGCAACACGGGCTGGTTTTCATATCAGAGATGTCTGGCTTAAGATGTCAGAGGTATTTGAATACCAGGTAGCAAGAAAGATAGTAAGTGCCGGTGAGAAGATTGCTAAATCATTAACAATCGAAGGCGCCATGGATGGTTTCCGTGAATACGAACTTAAGATGGGTTCTATTCAAACTATTATGGCAGGTACCGGTGAATCTCTTGCTACAGTAAATAAATATTTGGAAGAGTTAAATACTTATTCTGATAAAACTATTTACTCTTTCAAAGATATGACAGATAACATCGGTAAATTTACTAATGCCGGTGTAAGCTTAGATGATGCCGTTAACGCTATTAAGGGTATAGCTAACGAAGCAGCTGTATCTGGTGCTAACGCTAACGAAGCATCTAGAGCTATGTATAACTTCTCTCAGGCTTTATCAGCAGGATATGTAAAGTTGATCGATTGGAAATCAATCGAGAATGCTAACATGGCTACTGTAGAGTTTAAGAAGACTTTGATCGATACTGCAGAAGCTTTAGGTACTGTTAAGAAGAACGCTGATGGTACTTATGATTCTTTGACTGTTAATGCTCAGGGTAAAGCTGCTGAAGGCTTTAGTGCAATGAAGAACTTTAATGATTCATTGCAGGCTCAGTGGATGAACACTCAGGTATTAACGGAGGCTCTCAAAATCTATGCTACAGATGTAAGAGATTTAACAGATGCTGAGAAAGAAGCTTATGAGCAGGAGATGAGAAATAAGGGCTTTAGTGACGAGCAGATCGAGAAATTCGAGCAGTTAGGAATTAAAGCCGCTAATGCCGCTACAGAGATCAAGACTTTTAGTATGCTTATGGATACCCTTAAGGAAGCAATAGGTTCCGGATGGGCTATGACCTGGCAATATATTATAGGTGATTTCGAACAGGCAAAAGAGCTTTGGACCGCGGTTGGTAATGCTGTTGGTGGTGTTATTGACAGAATGTCTGATGCTCGAAACAAACTTTTGAAGAATGGTCTTGCTACAGGTTGGGAAAGATTAACCCAGGTCACTAATGCAGCAATTCCTGCTACTGAGACTTTAAGGCAGCGTATAACAGAAGCTGCAGTAGCTCAGGGTAAGCTCACAGAAGAAGAGGCTGAGCAGTTAGAAAAGACTTCTGATTGGGTAGCATCTATTCGAGAAAAGGGGTGGATGACCAAAGATTTCTTAATGGAACAGTTAAGAGATTACAAGACTTACCTTCATAGTTTGGATGAAGATTCTAAGAAAGCTTTATCTATTTCAGATGCTGATATAAAGCAATATGACAATTTCATAGAGATGATGTGGCGAGGCAGTGACTACTTCAATGATCTCGTTGACTCTATGTTTGAAATGGGCGGTAGAGAGAATATTCTTGCAGGCTTGAGTAATATATTCTCAGGTTTAGCAGAGATACTCGAGCGTATTGGTACTGCTTGGAATAAAGCTTTTGGTAAAGTTAATTTCCAGGATATTAAAGATGCAACAGTTAGATTTAAAGAGTTCTCTGAGAAGTTACACTTAACTGAAGGGGCTCTTAATTCAATTGAAACAGTTGCTACTTTGGTATTTAAAGCTATTAAGGGTGGTATTACTATAATCTCTACAGCCATTAAGGGTGTAAGCAAGTTAGTATTACCTTTACTTAACTTAGCTGATGCAATACTTGGAGTAATAGGAGAGATTATTTCTGCTATAACTAACTCTGATGGTATTGTTGGTTTCGCTGATAAGCTTGAAGATGGCGGTAATAAGATAAAGAATGGTTATCTTGCAGTAATGCAAAAGATAGCAGACACCATCAATAAGATAGCAAATGCTATTAGAAACTGGCGTGAAAGTGAAATCTTCGTTACATTAAGTGAATACTCAGCAAAAGCACAGGCATCATTATCTCAGTTATGGGAGGAGTTCAAGCAACTTCCTGTAGTACAGGAGATGATGGCTGACTTTGATAGGGTATCTAATAATGTAAGTAAGGCTTTTGAAAAGCTTAAGAAGAAAGCTGATGGGTTCTTTAAGGCTACAAGACAAACAATGTCTTTAGAGACTTTAAACACGGTTCTTACAAAGATCTATCATGGTCTTAAGAACTTTAAGACAATACTTGTTAATACTAAGGATAACTTTGTTAATTTCTTCAAAGAGATTAAGAATGGTAAGAGTATTGTAGAGTCATTTAAAGATAACTTTAAGTCTGTTATTGACTTCTTTAAAGATCTTAAGGAGTCTATTTCCGACTTCTTCGATAAGGTCTTTGGAGATGGAGATACATCTAAATTCCAGGAACTTGCAGATGCTATTCATAATTTCTTCTCAACATTAGATCAGGATAAGGTTACAGCAATAGTATTAACCACAGTATTTGGTTTATTTGCTATTAACTTATTGAGACTTACTAATGCTATGAGTGATGCTATTACAGCTATTGGTGGTACGTTCAATACTCTTAAGATGGTTATTAATAGCTACATGAAGAGACAGAAGAATGTAATCTTACAGATAGCAGAAGCAATAGTTATAGTAGCTGGTGCTTTATATGTTCTTTCTACTATAGATCCTGACAAGCTTAAACAAGCACAAACAGCACTTATAGTTATAGGTTCAGTTATTGCCGTATTATTGGCAGTGGTCGGAGTTATTACTGCATTAACAAATAAAGGCTTACCAGAAACAGCTAAACTATCAAGACTTGGAGAGATGGCGTTCTCATTAGTAGCTCTATCAGGTGTATTAGTAATTGCTACCTTTGCTCTTAAGAAGATAGCAGAACTGGAGCTTGATAAGAGCATGATCGGTAAAGCACTTTCAGTTATAGGTGTTGTAACTGTATTGTCAGTAATAGCTTCAATACTTGCCAAAGTTAAAGTTCCTGGTGGAAATGGTGCTGGCGTTGTTAAGATGGCAGTAACTATGGTCGCTATAGCCGGAGCATTGTATATTATTGCATTGGCTATGGAAAAAGTTAGCAATGTAGCTAAGGATGGTGAAACTCTAAAAGAGACAACGAATGCCATGCTCAAAATGATGGCCGGATTGGCTGCTATTGCGCTAGCTGCTGGATCTATTGGTGGATTCTCAGCTTTAGGTTTACTCGCAGTGGTAGTATTGTTCGAAAAGTTGATGCCTAGAATAGAGCAGATTGTTAATTATGACTATTCAAACATACAAAAGGGTCTCGAACAGAATGAAGAGATACTGAAGAAGATCGGTGTTATGACTGGTATTATGCTAGTTATAGGTGGTCTATTTGGTAAAGGCTTCAGTAAGATGGGATCTGGCCTTATTAAGATGATAGCTGTTATGGCAGCTATGGTTGTATTAGCTAAGTATGCCAGTCAGCTTAGTGTATCAGAGATCAACAGAGGTATAGAGTTTGTAGGTGCCTTAGTTAAGATGCTTACTACGATGGTAGTATGTGTTGGTCTATACAATATCATGAGTAAGATGGACAAAACTCAACGCGGAGGAATGGGTCTAGGTGTATTCATGGGTATAGCCTTAACATTAGGTGCTATGACTCTTATAGTAAAAGCCATAAAAGATATGGATCCTTCGTCTTTGAACAAAGGACTAAAGTTTATAGGTGCTTTAGTGTTACTTGTAGACTCAATGTTTATAGTTTCAGGATTAGCAGGTAAGAGTGGTGCATCTTCATTTAAGAATCTTGCACTAATATTAGCTGGTATAGCATTCATATTAGGCTTAATGGTTACCTTATCCATTATTAAGGATAAGAACTCGTTATATGCAGCTATGACAGCAGTAGCTGTAGTTATTTTATCTTTAGCTGCAGTATTCGCCGCAATAGGTAAAATTAATAGCGAAGCTGTAAAGACTGAAAAAGGATTTAAACGATCTGGTGTTCAATCTGGTCCAATATTTGCTGTGTTAGCAGGTGTAGCTACAATTATAGGTGGAATGATTTGGTTATCTAAACAGCCATTTAAGAATATTATAGCTGCCAGTGCTGGTATAACAGTAGCACTTATTGCTTTTGCAGCAGTAATGAAGACACTTAGTCATATAGGTGCTGTAGCAGAAGCTACTAATAGAAAGCGTATATGGACTATTCTTTCTGCAATTGCAGGCGTTGCGGCTGTATCTTTAGCTATAGGATTATTAGCTAAATATGGTGGCGAGGCTAAACAAATGGGAACAGCTGCAGCTTCTATTACTGTAGGACTTCTTGGTTTGGCAGCTTGTATTAAGGCTCTTGGTAAGATTTCTGGTACTACTAAGAAGGGTATGAATTATTGGCAGATGTGGCAGACCTTAGGAGGTGCTATAGGTGCTTTAATAGCTGTATCATTTGCTATAGGTGCATTATCAAAACATGGTGGTGAACCTACAAGTATGATAGCAGCAGCTGGTGCAATAACTATAGGTCTTGTTGGCGTGGCTATATGTTGTGCAGCAATGGGATTTGCTAGTAAGTTAGCAAAGGAATCTAACTTTAAGAACTCATTAACTGTTATAATTGGTGCAATCGTTGCAATGGCAGCGGTATCAACTGCTATAGGAGTACTTTCTTCTACAAATATAGATAGTGATAGGTTTATTGATTCTGCAATAGCAATAGGCATAGCGACAGTTGCAGTTGGTGCAGCAGCAGTTCTTATGGGCACTGCTTCTACAATAGCAACTGGTGCGAATCCTCTTGGTGCAGTTACAGCTATACTTGGTTCTATAGCAGCTTTAGCAGCAGTATTTGGTGTGATGATAGGCTTAGGCAAATTATTATCACCTGAAGAGGCTGATAAGATTATTAGACTTGCTCCTACAGTAGCTACACTTATGGGAGCATTTGGTTTAATGGCTATTGCTTTATCTGGAGCAGCTATAATAGCAACTTTGGCTAGTCCTGTTGGAATGGCAACAGCTATTATAGGAACATTAGGAGCTATAGCAGGTATTGTTATTGAGGCAATAGCTCTCGGTGCTGTACTTGAAAAGTTCGAAGGTCTTGAAGATACATTAATGCATGGTCTTGATGTCATGGTTAATATATTCGATAAGATCGGAGAAGCTCTTGGCAAACTTGTAGGAAGTTTCTTAGAAAATTCTATAGAAGGTTTAATCTCTGGTGTTGGAACTGGACTTAATACCTTAATGGACAACAGTCATCTTGGAGGATTCTTTAAGAAGATCGAAAAGGTTGACCAGAAGGCTATTGATGGTGCTAAGAGCATTGCGGCTGTTATAGCAGCTTGGATCGGAGTTGGTTGGGATCAGTTCTGGGCTTCATTCTGGGGTGCAGATGTTGATTTCGAGAAGTTTAACTTCGATCAGATCGGTGAAATGATCAAAGCATTTGCTAACTCTGTAAAAGATCTGTCAGAAGATGATCTGTCAAAGGCTAATATTGCAGCTAATATAGCTTCAGCAATAGCTACTCTTGCAAATAATCTTCCTAAGAGTGGAGGAATCTTAGAGTACTTCACAGGGCAGACTGAGTCTTTAGATGATTTCGGTGATGGTCTTAAGCCATTTGCTAAGGGTATAAAGCAGTTTACAGAGGAAGCAAGAGGAATTACAGAAGAAGACGTAGACAGCATTCAGAGAGTTGTAGACGCTTCTACTATTATAAGTGAGTTCTCTAAGACATTACAGTCTTACGGAGGACTAAAAGGAATTATATTTGGCGATAAGCAAACTATGGATGAGTTCGGAGAAACTATTGTAGGTTTCGTTAAGAATCTTATTAAGTTTGTGACAAAAGTCAGAGAGCTTGAAAGCGAGGGAAGCGATTATCCTGATCTTATTCAGAGAGTAGCTGATTCAGTTATTCCTTTGAATAATCTTTCAAAGAATCTCGATACTGTTGGCGGATTATTTGCTAAGGTTGTAGGTCATAGTGATCTTAAGACATTTAGCCAGACATTTGTACCATTCGCAAGAAATCTTTACGAATTTGTAACATATGTAAGAGATAATCTTAACTTCGATTACGAGAGTTATATTACAAAGGTTACAAATGCAGTTGATCCGTTAGCAACTTTAGCTATGAAACTTTCTGAAAAGAAAGAGACATTTATGGGCATCGGAACTCTTGATCTTGATGAGTTTGGTAAACAGGTTAAGAAGTTCGGTGAAAAGATAGCTGATTTCTGTTCTAGTAACACCGGTGTAGATTACACACCTATAATGCGAATGACTGATATTATTGGTCCATTAACAGAATTAGGTAATCTTACTATTAGTGCTACAGGTATACAGTCAGTTGTAGATGCTTTAAATGAAATTGGTAAGATCAGTCTTGAAAAGATTGCTAGTTCATTTACTAATGACGTTACAGCTACTAACGCTATAGTTACTATGATAACTAAGATGAAGAATACGATAGTAGCACAGACATCTATTACTGTTGATACATTTAAGCAGTTTGGTACTGATTTAACTGAAGGCATTAAGAAGGGTATCGAGAGTGGAACATCTACAAATGTTGAATCTGCTATATCTAGCATGATTACAGCTATAAAGAATAAGCTTTCATCAGAAACTATTAGCTCAAACTTTGAGAGTTATGGAAGAAATGTAGCAATAGGTTTGGCAAATGGTATCGATGCTGAAGCTGATACAGCCGTTAAAGCTGCTGAAAAGATGGCAGCGGCTGTTGCTGCAGCTACTAAGAAAGGATTGGATGAGGAATCTCCTTCAAAATTAACTAAGTTGTATGGTAGATACTGGGATGAAGGTCTTGCAATAGGTATTGAACAGGGAACCAGTGGTGTGGTTAGAAGTGTAGATACATTAAGTGATAGTGTAATAGCTTCAACAAGAAACATTATTACAAGTATCAGTAATATTCTTGATACGGACATGGATTTCGAACCCACTATTAGGCCTGTAGTAGATACTAGCGATATATCAGAGAAGTCTAGAGAGATCAATCGTATGCTTTCTATAGATAGTAAGATCGCAAGTAGAGCTTCCATGTCATTCAACAGTAATGACTTAGCTTTACTTCGAACAGTCTCTGGTTCATTCGAAGGCAGAATTTCCGGTGCTCAAAATGACGAGAAAATTGTGGATAAGAAGGGTGACGCTGTTAACGGCTTAGGCACGACATTCATACAGAACAACTATTCTCCTAAAGCATTATCTCGAATTGAGATCTACCGTGATACACGTAACTTATTCTCACAAGCCAAAGGAGCATTGTCAACATGATAAAGAAAGTGATTGTAACAAACTACCTAGGCGAATCCATAGAATTTGAATTGAGGGCCCCTGAAAAAACGGGGCTCTTTATTCGTTCTATAGAGGGACTAGGCCCTGGTAAAGCAAGTATCAATACTACTGACATTGCTTCAGATGATGGATCTATATTCAACTCGGCAAGGTCGGAACAAAGGAATATAGTATTGACGCTTGGTTGTATGCAGGCTGATGGTGTTACAGATTCAGTAGAAACTGCTCGTCAGCTTACTTATAAGTATTTCCCTAAGAAGAAACCTCTGAAGTTCTATATTCTTACAGACAACAGAGAGTTGGAAATACAAGGTTATACAGAATCAAATGAACCTAACATATTCTCACAGGATGAAACAACTCAGATAAGTATTATTTGTCCTGATCCTTTGTTCTATTCAGCAGGAGAAGGAGGAACTCATACAACAACTTTCAATGGTGTAGACTTCTTATTCGAGTTTGCATTTGACAATGAGTCTGTTGGAGTTCCTGTAACAATAATACCTGGTATTGCAAGAGAAGACCAATTGGTTGTTTTATCTCTTCCAGAAGAAGGTGATAGTTCTAAGATCTACTTTGTTCCTGTAGAAGGCACAGACTATTACTTCGATGAATACGTATGGCTTAATACTTTACAGGATTACAAGTTACTTGGAAGGCATATGTATTATCTACCAGTTATTGAGATGGGTTCAATTGAGATTCTGAAAGAAAGAACTATATGGTATGACGGTGATACCGAGACGGGAGTAATCATAAAGATACACGCAATAGGTAGCGCAGAACATATCACAATTTACAATACAGGAACCAGAGAGAAGATGGTACTTGATACAGACAAGCTTGCAACTCTTATGGGATCTGGTATTACTGCCGGTGATGAGATTACTATCAGCACGATAAAAGGTAATAAGTATATTTCATTACTTAGAGCAGGAAGAACATACAACATCCTCAATATTATGGATAAGAACGCAGATTGGTTCCAGTTAGCAAAGGGGGATAATATCTTCACTTATACAGCTGTATATGGAGCTTCTAACCTGCAGTTTAGAATCCTTAACCAGGTAGCATTTGAGGGTGTATAACATTATATTTCAAAAAGGAATGGGGCGATGATATGAATATATTTGTTATGAACGATAAGTTCGAAACTATTGATATTATAGACTCCTATGAATCAGTTATATGGACCGATCGTTATATCGGATATGGTGATTTCGAAATCTATGCCCCATTCAGTTTTGATTTACTGAATAAGGTGAAACAGGATTACTATCTCACTGTATTAGACTCCGAACACACAATGATAGTGGAGGGAGTTGAGATTCTATCAGATACAGATACTGGTAACCGACTAAAGATAACCGGTAAATCGTTAGAGTCTATATTAAACAGAAGAATATTATGGTACGATGCTACATTTTCAGGTACTTCTTTACAGGATGCTATAGAAGGTATCTTAAATAACACCATAATAAATCCTCAGATAACTGACAGAAAGATAGACAACTTCATATTTGAGGCTTCTGATGACGAAAGAATTACTTCTCTTACTTTAGAAGATGAGTATTCAACAGATCAGAATGTGTATGATGTCATATATACTATATGCAAAAGAAATTTCATAGGGTATAAAGTTACTCTTAATGACCAAAACCAGTTCGTATTTAAGTTATATATGGGCGAGGATAGGTCATATAAGCAGTTAGAAAACCCTTATGTAGTATTTAGCCCTAACTACGAAAATATTATTAACTCCAATTATATCGACAGTACTGAACTAATGAAGAACATTACTCTTGTAGTTGGAGAAAACGCTACTATCACGGTTGGTAGCGGAGAAGGATTACTCAGAAGAGAAATCTATACTGATGCAAGAAGTATTAATCCTGAAGAAGTACAAGATTACAATGAAGCTCTAAGACGCTTGGGTAATTACACTCTTCAGGACAATTCCAGAGTAAAGAACTTCGAAGGTGAAGTCGATGCTGTACGTATGTTTGTCTATGGGGAAGACTTCTTTATAGGAGATATAGTACAGATCTCAAACGAATACGGTATAGAAGGATCCGCTAGAGTTATGGAGTTTATCAAATCCGATGACGCTAGTGGTTCTAAAGCTTATCCCACCTTCGAGGCTATACAAGACATTGACACAACCGTTGACGGGCTAACAGCGGGTGAATAAGAAAAGGAGATAATAAAATGGCAGTAACATATGGTTTTTATAATGCTCTAAATCACGATAGACTATATGATGCTATCCAGATGAGCAGTATTTTTGATGGAATCATAAGAGACGGTATATTCTCTACTATAGGAGATTGTATGGTTGTCTCTGCCCCTGAAGACGGTTTATATGTTAATGTCGGATCTGGTAGAGCATGGTTCAATCACACTTGGACTTTAAATGATACTGATTACCCTATCGAGGCTGAAGAAGCTGAAGTGGTTCTCGATCGTATTGATGCCGTAGTTATAGAGGTTAATTCAGCAGCAGAAGTAAGGGCTAACAGTATTAAATTTATTAAGGGTACTCCGTCATCAGAACCGGTTAAACCCACATTAATACATAACGCAGAAGTTAATCAGTATGCTTTGGCTTATGTAACAATCAGAGCCGGACAGACAACTATATTCCAGCAGGATATAGAGAATGTAGTAGGCACTGATGAAACACCGTTTATAACAGGTCTTCTTCAGCAGGTTAGTATTGAGACTCTTCTTACTCAGTGGGAAGCAGAATTCAATACATATTTCACCAATTTCCAGAGCACTTCTACAACGGAATTCAACAATTGGCTTGCTGCTAAGGTTGCTGAGTATACTGCTTGGTACGCTCAGATGCAGACCGATATGGACGCAGATTTCGCTGAATTTGATGCTTGGTTCCAGCACATGAAGGATCAGTTAAGCGAAGACGCTGCAGGCCATTTACAGGCCGAAATAGACGCTTTAGCGGAGGCTGCACAGAAGGGTTCTATCGTAACGGTAACAACTACAGATCCTACATTATTTAATAGACCTGTAACTATAAGTCAGACAGGCTTTGATCCGGTTACATCTACATTTAATGCTAGTGGTGTCGCATATTTCGAGACTGTGCCTATGGTTGGAGAAGTACAGATAGAGGCTACTAACGGTACTCTTACCGCTTATGGTACTCTTACTATCCCGTATTTCGGCAGATATTCTACAACGTTGGAGTTCTGGGAGGCTATATTAGATATTTCTACGAATCTCCAGGCTCTGTATAACCGACAGATCACTGTGTCTAAGGATGGGGCTACAGTAGGCACCACAACATTCGATGCCACAGGCCATGCAACATTCTCTGTTCATTCAGTTGGCACATATACTGTCTCAGCTACCGACAGTGCAAGTGTTGAGCATACAGCAGATGTGGTTGTTAGTGCTGAGACTACGTATTATGTAGATCTTGCAGGTATCCCTGATGGTAGGACGGTATTACCTA
>Ga0310694_10001580_pt1 | contig 25569 bp, 41 predicted proteins | sample 174DNAGHGhighgp2_FD_203884 | JGI IMG/M metagenome (GOLD analysis project Ga0310694, IMG submission 203884) | Sheep rumen microbial communities from Palmerston North, Manawatu-Wanganui, New Zealand - 1742 DNA GHGhigh gp2 (v2) (version 2) | ecosystem: Host-associated > Mammals > Digestive system...
GGCGCGGAATATTACTTCAGACACGGCGAGAAAAGCGACCGATACGAGTGGGAGATGCTCGACATCAAACGCTTTTTGCGAGAATGGGGCAAACACGAAATCTTGAAACGGTTAGAAGCAGAAAGGAGCATAATTTATGACGAAATACGGAAACAAAAAAACCGTCCTTGACGGGATGACCTTCGACTGGGCTTTTGACTTCAACGGCGAGGCAACGGACTTTATTTGCGAGGCGCCCGCGCCCTGCGGTAATAATGGGGCGGGAATACTCTACGACGCCGCAAAAGCAAAACGCCCGAATAAATGCAAACACTTTGACTTCAACCCTTTAGACGTGTTTTACACCACCTACGGCGAACGGGAATATAAGCCGAGGACGGAATATAAGCCGAGGACGCCGAGTGAAAAGCCCGAGGGCGAGCAAATGAAAATGGAGGGCTTGAAATGAATATTTATTGGGTGACAACGTGCGGTGAGCCTTTCGGCTTATATATAACCGCTGAAACGCGGGGACGCGCAAAAGAAATCGGTCGACAAGAAATGAGCGGAGTATATCAAGAAGAAAGCTATACCGATATGCGAGCGCGACTATGTGCGAAAGACATAACCGAGGAAACCGACGAGCGCGTTATTTACAACGGCATTGAAGACGAAGAAATACTCAAAGCTCACGGCTTGCGGTATGCTACCGAAGAAGAAATCGAAGCGGCGGGCTATTGACGCGCAGAAAGGAACAGAAATGACCGAAACAGAAAAAAACGACCGCGTAAGCAGATTTGCGATGATAACCGCAACAATATGCCTTATGATCATAACCGTCATCGGTGCCGTTTGCATAGTGATTGCAACGGTGCATGAACTGCAAGACACACCGACCGCAAGCGTTATCGAGGAGGTAAACAAATGACCGAACTACTCAAGACCATTGGGGAAAAGAAAGAAATCATCATGAAGGAACATCTCCGTAAGTGGCGCGACATGGAGTACAAGCTCAATACCGCGGGCGAGACGCTCGAGATGCTTGACGAGTTTATGACCTCTTACCCCGCGACCCTCAGCTCAACGCCCGTGCAGGGCGGAGCATCCAAACGGGAGGACCGTCTCATCAACGCCATAGACGAAAAGACGCTCATCGAGGAAGGCGTGAAGGCGGCGCGGGAATACTTCGCCGAACTGCTCCCCGCGTGGCGAAGATTGACAGATACCGAAAGGTATATGCTCGAGGTCTGCTTCATCGACGACGACCATCGCGGCATACAGAACATAATGAGCCGCTATCACGTCGAAAAAAGCGAAGCGTACAAACGCTCAAAGGCGGCACTCAACCGCTTGGCGTCTATTTGTATTTTTTGAAACTGCGGAAAAATTGCGGAAAAAATGTTTGGAAACTCGCGCCCTTTCGTGATACAATAACAGACGCAAATGAAAAAGCGACCACCGACGACCTCCTCGGAGGTCGTTTTTTCGTGGGAGGGAGAAATGTATCATCCCTTCGGGGACTATCGCAGGTGGGGGCGACGATACATTAAAAGGAGCAAAATATGAAGGTAATCACCTATCAGGGCGACCAAGAGTGGTCTGTCGCAAAGATAATACCGCTTGCCGACTTTCACATAGGCGACCGAAATTGCGATATGCAACTTATAAAGCGGCTCCTCGACGAGGTCAAAGAAACGCCGAATATGCTATGCACCTTATCAGGCGACCTTATCGACGCGGCGGTCAAACAGTCCGTCGGCGACACATACGGCGCGACGCTCTCACCGATGGAGCAACTCAAACGATGCACGGAACTATTCGCGGACATCGCGGACAAGGTCATCTGCATCCACGGAGGCAACCACGAGTCGCGGGTGTATAAGCAAGACGGCATTGATCTTACAGAAATGATGGCAATACAACTCGGCATCGAAGAAAGATACTCGCCTACGACGGCGTTTGTCTTTTTGGAGTTCGGACACCGACATCACGGTACGTTTTCACGCTACTCGATTTACTCGACGCACGGAACACGAGGCGGTCGCAAAGAAGGCGCAAAGGCGATACAACTTGCAGACCTCGCGTCCATCGTGGACGCCGACGTCTATATATGCGCTCACACTCATCTACCGATGAGCTTCAAAGAAGCGTTTTATCGGGTTGATCCGACGCATCGCACGGTAAAGAAAACGACAAAGCTGTTTGTGAATACCGCCGCGGCACTCGACTATGGCGGGTACGGAGATAAAAGCGGCTTCAAACCGTCGGCGTTAGAATATCCGATAATCGAGTTATGTGACAAAAACGACCCGAAGATGCGGTGTATACTATGAATCCGTTTTATTCAACGCAAGCGTGGAAGCAAATACGCGAGGCGTACAAAAAGAAGGCGGGCGGCTTATGCGAAAGGTGCTACGAGAAAGGCATCATAAAGGCGGGCGTGATAGTACATCACAAAGTCCACCTAAACGACGATAACATAAGCGACCCAAGTATATCGCTTTCCTTTGACAACTTGGAGTTATTGTGCCGAGACTGTCATGGAGAGGAACACACGGGAGAGAAAAAGCCTTATAAACTCGACGAACTCGGTCGGGTTGACCTCCCCCCTATCGAAGACAAAAGGTGCCTTTAAGGGCACCGGTTGTTGGGAAGTTCAAAAAGACCGATTAAGCATTTTTTAGGAGGTGTTAGCCCGATTATGCCTATAATAACAAAAGATACTAAAATTACGCGGGAATTAAACACACTTACCGCGATTTTTGATAAACTGCCCGAAAACAAAAAAGCCGTCGTTATGCCGTTAATACAGAACGCCGCCTTTATGAAGGTGACCCTTGAAGACCTCCAAAAGCGCATCAACGAAGAAGGTGCAACCGACGCGTATCAAAACGGTGAAAACCAACACGGCTATAAACCGTCCGCAACTTTAACCGCATATAATCAACTCATAAAAAACTATAACACCGTCATAAACACGCTGATAAAGCATCTTCCCGAAGACATTAGCATCGGTCTTTTGGAACAGATGAAGGAGCGGCTCGGTGACTAATTACATCCTTGAGTATTATCAGGCGATAAAAGACGGCACGGTCACAGTCGGCACATATATCAAACAATGGTACGCCTATCTTCTAAAGGGCTTGGAAGACAAGGCGTTTTTTTATGCCCCGAAGAAAGCGGCGGCGGCGATACTCTTTATAGAAAACTATTGCCGACACTCCGAAGGCATCCTCGGCGGGCAGAAGGTCAAACTCGAACTGTGGCAGAAAGCACTCGTCTCTGTCATCTTTGGAATAGTCGATAACGATAACCGCCGCCAATTTAGGGAGGTCGTCATCGTCATAGGACGAAAGAACGGCAAAACATTACTTGCCGCGGCTATCTCCGCATATTGCGCTTTCCTTGACGGAGAATACGGCGGGCGTATTTACTTTGCCGCACCCAAGCTCGAACAGGCGTCTTTATGTTTTAACGCCTTTCAACAGATAGTGCAGACCGAACCCGCGCTGAACGTTTTAGCGCAGAAGCGGCGCACGGACATCTACATAGCCGAAAGCAACTCAACCATAAAACCGCTCGCCTTTTCGGCAAAGAAAAGCGACGGTCTCAATATCTCTTTATGTGTCGCCGATGAAATCTCCTCGTGGCAGGGCGACGGCGGTATGAAGTTCTATGAAGTCATAAGGTCGTCTTTCGGGTCGCGCTTACAACCCCTTCTTCTTTGCATAACGACGGCGGGATATGTCACCGATGGCGTATATGACGAACTGATGAAACGAGCGACGCGACTACTAAAGGGCGACAGTTCGGAAAAGCGGCTCGCGCCGTTTCTTTATATCATCGACGATCCGAAAAAGTGGAACGACATCAACGAACTGCAAAAGAGCAACCCAAATCTTGGCGTCTCGGTCTCCGTTGACTATATGCTCGAGGAAATCACCATCGCAGAAGGAAGCATCCCGAAACGACACGAGTTTCTTTGCAAATACTGCAACGTCAGGCAGACCTCGTCTTTCGCGTGGCTCTCCGCGACCGACGTCGCGGGTATGTGCGGCGTACCTTTAGACCTCAACGACTTTCGCGATAGTTATTGCGTTTGCGGCATAGACCTTTCGAGAACTACCGACCTTACGGCGATAACGGCGGTCATTGAAAAAAACGGCGTCCTCTATGTTTTCGCGCACTTTTTTATGCCCGCCGAAAAGCTCGAAGAAGCAACCGCCCGCGACGGCATCCCTTATCAAATATACGTCGAGCGGGGCTTCCTGTCGCTTTCGGGTGATAACTTCGTAGATTATCAAGACTGCTTCACATGGTACAGAAAGCTCATAGAGGAATACCAAATCTACCCGCTCCAAACGGGGTACGACCGCTACTCGTCGCAATATCTCATACAAGACATAAAAAGCTACGGCGGATTATGTGACGATGTCTATCAGGGCTATAATTTAACTCCCGTCGTGCGCGAAATGGAAGGTCTTATCAAAGACCGCAAGATAAACATAGGCGACAACGACCTCCTAAAGATACACCTTCTGTCTTCTGCTCTCAAATATGAAGCGGGGACGGAGCGGGTGAAACTTATAAAAATCAAAGCGACAGAGCATATCGACGGCACGGCGGCTTTGCTTGATGCGTTATGCGTCCGTCAAAAATGGTACGGCGAACTCGGGTCGCGGTTAAGAAACGAGGAATAATATGGGACTTTTTGAACGCCTGTTCCCGAAGAAACAGGCAGAACTCTCACGCGCAGAAAGCACCTTCAAGATGCTGACGGGTTATTCGCCCGTCTTTCACGATTGGCGCGGAAGCATCTACGAAAGCGCACTTGTCCGCTCGGCAATCGACTCGTTGGCGAGAAACATCTCAAAACTGAATATCGACATAGTCGGAAGCGCGAAGCCCGCGCTCCTGACGAAACTAAAGAACGCACCGAACGCCTTTCAAACTTGGTCGCAGTTTATGTACCGCTTGGCGACCATCTTCTATATTCACAATACGGCGTTTATCGTTCCCGTTTTCGACGTCTATGGAGATATAACGGGCTACTTTCCCGTACTTCCCGAAAAGTGCGAAATAGTCGAAAGCAAAGGCGTTCTTTATTTGCGCTACACCTTCTACGACAGACAGACCGCCGCGATCGAGTTAAGTCAATGTATCTGCATGACGCGCTTTCAATACAAGTCGGACTTCTTCGGCGAAAACAACAACGCGCTGACGCCGACAATGGAGATATTGAAGACGCAAGAAGAAGGCATAAAAGAAGGCATCAAATCAGCGGCAAGCTTCAGGTTCATGGCGCGACTTACCAACTTTTCAAAAACAAATGACCTGAAAAACGAACGAGACCGCTTTGTCGCCGCTAACTTTGCGGAAGAAGCGGGTGAGGTTCTGCTCTTTCCGAACACCTACGCCGACATAAAGCAGATAGACAGCAAGCCGTTTTTGATAGACGCCGAGCAGATGAACCTCATCAGCAAAAACGTTTATCAATACTTTGGCGTCAACGAAGACGTCATCATGAATAAAGCATACGGCGACGCGTGGTCGGCTTTTTACGAAGGAGCCATCGAACCCTTTGCGATACAGTTCTCGGAAGCGATGACAAACACCGTCTTCACGCAGAAAGAAAAAGCGCAGGGATCGTACATTATGGCGACGGCGAATCGATTGCAGTATATGTCGAACAACGACAAGCTCAACGTCTCGGCGCAGATGGCAGACCGCGGACTGATGACCCGAAACGAAATCAGGCAGATATGGAACTTGCCGCCGCTTCCCGACGACGTCGGGAACACTTTACCCATCAGGGCAGAATATATCAACCTACAAGGAGAGACAAACAATGATAACGAAGGATAGAGAATACCGCTCGTTTGAGATGAAAGCCGCCGACGAAAGCGAATACACCGTCGAGGGCTACGCTGCCGTCGTAAATACGCCGACCGTGCTTTTTACCGATGGCGACAAAGAGTATAAAGAGCAGATCGCACCCGACGCTTTCCGTGAAGCCGATATGAGAGACGTCGTCCTCAACTTCGACCACGAAGGAAAGCCCGTCGCAAGAACCAAGAACAACACCCTCGACCTTGCCGTCGATGAGAGGGGTCTCAAAATTAAAGCATACCTCGGCGGCACAGAAGAAGGCAGACGCCTCTACGAAGAAGTAAAAGGAGGCTACCTTGACAAAATGAGTTTCGCGTTTACGGTGTCGGAGGACACTTACAGCGACAACTATACGATGCGTACCATTGACAAAGTGAAGCGGGTTTATGATGTCGCTATCGTGACCTTCCCCGCTTACGCCGCGACAGAGGTATCGGCTCGGAACACCTTTAATGCGGAGGCAGAAAAGGCGAAAATCGCGGAGGCGAGACGCGAGCAGATAGAACGCATCAAAAAATTAACCGAAAGGAACACGGACAATGGAAATGCGTGAAATGGAAACGAGCGCACTTGAGGAACGCGCCGCCGCCATCTCGGCAGAGACCGAGATAGAGGGAGCCGACCTCGACGCACTCGAAGCCGAAGCCCGCGCCATCAAGGAAGAACTTGAGGCAAGAAAAGAAGCCGCGGCAAAAGAAGCCGAGGCAAGAAAAGCAGTCGCCGAGAACGTCGGCGAAATCAAAATCATCGAAGAAAAGAAAGAGGAAAGAAAAATGGATATCACCGAACTCCGCAGAAGCGAAGCCTACGTCAACGCTTACGCCAACTACATCAAGACCGAAGACGACAGAGAGTGCCGCGCCCTTCTCTCCGAGAACGCGACCAACGGCACCGTTCCCGTTCCCGAGATAGTTTACGACATAGTCAAGAACGCTTGGGAGAGAGACGGCATCACCCGCCGCGTCAAGAAAGCCTACCTCAAGGGCAACCTTAAGGTCGGCTTCGAGATAAGCGCCGACGCCGCGACCATCCACACCGAAGGCGGCTCCGCCATCTCGCCCGAGAACCTCGTCCTCGGCATCGTCGAGATACAGCCCAAGAGCATCAAAAAGGTCGTTCAGGTTTCCGACGAGGCTCTTGACCTCGCGGGCGAAGCCTTCCTCCGCTATCTCTACGACGAACTCACCTATCAGATAGCCAAGAAAGCCGCCGACCAGCTCCTCGCTGACATAGCGGCTCTCACCACCACCGCCACCACCACCTCCGTCAACGTCGGCGAAATCGTCGCCTCGGCTGTTTCCGTTGACCTCACCGCGAAGGCTCTCGCCGAGCTTTCCGATCAGGCGGCAAACCCCGTCCTTGTCATGAACCGCGCCACTTGGGGCGCCTTCAAAGCTGCGCAGGCTGCCAACAGCTTCAACTACGACCCCTTTGAAGGTCTCCCCGTCGAGTTCAATAACTCGCTTCCGTCCTTCGCCACCGCCTCCTCGGGCGACACCTTCGTCATAGTCGGCGACTTCGAAGAAGGCGCGATAATGAACTTCCCGAACGGAAACGAAATCGACATCGTCATCGACCGTCTCTCGCTCAAGAAGCAGGATCTCGTCGAGATATTCGGACGCGAGTTCGTCGGCATCGGCGTCATCGGTCCCAAGGCTTTCTGCAAGATAGTCAAGACCGCCTGATTATAAGCAACAAAAGGAGCGAAAAAAATGAAGACACTTATTGCCGTTCCCTGTATGGATATGGTAGCGGCTCCCTTCGCTCAAAGCCTCGCCACCCTCAAGAAAGAGGGCGAGTGCCTTATGAGTTTTATGGTGGGGTCGCTCGTCTATGAAAGCCGAAACAAGATAGCCGCACAGGCTCTCGTCGCCAAGACGGATTACGTCTTATGGCTCGACAGCGACATGACTTTCCCGCAAGACCTCATCCCTCGGATGATAAAGCACATGGAAGACGGGAAGGAAATCGTCACGGGCTTATACTTCCGCCGCCGTTCTCCTTTCACTCCCGTCCTATTCAAGAAGCTCGGAAAGGAAAGCGAGGACTACCCCGACTACCCGAGAGACTCGGTCTTTGAGGTCGAGGGATGCGGGTTTGGGTGTGTAATGCTCAAGACGGCGGTTCTCGAGGACGTTATGCTTAACAAGCATAATTGGTTCGAACCTATCGAGAAGTTCGGCGAAGATCTCTCGTTCTGCATCCGCGCCCGCGAACTCGGTCATAAGATATATTGCGACTCGAGCATAAAATGCGGACACGTCGGGCAGTTAATAGTAAATGAGGACGTCTATCAGGCAAACATCAAGGAATAAGTGCAAGCCTTTATCTCCCCTTTGGGGTTATAGATAGAGGACGGGGGAGGGGAGTACGCTCCTCTCCCCTCCTTCCGTTATTCACAGGAGGAGAGAACAATGCCCGCACAGACACTAAAAGAAAAAGTAAAGCTCGCGCTTCGCATCACGACCACCGCCTTCGATTCCGAAGTAGAAGACCTCATACAAGCGGCACTTCTTGACCTCGGCATCGCGGGAGTTTACGACACGACGAACAACGCGCCGTTTTCGGACACGACCACCGATTCCCTCGTCATCCGTGCCGTCGTCACCTATTGCAAAATACACTTCGGAGAGCCTGACGAGTTCGACCGCCTCAAGAAGTCATACGACGAACAAAAGGCGCAACTCCAAACGGCAACGGGGTACACGATATGGATAAGTCAAACACCGTAAAACTGATTGCAAAGACCTACACCGCCGACAACCTCGGACAGATGATACCGACCGAAAAGACGACGGAGGTCTTTTGCAACGTCCGAAGCGTGACCCGAGACGAGTTTTATGCCGCAAATAAACAAGGCATCCGACCCGAATGGCGAGTGACAATGTTCGCGCCCGACTACAACGGCGAGGAGACCGTAGAGTTTAACGGCTCCCGATATGTCGTTTACAGGACTTACCTCGGAGCCAACGAACAACTCGAACTCTATCTCGCATCGAGGGTGGGAGCATGAATACCGTCTCCGTCGATAATATGGACGACGAAATCGCCGACATCTTGAAATCATACTCGGAAGACTACACCGACGCCGTCAATAAAACGGTAAAAGACGTCGCCGCCGAAGGTCGTAAGATGGCAAAGGAAAAAGCCCGCGCTTATAAATGGAAAGAGTACGGCGAAAACTTTGCCGTAATAATCACCAAGTCAAAGCACGGAAGCGAAGCGCACGTGCAAGAGAAAAAAAGGTATCAACTCACACATCTCCTCGAACACGGACATCTTAAACGCGGCGGCGGGAAGACAAGAGCTTTCCCGCATATCGCCCCCGTGCAAGAGGAGTGCAACAAAATGCTCGAGGAGGGAATAGCAAAGATATGACATTAACCGACTTTGCCGACATAATGGACGAAATCAAGACGGACGCGCATCTCAACGGGGTCGTATATGACTTTTACCCCGAAGGAGCCGCTCCCGCGCTTCCTTTTGCCGCATGGCGTTCACCCTCCAACGACCCATTCGGCGCAGACGACGTGACCTACTACGCCGCCAACGACGTCGAAATCGAGATGCTTACCGAGCATCGCGACACTACAAAAGAAGCGGCTATCGAAGCCGACCTCACCAAACACGGCATTTTTTATCAAAAGACGGTCACCTACCTTGATGATGAAAAATGCTACCAAACTCTTTATGAAATGGAGATATGAAAAATGCCCTCTAAAGTACAGTTCGGCATCAAAAATCTGCATTATGCCGTAATGCAGAGCGACGGCACCTATGCCGCGCCCGTCGCAGTAAACGGCACCGTCAGCATAAACCTCACCCCCGTCGGCGAGATGACTCCCTTCTATGCCGACAACATCCTCTACTATCAGTCGATAGGAAATCAGGGCTATTCGGGCGAGATAGAGATAGCCCGCGTACCCGACGCTATGTACTCCGACATTTTCGGCGTCACCACCGACGGAGCTGGCATACAGATAGAAGACGCCACCGTCGAACCGAAACCCGTCGCCCTTCTCTTTGAGATAGACGGCGACGCCGCCGAGAGATGCTATTGCCTTTACAACGTCACCCTTGGCAGACCTCCCGTCAACTCCTCAACTATCACCGACAGCAAAACCCCGCAGACTGTCAGCATAAGCCTCACCGCTGCGCCTCTTGCTTCGGGCATAGTTCTCGCAAAGACGGGCGACAACACCTACGACAGCGTCAAGACCCTTTGGTACACCCTTGTCTATGAGAACGGCAATATCATCGGCTACAAAGGCACCCTCGTCGGCGGTGGCTCCTTCAGCGGCACCTCCACGCTCCAAAGTGGAGATACCGTCTACTATAAGGTCAACGATACCCTTCCCGACATTGGAACAGCCTACTCTGGTCTCGTCGGATGGACTTCGACCACCGTATTTACGTCGGGCGGCATCATGGGTTCTGGTTCGGCGGGCGACACCCTCGGACTTATAACCGTTGACAGCGACGGCGACGTCAACGCCATCGGCGAAGCCATCCTGTAAAGACAACCAAAAGGAGCGAGCAATATGATAAAGACTATCACCGTATCAGGTAAAGAGATAAGGATGAGGGCAGATGCCCTCATCCCGCGTCTCTATCGTATCAAGTTTGGGCGGGACGTCGTTCAAGATATGCAAAAACTCGCGAAGGCGAGAGAAAACAAGGAATATACCATCCCCGACCTCACCGTCTTTGAAGACATCGCCTATATAATGGCAAAACACGCCGACCCCGAACTCCCTGACACCCCTGACGAGTGGCTTGAAACTATTGACGGGGCTTTTTCGATTTATGAGGCACTTCCTCAAATACAAGAACTATGGCAAGCAAATAATAAAACGACGTCAGTCCCCCGAAAAAAATAAGAGCGACAGTCCGTGAGCCGAGTGGCGCGGTCTTTATGTTAAGATGCGCGGAACTTGGACTGTCGGATGCGGCTCTTGGTGAAATGACGATGGGTATGGTAACCGATATGCTTATTGAAAAAGCAAACGACGCCGAAGAATACCCGTTCGCCGCGACACAGGAGGACATTGACGAGTTTTTTGGAAGGTGAGCAAATGGCAAACCGAATAAAAGGCTTAACGATTGAAATCGGCGGCGATACCACCAAACTCGACAAAGCGTTAAGCGGCACAAACAAAGAAATAAAGCAGACGCAGTCGGAACTTAAGGACGTCGAGCGGCTTTTGAAACTCGACCCGAAGAACACCGAACTTCTCGCGCAGAAACAAAAGCTCTTATCGCAGGGCGTCGAGCAGACCAAAACAAAGCTCGAAGAACTCAAAAGAGCAGAACAGCAACTCAAGGCGGCGGGCGTCGATGAGAACTCGTCGCAGTTTATGGCTTTACGCCGTGAAATCATCGACACCGAACAGCAGATGAAGGGCTTTTCGGGCGAGACCAAAACGGCGGCAAAAAACGTCAAGGAAGTCGGAGATCAAACAAAAGCCGTTGAGAAACTCAAAGACGCGGCACAGGTCGCGGCAAAAGCGTTCGCGGCTATGGCGGCGGCGGCGGGCGGTATCGTCATCGGAACTGTTAAAGGTCTTGCAGACGCCACCAAAAGCGCGGCAGAGTACGCCGACGCACTTATTACACAGTCGATGCAAACGGGCATAACGACTGACAAATTGCAAGAATACGCCTACGCCGCGGAACTCGTTGACGTCTCGGTCGATACTTTAACGGGCGCGATAGCGAGAAATATTCGCTCGATGAAATCGGCAAAGGAAGGGTCAAAGTCCTACGCCGACGCCTATAAGAAACTCGGCGTAAGTATAATGGGGACGGACGGCAAACTCCGCAACAGCGAAGAAGTCTTTTGGGACATTATCGAAGCTCTCGGAAGAATGGATAACGAAACCGAGCGCGACAGTTTGGCTATGACGCTTCTCGGCAAATCGGCGCAAGACCTCAACCCGCTGATAAAAACGGGCAAAGACCGAATGAACGAACTCGCCACCGAAGCGCACAAACTCGGCGTCGTCATGAATACCGAGACCTTGACGGCTTTTGCGGCATACGACGATAACCTCCAAAAGCTCTCGAGCATCGGCACGGCAATTAAAAACTCTTTCGGATCAGTTTTATTGCCCGTTTTGACGAGTATATCTACAAAAGGTGCAAACCTCCTCGGCGAACTTTCCGAGAAGATACAAAACGCGGACGGCGACATAGAAAAAATAGCCGCGGCGTTCAAAGAGGTCATACCGAAGGCGGTCGAAGCGTTCAAGGGCGATATACAGACCGTCGTGAAAGTCGTGACCGACATCGTGCAAGCTGTAGCCGACGTCGTCACCGAACCGAGCGTCCTCAACGGCATTATCGAAACGGTAAACACCTTTTTACAGGCTATCGTCGAAAGCGTCAGCAAGATACTCCCCGCTTTTGTATCAATAATCAAGGCGGTATTAGAGCAACTCCCGCAATTTATAGAGCAGATATTACCGCCGCTTCTCGACTTGGCGACCGACCTCATAAACGACGTTTTTCTTGACCCCGAGTTTTTGGCGGCGTTTGCATCGGCGGTTGTCAAGAGCATTGAAAAAGTCGGGCAAGTGTTATGGGAGAAATACGGCACCGACCTCTTGCTTGCGCTTTTCTTCCCTGCGGGGTTAGGTCTTAAAGGTCTAAAATCAAACTATAACGATATGCTCGCGTGGTTTGAAGGCGACAAAGGCACTACCACCTATGGAGGCGCGGGACGCGGAGAGGGCGGCGGCAGAGATATAACCAACCCGACGAAGCTCACACCCGACACGCCGACATTCAATATCAACTTCAACGGAGACCTCGCGGGAATAGGACGCGTCCTTGCACCGTCTATCTCTTACGAACAGCACCGCGTGGGCGGTGGAGGGTTGGTGGTGGCGAAATGATGACAAAACAGATAAAACTTGACGGCGTAAACTACGATGTCCGCATCGTATATGACACCATCCTTCGCAACTTCGCCATAATGACGGGCATCAACGAAGGTGTCGCGCTTTCAGGGCGCAGAATTGCCGACATTATCGGTACGAAATACACCTTTTCAATGCAAGTCGAACCGAACCCGCAAAACCCCACCGATTATGACAACTTCTATGAAGCCATATCGGCTCCTGTTTCGTCGCACACCGTCAAGCTCCCCTACGGGCAGACGGAAATAATCTTCGAAGCGTATATCACCACGGGCGGCGACGCTTACCACGGCAAGATGCAATATGAGAGATGGCGCGGGCTTACCGTTTACTTCGAAGCGGTCGCGCCCCAAAGGAGCGCATGATGTATGACAAGCATTTTATGGCATATTGCGCCGTATGTACCCATCGTAGCATCTTCGCCCGATGCAACGGCTTACTCGTCGCTTGAGCTTAACGGGCGCGGTCAAAAGGACTTCGAACTCGAGCAGAATTATATCATCCTTGACGGCACCTTCAAACCCTCGACCGAGGACGTGAATTGGTGGACGACGCAAATCGGCACTAATCAATGGGTCAACCCGAATATGAACCCGTCGCCGTATATCAACATAATGTTTTCATCCCCGCAGACGAGCGGCTTTACGCTGCTTTTTGATACAATGACAGGCGACTATATTCGCGGCTTTTATTGCGACTTCATCTACAACGGCACCGTCGTCGAGACAGAATACTTTCAACCCAACAACGCGATTTATTATTGCGACTACTCGGGGGCGGCGTATAACGAAATTGAAATAATCGTCCTGAGTACGCTCCCCCTTCGCCGCGCCAAGATAGACGGCATCGTTTTCGGCGAAGTCAAGAGTTTCACGGGCGACGAAATCAAAGACGCGACCGTAGTGAAAGACTTTAATCTCAATATGGAGACGCTACCATACGGCACCGCGACCTTTACCGTCATGTCGGACAACGATATATCGGCGTGGTTCGCCTCGCGGCAAAGAATAGACCTTTGGCACAATACCGACCTTATCGGCATCTTCTATTTGCAAGACGCAAAACGCATCGCAGAAAAGATATGGACGATAACGGCGGTTGATGGCTTCGGCGTTCTCGAAAGTATGTTTTATGAAGGACGCGACTGTCTGTCAGGCGTCAGCGCGAAAACGCTCGCCGCGGACATAATCAACGGATCTTCGCTTACTTTGGACGCCTCGGCGGTCTCCGACTTTACGGCGCACGGACTTCTTATGGCGCAAACTTGCCGCGGAGCTTTTCAACAGCTCCTTTTCAGGTGGGGCATATGCGCCCGTATGGAAGGCGACACGCTTGTCCTGATGGATGAGCCGACCGCGTCGCAAAAAACGCTCACCGCCGACGAAGTATATAACGACGCCAAAATACAGACGGACGCGGAACACTCGTCATTTACTTACACCGTGAGAGACTATACGCAAGACGCAAACGGTTATATCGAGTGCGCGGGAAACAAGTATACGCTAACGGAAAACTTTATCAATTACTCTTACGGCATCGGCGGCGCGGACAACGTGGCTACTTTTAACGGCGCGACTTTAGTCCCGTACAGCGAACACCTTGGCATCCGCGGGCGTATGATGGCATATTATCAACGCCGAAATCATTGGATTGGGCGTTTCGTATGGAACGGCGAAAACCTGTGCGATCGCCTGACCTTTCCGACTTCTTGGGCGACGCTCACGGGAACGATAAATAAAATTACACTAAAAATCAGCGGTATCGTCGCCGCCGAAGTGGAGGCGTTAGAGTGATTATTCACGGTACGAACTCTTTAACTTGGGAAAACGGCTTCGGGGGAATTGTCCCGTCGATAATCTTTGAGGGACGCGAACTCGAACAGCAAGCGGGAGCTTCTCGTGCTACTCCCTTATACCCGCCTTCCGCTTCGGGCAAATACACCCTTAACGGCTGCACCGTCAACCTCGAAAACATATCCGACTTTTTCAAAATCACCGACGAAAGCGTTATCGACACTTACGACAGTCAGTCAGGCGAATTGAAAAAGAACGTCGGCGTCAAGGTTTTCGATGGCACCGAGAGCTTTGGCATCAACACCGTGACGCATTATTTTTATTACGGCGCTTCCGACATGAAATCGGGAAACAAAATGGCGGGTGCTTGCTCTCACGGTGTTCTTTCAACAAACCCAAACGTCGAAGGTATACAATTCGGCATAAATAATCAACGAATAGTTTTTTGGCAATGGCAAAACGCATACGCCACGGTCGCAGACTTGCAGACCTATCTTGCGGGCGAATACGCCAACGGAACGCCCGTGACTGTTTACTACCCGCTTGACGCGGAAGCTACCTCGACCATTACCGCGCAAGCATTAACGGCGTCAAGGGGCTATAATCACCTTTATTTGACGTCAGGCACCGCGGCAGACGTCACCGCCGACGTGAAAACGCTCGATGACCTCGGTCTTATCACCGACCGCACTTTTGAAGATGTCGAACACGTCAAGAGACTTTTGCAAAGAATAAGAAGCGGCAACGTCATCACGGCAGACCTCCAAGAACTCGCAACAGACTTAAAAGGCGCACTCAATGCTTCCGATCTCAACCGCATCTGTACTGCGCTGAATTGGCTTGGCGACGAGTGGGGTACGGCGGTCTCATCTGTCGCCAACTTCAACACGGGCGACCGCGTGACGCCGACACAAATAAACAACATATTGTCAGATTTGGCGGCTCTCCGAACCCGAACGACCGACACGTCGCTACCTTTGCCTCCCGCAAAAGCGAATAACTATCAGGAATACAACAGCATAGAGACGCTTATAGCGCAAATACACACCGCCGAAACCGAGTGGGACAAGATACAAAAACTCGTCCGTGCAGGGAAGGCAAGAAACTATTACAACATCGGCGACGAGTTCACAACGGTCAAGAAAATCGGGACGGATGATACAATCATCACTTGGCGCATCGTCGGCTTCGACCATCACACGCCTGCCGACCCGCTACTTACTCATAGCATAACGCTTGAAAGCAAATATGTGTATAGCAAGGCAAATGGCACTTATGCGAGCCTTGTTTTCTCTGCGCCGCAAGCTCTTTATTATTGCGCCGCAGAACTCCCCGCAGGGACTTACAACTTTACTTGGAACTATGCAGTGGGACAAATGGTGGTCGGCACATATCAGTTTACTTTATCCGAAAATGTCCCCGCGGGGGGGCAAATTGTTCTCGGTACAAGTTCAAATGCAACAGCTATAACCTCCTGCAAAATAAGAACCTACGCGACCGCGGGAGGAACAACCGCTATTGAAAGCAATATCACGGTATCGGCGGGAAGTTCGGGAACAAGCCTCGGTACGATAAACATGACAAGTTCTACGGACGAAAACCTAAATTGCGCCCTGAGAATAATGTGGGGCAATAATAATTACGCGCAGAGCGGCGCAAGACAATGGCTTAACAGCGCGGCAAATCTGGGAAGCGTTTGGAAAGCACAAACGAAGTTTGATAGACCGCCGTCTTGGGCGACTTCTTCCGACAATGCCTATGTGGGCTTTTTCAATGGTCTTGACCCCAACTTTGCGGCGGTTATTTCACCCGCAATCATACCTTGCAGAACCAACTCCGTTTATGAAATAGATAGCATTGATGGCGCGTCGTTTGTCAAAAACCAAGTATATAGTATTGCCGACAAGGTTTTTCTGCTATCGCGTCCCGAAATATATGGAACGTGGGACAGTACGAGTTATAAAGATGGCACCTTACTTGAGTTTTATGACGGCACAACTCAAGCGGAAAAAATTAAACAAGATTTAAGCGGCTCGGCGCGTATCTCGTGGCTCCGTTCCCCTTACCCGTCGAGCGCGTACGGCGAGCGCTATGTGAACACCGACGGCAGCTTTTACTACTACTACGCGGTTGGCGCTTACGCCGTCGCCCCCGCTTGTATAATCGCATAGGAGGTCACACAATGGAAATAGAAGCCGAAATCGCGGCGCACCGCGAACAAATAAAAACTCTTTTCCGCCGTGTTGATAATATCGAAAGCGAACAAAAGACCACTCGCGAACTCGCACGGAACGTCGACCGCCTCGCCGTCGCTATGGAAGCTATGGCTAAAGAGCAGGCGAAGCAGGGAGAACGGCTCGAAACGCTGGAGCAGAAACCCGTCGCCGCTATGGATTTTGTGAAGCGGCAGATAGTGTCCGTCGCTATCTCGGTTATAATCGGCGGGGCGCTGGGCGCTTTGCTGGCTCTCATACTAAAATAAGGAGGTTAAAAAATGGAATATCCTATATACCCTGAAAGCTCAGTTGCAATTACGACCTATTTCAAAGACCCTGACTACTACAAGCAATTCCACCAGCACCATTACGGCATTGACCTCGCGTATCAAAAAAAATATTACAGCGGCATAAAGTATATTTACGCTATCGCTGACGGCGAGGTCACGGAATGCGTCAACCCGTCCGACGACAAAACGCTGAAATGGCTGAACGTGCGGTCGGTCATCAACGGTCAGCACGTTATACACCGCTATTTCCATTTCAGCAAAATCTCGGTCGGCAAGGGCGCGAAAGTCCTCAAGGGCGATATACTCGGCATTGAGGGCAAAACGGGCGTATCGACGGGAAGTCACCTCGAGCTTCAATATTGGATTGTGCCGAAGGACTACACCTACAAAGCGGGAGATACGGCAAAGTACGCCGTCAACCCGTGCGACTACATTTATCTCGGCGACGGTCAAACCGTCGTATATGATCCGCAAAAGGAGGTAAAACCTATGCCCGACTATCATGAGATACCGCTTCCCGAAGGTTCGACTTTTCATTGTCTCAAAGATAACGCCCTATATTATCGCATTACGCCCGAAATAAAGAGCGGCAACAAATGCGGCTTGCTTCCCGCGGGGACGTATAAAGCCATCGCAACGGTCGATAACGAAGACTACACTTGGTGTAAGTTTTACATACCGACCTCCACGATAGAGCGGTACGCCGTGGTCTATAAAGACCTCTCCTACATCTCGGAGCCGCTCGATTACAAAGCCCTTTACGAAGAAGAAGTCAAAAAGAACGCCGCTCTTGAAAAAGAGCTTGAAACCGCCCGCGCTGAAAGCGTCGCCCTTGCGGCAGACCTCAAAGCAGAAACGGCAAAGCTCGACGAGATAAGCGGTGCTATCAAAACGCTACAAAAATACGGAGGTTAAGTTATGAACGATTGGCTCTCGTGGGAACTCATAGGCTCTTTTTCGGGGACGTGCCTTGTCGTCAACCTCATCACGCAGGTTTACAAGTACGTCTTCCCGAAGGCATCGGCGGCGTCAATTCGCATCTTTGCATTGATAATGTCCGAGTGCCTGACCGTGCTTGTCGCGGTCATCGCGAACGGCGCAGGGTGGGAAAATATCATCCTCGCCGTCCTGAACGGTCTTCTTGTTTTTGCATCAACTCAAGGCATCTACCATCTCGCGTCGGATGCCGCCGACAGTATAAAGAAAGTCGGATGAAAGAAAGGGCGGGGCTAATAAGCCCCGCTTTTTTCTTTGCCTTTTTACTGCGAAACCCCGTTTTTACGGTCAAAACCCCAAAACCCGCACCACTACAAGAGGCGCGGCGGTTTTTAACTGTGTAATTTACTGTGTAATTTTTTTAGGGTTTTTTAGGGTTTTTTAGGCGTTTTTAGGGTATTTGCTACGGACAAATAAAAACCCCGAAACCTTTGAAAATAGAGCATTTGAGCCGCTTTTCAATGCTTCGGGGACGATGGGGTAGGAGGTGGGATTCGAAGCCACATCTAACCCGCACCACAAGCCACTTTCAGGGCTTACTGTGTAATTTTTCGTCATTTTTCAATGCCTCGTTTATCTTTTCGGAGACCATTTTCAGCCGCGGGTCGCGGACGTGCGTATAGTCAAACGAGGTCGAAATAGTGCTATGCCCCGCTATCGCGAGGCGGTCTTTTTCGCTTATGTTATTTTCGAATAGGAAGGTGACGTAAGAGTGCCTCAACTGATGCAGACAACACGAAACGCCCGTCGCCTTCCTGAATGCTTCCATATGCCTTTGCACCGTTGACATCTTTAACGGCGACTTGCCGCCGTCAATGGAGAAGACGAACTTATCGGGATTCTTCGGCTTGAGGACTTCCTTCAACTGCTCGGGGAGCGGGACGATACGGATGCCCGCCTTCGTTTTCGGCTCCTTGAAATAGGTGACGTTCCCGACGGCGTATGCCGACTTGGTGACATAGATATAACCGCGGTCGAAGTCAATATCCCGCCATTGAAGGGCGACGGCTTCCCCGCGCCGTAGTCCCGTCATAAGAATAAAATAGGGCAAGAGATATTTTTCACGCGCCGCTTTTATCGCGTTTTCGTCTGCGATAGAGGCGGCGTCTCTTTTATTTTCGGGGAGGTCAGGGTCAACCGAAACCGCCGCGCACGGATTGACGGTGATATAGCCCTTCAGCATCGCGAACTTGAAAACGAGATTATAGACGAGCAGTTGCGCCCTGACCGTCTTCTTGGCATATCCTCTCTCGCCCATCAGCGTCAGCTCGTCATCTACATCCTCGGGCGTGATGGTTTTTACATAGGCGGCGTTAAAAGACTCACGGACACGCTTCAGGGCGGCGTCATAGCCGTATTGCGTCGTCGGCGACAGTTTTTTATACGCCTTCGCCTTCCACGCCTCGGCGACCTCTCTGAAGGTCAAACCCTTCGCTTCTTTGACTTTGTATTCTTTAATCTTGCGGTTTATCTCCGCGTCGGAACGCCCGTGGAACACGACGCGGCGACCGTTGATGCGGCGGCTTACTTCATGCAGACCATCAGGTCGGACGTAATAACTCATATTGCCCCCAACAGTCCGATGACCTTGCCGTAAACGTGGCACTCCTCAAGGTCAACGCCTTCAATGTGCTTTGTTTGATATTCAGGATTGAGCGGCACAAGATCAAGCCAATCTTCGTGCGGTCGGTACAATACCTTTTTGACGGTGCCTTCGTCGCCGTTGACAACGATAAGCGCAATATCACCGCTATCGACGCTCTCCTGAATATGCACGATTATTTTATCACCGTCGAGGATGCGCGGGTACATTGAATTACCGCGCACGGTATAGAGGCGGCACTCGGCGGGGTTATAGCCGCGGAGCATCGAAACAGGAACCGTCTCACTCTCGGTGAAATACGCCTCGTTCATCAGTCCGTCATATCCCGCCTTGACCGAGGCGACCACGCGAAGCGAAACCACGTCGCCAACGGGAGACAAGGCGAGCGGCTCGTCCTCGTAAAAATAGGAGACGGGGACGCCGAAATAGTCGGCGATAGGCTTAACTGTTGACGGACGCGGAGCGGCTCCCTTTTTCCATCCTCTTATGGTCGCCTCCGTCACTCCGTCAATAACGCGGGTCAAGCCCGTAATCGTAAAGCCCTTTTCGGCACATAGGTCAGCAAACCTTTGATAATTAAAATCTTTCATAAAACCTCCATTGTGATTTTACACAAAAACACGCGGTTCTTTTTATGCAAAACGGAGAAACACGCAAAACCGCGTAAAAATACTTGCAAAACACGCAAAACCGCGTTATAATATAACCGTCAACAAAAAACAGTAAAAAACAATACGGAAAGCGACGGGAAAATATAATAACATATTGTTTTTTTATTGTCAACTATTTTTTTCGGAGGGCTACTTATGGGAATGTGGCAAGTCAAAAACGGGGACGGCAAGATAATATGCACGACCACCGTCCCCTACACGCCGAAAGAACTCAAGGAACTCAAAGCGGCGGGATATAAAGTGAAGGAGGTGAAAGAGACTTGGGAAACGAATACAACGCGCCGAAAATGACCCGCTTTTACACGGTCAAGGAGGTCGCCGACGTCTTTAGGGTCACGCCGAACACGGTCTACGGATGGATAAGAGAAGGTAAACTCGAAGCCTATACCATCCTCGGCAGAGTCCGCATCGCCGAGAAGGCGGTCAATAAAATTATGGAGGTCAGGTAATGGAAAAGGCGAATTACAGGGACAACCTCGAAATGCTTAAAGGTATGTTTTCAACGGCGACCGTCTCGATGGAGAAAGCGGCGAACGGTCTCGGCATCTCCCGCTACGTCTTGGAACAGGACGAGACTTTCCCAAAACAGAAAATCGGCGGCAGATGGTATGTATCCGTCGCCAACCTTGCGAGGTGGTTGTCAATATGAGGACGTGCCGCAAATGCGGAGCCAACCTCGACCCCGAGGAAATATGCGATTGTGAAAAGGAGCAAAACGATGAAAAAGATAATCAAATGGACGCTGATAGCCATAGTGGCTCTCGGGCTGATATTCTCCTTCTGCGTCGTCAGTAAATGCGACTACGAGGACTACTGTCATGACCACGGCGTTGAAGCAGAAACCGAAACAAACCCGCTGACCGCGCTTTATGGCTTGGCGGTCGCAATCCCCGCGGCGGGCGTCGCCTACATTATCGAAGGAAAGGATAAAAATTGATATGTGTCAACTTAAAAGCGTTTTAATACTTAAAGACAAAGTATTTTGCCCCGACTATGATAGTCACGATGAAATGTTGAGGGAACTCGGTATTAAGGACACCCGCAAGAACGCCGAACGGCTTTTCGTAAGGGCAGAAATAACGCCCGACAATTTGGACTTGCGTTTACCCGTTGCCGCATGGAAATACAAGGTAGACCAAGACATTATCCCCGAATGGTATGTTGCCGAAGTGGATGAGGCAAGGGCGAGAAAAGCCGTTGAAGAATGGGCAAAAGTCCATGTTTTGACAGAAGGACATCACGACTATGGGGCAGGGTGCTACTACCTCTACGACTCGGCAAGTGCGACACTCTGCGGCTCGGCAAGTGCGACACTCTGCGGCTCGGCAAGTGCGAAACTCTACGGCTCGGCAAGTGCGAAACTCTACGACTCGGCAAGTGCGAAACTCTACGGCTCGGCAAGTGCGACACTCTGCGGCTCGGCAAGTGCGAAACTCTACGACTCGGCAAGTGCGACACTCTACGACTCGGCAAGTGCGAAACTCTACGGCTCGGCAAGTGGTATTATCCCCACTTATTCGAGCAATAACGGCAAAAATATTGTTCTTAATGACGCCGCCGTACTTGTTAATCACCGCGACGGAATAATAAAAGCGTGGGGGAAGGAGATAAAGAGATGACTGACAAGGAGCAGGTTAAAACCATAAAGGCGGTATATGCTGGCTACGACAAGACGCTGAACAGCAAAATTAAGAAGCCCGAAAAATACGCGATAATGCTTATCCCCGAGGCGCAAAAGCTAATCGCCGCACCTGACGCGCAGAAACGCCCCGAAAAGCGTTCGGCAAGTCGGGCAAGTAAAATTACTATCCGCATCTCAAAAACGCACCGTGCGGCGTTGCAACGGCTCTGTCGAGCGAATAAGACCACGATGCAGAACTTCCTACTCGATTTTATCGTCGAAAGCATAGAAAAAGCCGCCTCCGAAAAGCACTCGGCGACGGCAAGGGAAAAAGAACCGAATACATAATAGCAAAAAAGGAGCGAATTGTCAAGTGGCATCATACGATGAGAAGATTTTATCTGCAAAAATGACGCAGAACGGCGTCATTGAAGCCCTTAAAAAAGCGGCGAACGGCGACATGACGACAGACAGCGCGAAGGAGTGGTTCCGCGAACTGTCCGAGATATATCTTGCCGCGGCAAAAGATATTGATGAATACACACAAAAAAAAGAAGAAGCGGCGAAAGCCGAGGAGGTAAAAAATGAACTATTTTGAAGCGTTAGAAGCCATCAACTTAAGCGACAAGGTCGAGGAGAAAAACGGACTCAATTATATCTCTTGGGCGTCGGCTTGGTCGGAGTTAAAAAAGAAATACCCCAAGTCCTACGCCACAACCTACGAGAACGCTCAAGGATGGCACTATCACACAGACGGAAGAACGGCGTGGGTAAAGATGGGCGTGACGGTCGTATTTGACGACGGCTCGACCCTCGAGCATATCGACACCCTTCCGATTATGGACTTTCGCAACAAGAGCATCCCGCTCGAGCGGATAACCTCCTTTGACGTCAACACGGCGAAGCAGAGGTGCATCGCGAAATGCTGTGCGCTTCACGGCGTCGGCATCGCGGTATATAGGGGTGAGGACATCAAAGCCCTCGACTATTGCGGATCCGAAAAACCCGCCAAGACCAAGACCGAAAAAAAGGACTTCGGCAAGATGGTCGCCGAAGCGGAAGGATGGACTTATAGCGACCGCCCGACGAAAGAGCAGATGGACGAACTCGCGGCTCTCGGAGTCAACGACCTCAAAGGCGTCGCAAAGTGGCTGAAGAAAGACGAGGACGAACTGACCGCCGAGGACGTGCAGAAAGCCATTGAAAAGAAAAAGGAGGAACTCGGATGAAGTTCGTGGTAATGGCAAACTACGCCATAAACCGTCTTTTGAACTTTCGCGGCACCTACAATACCAAATGCTTTTCGGAGGAAGAACTCATAAGCATTTGCAAAGACCTGAAAAAAGCCGACATTGACGCCATCACCGAAGACACCGCCGAAAATGAGTGCAACGAGTATTATATAGTCGACGACAAGGAACTCAAAGACGCCTCGCTTTCCCAAGTGATATGGCACAAGGAGAAGATAGCATGACGGGACGCATCAACAGCTTACTTGCCGACGAAGCGCACAACCTCATCGTCTCGGTTATCATAGACAAGCTCGATCGCGCCGAACTTCGCAAAACGGTCGCAAAACTAAAGGACGTCGATATTGACTTTGAAATCAAAAAGCACGTCGAGAAGCGGACGCTTTCCGCAAACGCTTATATGTGGGTGCTTATCGGGAAGATAGCCGAAAAGTTAAACCTACCGAAAGACGAGGTCTATCGCAAGTACATATACGACGTCGGCGTCTTCAAGGTCATCGAGATAAACAACGCCGCCGCGGACACTTTCGTCCACGCTTGGAATATGCACGGCAAGGGATGGGTCTGCGAAAAGGTCGAGATCGGGAGCGTATGGACGCTTATACACGCCTACTACGGCTCCTCGGTCTATAACAAGAAGCAGATGGCGCGGCTTATTGATGCCGTCGTTCAAGACGCCGTCAACCTCGACATAGAGGTCAAGACGCCCGACGAAATCGCGGAGATGGTGAGCTTATGGGAAAGCGAACCCAAGCATTAAGCATACCGCCGACTGTAAAGCGGGCGGTATATGAGCGGGACGGCGGGTGCTGTATCTTATGCGGGCGACGGGGCAACCCCGAGGCGCATTACATCCCACGGAGTCAAGGCGGTCTTGGCATCGAAGAAAACATCGTGACGCTCTGCCGCGACTGTCACCGACGCCTTGACGCAACGACGGAGCGTCCGAAGATCTTGGCACTCGTGGCGGCATACTTGGATGAGATATACCCAAATTATCCCGACGAAAAAAGGAGATATAAACATGAACTATAACAAAGTCATACTCGGAGGTCGCATCGCGCAAGACCTCGAACTGAAATCAACCAACAGCGGCAACTCGGTGCTATCTTTCTCCCTCGCGGTCGCGAGGACGCATAAAGACCGCAACGCTACTACTGACTTCTTCGAATGTGTCGCGTGGTCGCAGACGGCGCAGTTTATAAGCAAATACTTCAAAAAGGGTTCGACGATACTTCTTGAGGGCGAACTGATGACGAGAGCGTTTACCGACGGCAAAGGCGTAAAGCGCAAGGTGACGGAAATAACGGTCGAGAGTGTCGAGTTCGTAGACAAGCCGACGGCAGAACTGACCGAACCCGAAGGACAACCCGAAGACCAATTCAAGCCGCTCGACGATGATGAGAAACTACCCTTTTAACGAGGAGTGAGGACAATGGCAAAAGACCCCGCGATGTTATTTTATACGGCAGACTTCCTCGTCGGCGTCGCCTTTATGTCTATGGAGGAGCGCGGGCAATACATCACCCTCTTATGCTATCAGCAACAAAGGGGACACCTTACCCGCGAGGAGATGGAGAAGGCGGTCGGCACCTTAACGCCTGAAGTCCTCGCGAAGTTCGTTCAGGACGATGAGGGCAAATACTATAACCGCCGCGCCGAAAAGGAAATCATAGCAAGACGAGAGCATATTGCAAATAAACTCAAAAACTTTCGCTCGAATACTCCGAGCGAGAACTCCGAGCGAGAACTCCGAGCGGACACTCCGAGCGGACACTCCGCTCGTGAAAATGAAAATGAAATAAATAATATTAAAATAGATAAGGGGGTTAAAGGGGGAAAAGAGGAAAAAAAGACACGCTTCACTCCGCCCTCGGTCGAGGAGGTCGCCGCCTACTGCGCGGAACGGCAAAACGGCATAGACCCGCAGACCTTCGTTGACTTCTACGCTTCGAAGGGGTGGAAGGTCGGCAATCAGCCAATGAAGGATTGGCGGGCGGCGGTGAGGACTTGGGAGCCGAAGCATCCGAAGAAGGAAACGAAGAAGACCGCGCCCGTTATTGACTACTCTTGGGCGTTAATAGGGGGCAAGTGATGAAAGACGTCGAAGTCAACATAAAGCATAGTTACCTATGGAGCGACGATCCTGCAGAAGCCCTGATATGCGCCGTAATCTTTCAGGCGGTATTCGATTATCGAAGGGCGGCACATAAAGGCGCGGAATATTACTTCAGACACGGCGAGAAAAGCGACCGATACGAGTGGGAGATGCTCGACATCAAACGCTTTTTGCGAGAATGGGGCAAACACGAAATCTTGAAACGGTTAGAAGCAGAAAGGA
>Ga0310694_10001581_pt1 | contig 25557 bp, 31 predicted proteins | sample 174DNAGHGhighgp2_FD_203884 | JGI IMG/M metagenome (GOLD analysis project Ga0310694, IMG submission 203884) | Sheep rumen microbial communities from Palmerston North, Manawatu-Wanganui, New Zealand - 1742 DNA GHGhigh gp2 (v2) (version 2) | ecosystem: Host-associated > Mammals > Digestive system...
ATTATGTCCGCCCTTTGCAAATGTCTACGATTTCTTGTGCCAAGGCATCAGTCAGGTCATCAATCGAATTGATGGGAAAGCTCTTGTCATTGGCGGTTTCCTTCGGGCTAACCGCGTAGATGTAGCCTTCGAACTTGGCATAGCGTTCGGCATTGGTAGAAGCCTCGATGTTGAATTGAACCTGCGTGGAGCGGTCCTCATTCGAGATGCGGTAGCAGAAGCCGCTAGCGCCGTAGGCCGCATAATGGATTTTCGGCATTGTGAAGTAGACGTGCGCGTGGAGGCCTTCCACCCAATTCTTGAACTGTTCCAAGCGGGCGAGCAGGTTGATGAAGTCAAATTTCTTGCTGTCATCAATAACATCCGACACATCGAATTTGTTCAGGTCGGCTTCGTTGGTTTTCTTTACAAGTTTGATTCCCATTTTAAAATCTCCTTTACATCATGTCCGGATCACGGAGATAGTCCGAAAGAATGCAGTCACGGTCGGATTTCGACTGGAAGGCAAACAAGGTGTCGCTGCCGCCAATCGCAATCAAATACGGGAAGTCGTTGAGTTCCATCACGCGCTGGATGGAGGAGAAACTCTGTGCGTCGCCGTCCCAGCCGTCTTCGCCGTTTTTGTATTGAGCGTGAATATCTTGGACCAAGTCATTAAGACCGGCTTCATTGGTGAACTCCGGGACGTAGACCAGGTCCTTGTTGAAGGTTTTCAGGTCGCGGAGACCTTCGCGCTTCTTCTTGATAAGTTTGATTCCCATTTTGGTATCTCCTTAATTCCAATTCAAAATTAACTTCTTCGTGTGCTGGTAGGCACGCGGGCCGATGCCGTGAAGGCGCTGCAAGATGGAAAGCTGATACTCGCGGAAGGGTTCGCTCCCGGCCGGAATGCGGGAACGATTCCTTATCGCATAGGTGCGAATCAAATCCGCCAGCTTGTCCGTCTCCGTATCAAATGCACGCGGGTCTCCGTCCACAATGCGCTGGATGGTGATGGTGCCGTCCGCTCCAAAGGCGGCAGCACTTTCGCTTTCATCCACTTCAAGTTTTGCGATCGCATCTGCCATCGCCTTCGGAGCCAGCCGGATTTCAAGGCTGCATGTCGGGCGGCCAAAATGTCCGCCGTCGTTTTTGTGCTGCCATCCCCAGTTCCCGTCATAATCCTTCTCGATGACCTTTCCGCGTAGCTTCACCTGCTTGGCGCCACGCCTAATAGTGAAGGTGACCATATCGCCTTCAAAGATATGGGATTTATCGTCCGCAACTTCTTCTTTGTGGGTAATCCAATTAGGGTTGTGAGGGTCCTCGCTTCCGCCAAATCCGATGGTCGCACCGTCGGTGATGGTTTCCTCATGTGTTGCACCATAGAAGCGGGCAAAGACAGTGTTTCTCCCGCGCTTCGTCGCAGATTTAAGGCTGCCCAAGTCCGGGAAAACGTCCCAGCCGTCAAACCACTCCTCGTAGTTTCCGTCCGACGCCATACCAAGGCTGTTTAAATCTTTTGCAGAAGATGCTTCCAACATTCGAATGTGCATACAGCCTCCGGACTAGCCTCGCTGCCCATTTCCCACACGTAATGCCTTGGCATAGAGCGTGGCGGCCTCATCCAGGTCCACCAGCATACTCCGGGCAATGTTCTCATTCACGCCGCCCGAAGCATCCTTCCCAATAAAGGTGTAGAAAATGTCAGGGATACTGGCATCGCCTAGGTTCACATAGCGCCGGGCATATACTTCGGTGGATAGGCCCTCGGTTTCCCAGTAGAATGTAGCCGTAAGGGTGATTCCGGAGGGAGTGTCCACGCCGGTGTCCTTGTTTTTCAACGCGACAAGGTTTTTATCGGAGGACTTGTTGCTGATGGTAAATCCAAATGCATCCAGCAGGCGGTAAATCCAATGCCCTTCGTTCTTTTCGACCAGCTTGATTTTTACCGGCTGCCTGCTTTCTTCGACATCGCCGTATTCAGGGTGCTTACGCGCATCGCGGCCTTTCAGGACCTCGTAGGCGTAGTAACAGTCCTTGACGCGATAACGCGGCTTGCCATAGGACAAGTAATCCGTTTCGGATTCATTGCCTCTATCCCATTTGCCGAGCCCTTCTTCCTTGATGAGGAATTTGATTTTGTCGGCAAAGAACTTTTTGACAGCATCGTCGGACATTCCATAGAAGCGGTTTTCAATGCGGCGATCGCCATCGCGGGCGCCGCTCACCTCATCAACGTTAAGCGTCACTTCGTTCCCGGCGGTTCCGGTCGTTACAAACTTCCAATAGCCACGCATCATCGGGGTGTTTTCCCAATAGCCGTCGGACATTTGCCCGATTACGGCATCAAGCATGTCCTTGTAATGCGGACTGAGACCGGTTTTGATAATTCTTTCGCTCATTTTAACCTCATTGTATATTGTAATATACGGACATGTCCGTCACTAGTTGTCCGATGGATTTTCAATGCCATCGATCACAATGCCCTTCAATTCTTCAGCCGAGTATTCATCCGCAAAGCAGGTCGCGGCGTAATCCTTCATATCCGAAAGGGAGGTAAACACCTTTCCGGTGTCCACTTCCTTTTTGATTTTCTTTGCAGCGCCGGTGTATTGCAGCATATAATCATCGAAATACGAATAAAGGATGTTTTCGGCGGTGTCGTAATCAAATTCGGCGTAATCCGTATCCTCTTCCGGGTAGAGAATTGCCATTGCGGTGGCACGCATTCTCGGGTAGATATGGCGGCGCATGTCATTTGCAAGATAAATCGTCCCCAATTTAGGCGATTTCTTAAACAATTCCTCGTAGGGGGTTTTCGACAGCGTGGATTTGATATGGGCTGCGAGATCGGAAAATGCCAGCGATCCGCCTGCCCAGCCCTTCAGGACTTTTGAGGTGTCAACCGGGAAATCCGATTCCTTTGAAGGCGTAAGGTAGAGATTCGGAATTGCATACATTCCAAACTCCCCTTCCCCGGTGTAGGTTTGCGTGCATTCGCCGTCATACACAAATGCGGCATTGTCATCAAACGCTACGCGCACCTTGAATTTGATATCCACCATTCGATCGTCGGTCGGCTGGTTCGGCTGCTCATCATAAATCGTAACGGTGCAGGCGGCGGGAACGACGTGGGAGATGTAGCGCTTGATAGGATCGATCAGCCCGGTGCTTTCCAGCGTGAGCTTGTCCCATTCATCCCTCGGCGGGACTGCTTCCATCTTCTTATTTTCGTAGTTCTCCCAAACGCCACAAACCTCTTCGAGCCAGTCGGCATCATCCCCGGACCATTCGCGATCGCGTAATTCCGAACGGGCGCCCGGATTGATCCACACAGCGTCATCGCCTTGACGAAGGGCAAAGAGGAAACATTCGTTGGCATCGCACATGCTGGAAATGAAATCGCCCATCTGTTTATAGGTGGTTTTCTTCTTTGCGCGTGCCTGAAGAATGCGGTAATCGCTTTGGTCTTCCTTATCGAGATCCTTCCAATCGTCCGATCCTTCGGCAGGGCCGATACTCACGTAAGCGCCCGCATCGTAAAGACCAAGCATCTTATCAAAGAGGGTGGCGCCTTCAAGTTCAATGCAGCGATCTTCGCCTTCGCCGCTTTCGCCGATATAGGCAATAACCGGGGCGCTGATATCGCCGCGAACGGTTTTGGATTTTTCATACATACGGATGTGTGCCATAAATTTCTCCTACCATAAAACGGTGCCGCCGGTGCGGAAAACTACGCTGCCCGTGTGGACACCCTTGTAAGGCTCTTTGCGGAGGTCGGTGATGTTTTCCGGATCCTCGTCGCGATTGATCATAATAAACTCTTCCCATTCCTTGCGGCCTGCTTCGCCTTCTGCGTAGATGGCTTCGCCGTCGAGCTGGAACGGTTGATTTTGATAGGAACTGAATTTCAGTTTTTGTCCGATCGCGATCTTGCAATAGGCAACAAACAAATTCTCCAGTTCGTGGGGCAGGCCTGCCAAATAGGCGTTGTCGGCAGTTAAGGCGATAGTCACAGTGATTGTGCCGGTGCCGTTGAATACGCGCGTTTGCGTGTCCACAACATCCTTCAACTTCACGGTCTTGCCTTTATACTTGATCTTTTGATTCATATCGATGTCCGGGACATATTCCCCGGTCTCGATGCTATACTTGCAGGTATTCGTCCGCGGGAACAGCCGGTATTTGCGATACCAGTGGACCGCTTTACGATATTGCCGGACAAGGGATTCATCCGTGATGAGTTCCTCGGTTTCGAGGTTCATTTCATCGTCCAGCACTTGTCTTAATGTTACGCCCATGTTTCAAATATAATAAAACTTTCGCCTTGCATACACCGGCGATAATGCGCTTATAAGGCGCTCAAATAGAAAAGGCGCCCAAATACATGGGCGCCAATTTTGCGGGGCTTATAGCGCCGTTTCCGGCGCGTTAAGGGACTAGGCGGCGAGGCTTTCCGCGAACGAGAGGATCTTGTTCATCGGGGTGGCGAGGCTGCGTTCGAAGCGCTTTTCGCACATGCGGTCGCTCTTCTTGGTGTTCGTGCCGGAGTAGTGCGTGGCGAAGTCCGCGTAGGCATTGATCAGTCCCCAAGCGCTGTTGCGGAAGTTGCCGTTGTCGTCCGCGTTGTAGCAGTTGCGGAAGTCCTGGCGCTTGACTTCAAGGCGAGCCAATTCGGTGTCCTTGAGATTGGCCTTGATCGGGAACATGTAGTCCACGAAGGCATCCAAGGCATCGGCGCCGGTGCGGAGCGTGGCGAACTTCTCGGCCAGCTGGGCGAACTGCGCCATATAGGCGGAGGCGTTGGACATCGTGATCTTTGCCTGCTCCAGCTTTTCGGCGGCGGTTGCGCTGTGGCGGATGGTCACGGCGTTTTCAGCCTGCCTGAATGCCACATTGAACTGGTTTTGGCAGACAATGCGGAGCGGGAAGATTGCGACCTTGCAGATATACTTCTTGTTGAAGGAGTTTTGGAAAATCAGGTGCGGGGTGATTTCGTCGCCGAGGATCTTCACTGTCGGCAGGGCGGCAATCATATAGTTCAGCCCGGTAGCGGTTTCGCCGCCGCGAAGGAACTTGAGGTCCTCCGTGATATACTGGGCGAAGTCGAATGCCTCGCGGTTCTGAATGATGTGGTAGGCATCGCTGACCACGCCGTGAATCTTGTTGTCCGTGCCAACAACGGCGTTGGTGTTCGGGATGCGGGTGACGAGGCCGTCCGGCATCGTGGTGAGCGCCGGGGACATCGTGGCGGTGAAGTCGAGGCCGCAAGCGGCGAGGGCTTCATCGAACTTGCTGGTGTCCAGCGCGTGGCCGATGGAATCCCAAGTGGCTTCGCGGGCGGAGAGCGTGGTGGTGAGTGCGGTGGTGTTGTTCTTCATAATCTTCTTTCCTTGTTTGGCGAGGCAACATCGCCTCATCCTTATGTCTATAATATAGATACTTATTTTGAAAAAGACACCCCCGTTTTGAGAAAATTTCTCACTTTTTTTGAAAAACGGCGATTTTAGCGAAATTTCGCGGGTTTTTATACGAATCGCCAAGCATCTATCGCCGCTTTGCAGTTCGGGCAGCAATAAATATCGCGCAGCGGTATGCCGTATTCCATTCGATTCATATCGACATTATGCTTGATATTATGCAAAATAGGGACTGACGGGCAGCCGACGTTGTGCCCGGACGGATCTATATAAGTAATGCGCTTGAATTGGTGCCCTGCATTATCCGGATTCTCCTTGTTGAATCCTATAACCTTGAACGGCAAACCTTTTTCTTTGCAGTAGGCCACCTTCTCGTCCGATTCAATCTTATCCACAATTAGGACAACGTCCGCGTTTTCTTCCGTGGGAGGTTTTTTCAAATCGTGAAACGCCACGATGCGCTTTAATCCGTTTCGAGGTTTCGTTGGAATGATGCCATTTGTCCGGAGATGGACTTTGTATTTCGCCAACGATAACCAATCAAGTAGACTTTCGATGCCGGAATAAAGCATAGGTTCCCCTCCGGTCAGTTCGATCAGCCACAGCGGTGCAGGCAGCCAGCGAGACAGAAACGACGTAAGAACGCCGTTATCCAAATGATATTGAGGGTCATCCGTATTCAGGTGCTTGGCCATAGGACAATGCCAGCACTTTCGGTTGCAGCGGGAAGTCAGCGATATTTGCGCATAATTCACTACGGCCCCCACGCATAAAGAGCGCCGTTGCGTTTCATCAAATAAACTTCGCCGACCCACTGCGGAACGTGGTAGTTGTCGCAGTTCGGTATCCCGGTAACGTCATCTTTCGCAAACATGCGGGGCGGAATAATGTCCCGATGCTCGCCGCTTTCAGCGGACCTTTTGGTAATCGGAGTCGTATTCTCGGAAGGCTTTACGGCAAAGAGCTTGAAATACGGGGCGGACGTTGTAACAAGCGATTCGTTGTGGCTGCCAACAATGAAAACTTTTATGGTATAAAGAGTTTCATCTATGGTTTTTGTTAAGGCGGCCATAAGGGATCCGTCGCTTGCGTTGTATGCCCAAGCGCCCGCGTTCCAGGTCTGGAGCTGGTTGGGATCGGCCGGGTCGAGGATTCCCAAGCCAATGGGCATAAAACAAAGGGTGCCCCCCGGGGTGCCGAACTCCCATCTCTTGCCGTCTGTAGATACAGATACGCGGCATGTTGCTCCGGTATACTGACTTAAGTCCGCCGTGGTATAATCATTCGACGGAATAGGGCTAGTGGCATCCAAATCACAATTGCCCCAAATTCCTGCGCGTGCCGGGACAGTGATGGCATCATACTCAATGCTTCTGTCTAACGGCAATTCCCCGTCCTTCGAGGCATCATACATATATTCAATGCGGATAGAATACAAACGATCCTCCGCCATTGTAGCCGTATTCAAATACAGGACAGGTAGATAAAACACGTAGCCCAAAGTGCCGCCGCTAGAAATCGTGGCGGCCAGCGCCCCGGATTTGCCACTCGCATCCTTCGAGTAGGAAAAACTCCCATCACTATTGAAGCTGCAAGTGATAGAGGGTATCTTGGGCAAGGTTATCGTGAAGCCACCGCTAGTGACTTCTCCGGAGACTGTCCCCTCATGCCCATTATAATCAAACGTTATAGTGACTCGCGCACTAGAGCCACTGCCAAAGCCACCGGAGATCTCCGGATTGTTGCTCTGTATGCCACCGTTAGTCACAGGTGCGGATACACTTATTGATTTTATGGTGGCGTCGGTATAGCCAACAGACCCCATTGAACCGCTAACAGTTCCTTCGCTGCTCCAGCCGCCGGATTCGCCAGTGTATGTGGTCCCATTATAAGTGACTGTCGCGTTTGAGAAACCGCCGTTTGTGGTGGTAGTGAATACCGCGTCTTTTAGATCTACAGAGACATTTCCGGACACACTCCCGGTCACGCAAAAATCACCATTGACCCCGCCACTGAAGTTTCCCTCAATGTGAATAGCTTGGCAGCTTGACCCGCCGCCGCGATATACGAAAGGACACGATATAGAAGACGAATATGGGCGGACATTTCCTTTAAGCACAAGGGATTCCGATTCCGAGGAGTCTCGGGTATGGCAAGCGATAGACCCCGGCATCCATTTGATCTCATGAATTTCGGACATGTCTATGGGCTTGTCCGGCGAAAGGCCATCATCCGTAACGGTTCCCGGAATGACAAAATTCCCGATGCTATAATTGTCGGAAGGAGAATAGTCCCCAATAATTAAGCGACCGCTATCATCCCCGCCAGCGCCCGTGGCATTACTCATCCACGCGGCTTTCCGTATTGTTCCGCCCATTTCCGGAAGGGTTGGCAGCTCGCCCAGGGCCATCTCGTATGTGAACGAGGCGTAGTGGATGGGGAGCACCAGGGCGCTTTCCAAAGCGAACGACCCCACATACACGTCGGCGCCCAGCCCTAACAAGGTCACCGCCCCGGAGGTTCCGTGCGTATGGAAGAAGAAGGAAATCATCGGACTTGTGCCGGTGCAGTCCGCCTTAAATGCTCCTAGGGCATAGATGTGGATGTTGAAGTGTCCGGAAGGTCCTGCTTGATTGCCGGGGAATTTCAATACGACATCATCCGGCACCGGGGTATTTATAAGAATATGCGTGTCGCCGGGCACCAGTGTGCCCTGATTTATTCCAAGGTTGAGGAGGTCAAAGACATCGACGTTCCCGGTCTTGTCCTCAAGCATTTGGGCGGTTAACACATAGTCGTATTTGATTGACCGTGTCAGCGCATTGACATGATTCGGCTTGACAATTCCGTTAATTTGCCAATCCGTATTGATATCTACCGCCGCATTTGTCCGCATAGAAACCTCTTATAAAATTTCAATACCTTCAATATACATAAAGAAGAAGGCAGGAACACCGCCTCTACGGATCCGGCGAGAGCAAAACGCGCACGCCATCCCCGCAAATCTCCAGCGCAATGTTTCCATCGATGGACTTCAAAATTGCCTTCGCGCCTGCGCCCATCGCATTGAACGGCCTTGCGTCCACAGTGAAATGTCCGGTGTATTCGCCAGCCCATTCCGCCTCGCCGTAAAATTCCCCGCCCGCGTTTTCCGCACGGACAGTGAGTTTGCCGGGCTCGAAAGCAATGTGGACCGGCATTTGCGCATCGAATACATCCGTAAAGGTCTCGGCGCTCTTAATCGCTTCCAGCGCATCGGCGCCCAATTCCCCTTCGGCTACCACTTCGCCGCCATCAAACGAATCAATGTATTGGCAAAGGGCAGGAATCGGAAAGTCCCCAATAGCGCGATACAATACAGAACAAACTGTCCCGTCCGTATACTGGACGTGGATATAGGGCATATCATTCACAATCCCCGTGCATTCACTTCCAGCCTTGGTGAGCGCCGCAACCGCAGCGTCAGGCAGCCAAGCGCCTTTGGGAAGATTCGGACAATCCGCCGTGACAATTCGGATGGAGTCCGTGCTGATGAGTCCGGCATAGGCGCCACAGTCCCACGCAACGCCTGCAAACCCGGTCTTATTCGGGAATGTTACCGCTTTGAGCTTGGCAATAAAATTCCCCGGGACCGGACCCCACTCTTCCGGGAACTCCGCCAGCGTCTGTGGTAAGTCGGCAAAGGGCAACGCCAGCCTTGAACGTCCATACTTGAGGACAATGCGGTCCCCATCGCGGCTAATGTCAATGTCCCCGGTTGCCTTCGAAAGGACCTTGTCCAAAGAAACCTTGTCCACCATAAAGGCGATATCAACTTCCGGCGCCGGCACGCGCACATTGACGCTGGTGCCGATGCCCATAATAAAACCGGGGACGAAAATGACCTTGCCTGCTTGGGTGAGGCCGGTTCCGGCTTCCACGCCTGCTGCGCACTTCGCAACGGCGGCTTTCAGGAATTTGCCATTGATTTTCATAGTTTGAATCCTCTTTTACTTGGCGCCTTGCGTTTCGGCTCTTCTTCATCGTCTTCTGACTGGTAGTCGATATTTGAAATCATATGCGCATCCAGCATAGGCTCGCCGATTGCAAGGCAGGCGGTGCAAAGAAGTTGTGAGGGCGCCACGGGCTCATCGCGCGTGGTATTACACGCTAATCTATACAGCCCTTGCTCACGCTCGGTCGCGTTTTGGTTGATCATAATCATCTTGGTGACATGTGCCACTTTACGGATGTCTTCCGCCACGTCGCTTTCTTCGGCATCCTTTTGGCCGCCAACGGTTGCACGTCCGGTTTGGGTGGCGGTGACCACAAGCGCGTGCCTTTCGGAAGCCAGCCCGCGGAGGGACACCCAAGTGTCGTTGATGCGGTCGCGCATTTCCTTCGCCGCCGTGGTATGCTTAAAAATGTCCGCATAGTCCGCAACGATAACGTCCGGGACAAAATGCTCATACAAAGCCATCGAATCAAGATCTTCTTTCAGCCTAGCAATAGTCAGCGAGTTGGACGGATAGGTGCGGATGCGAAGGTCGCCGCGATAATACATCGCCATATTCCGCATCGCGGCTTCCATTTGCCCTTCATCAAGATTTGGCGCATTGGTTTTGAGCTGCCCCGGCACTATTGTAAAACGCCCCGGAGAACTCTCCATAAATGCGCTATAACGCGCTTCTTCGCCCTTGCGCGAACATCCGGTAAAGCATTGCCAAAAACGCCTTAAAACCTGCGCCTGCTTCATTTCTAGCGATAAGAAAAGCACCCGGAGGCCTGCCTTCGCGCAATCCCTGGCGGTCCTAATAAGCCACCACGTCTTGCCGCGTTTCGGCGGGGCGCCAAATGCCACAAAGTCCTCACGCGCCATCGTGCCCAATACCAGCCCGGCGTCACCTTCATAAGTCAAGAGGACTTCCGATTCCTCATTGAAGGCATCGCGGACAATAGGTGCGGATTGCGGCGAGAACAAAGAAACAGTCGTGCTGTGAATTGGTGCCGGCGCCACATACTGCGCCACGATTGATTCGCCACGCGCCGCATCCCTTACAAGCAGGGCTCGATCGATATCGTCCCTTAATTTCTTGATGCCGGCGAGGCGGAAGAAGTCAAGCGCCTGCTCCTTGATTAGTGCGAGATTGGTAGGCGCCCAATCGTCGTTAAGATTTGAAAGGAATAAACGAATCTCGGAGGAGTCCGCTTCCCGGAGGTATTGTGCCTTGTGAAGGTAGATGTCCTCAATAGCCCTGCCCGGTGCGGCGTGCTGCGCCTGAAAGTATTCCCACAGCCAAGTGGCGACCGTGCGGCAAACGCCTTCAGTAAACAACTCCGGCTTCCCCATCTCCGTGCAATACAGAAGGAGATCTGTGGACATAATGAGGTTGGCAATGAGGCGGCGTTCGCCTTCCACCTGCACGTTAATCGGAGTTATTTCCATCCCTTGGATTCTCCGCTAGTGCTGCCTTGATACTTGCCGTTGTATTGGGAAGCGGGGTCACATTCGAAGAAAACCATCTGGGCAATGCGGTCGCCTGCTTCCATTACAAGGGTCTCTTTGCCCATATTGTAGATGGTGCAGCCGGAGGCGCCGGAGAATCCAGGGTCATAAACGCCGGACGAAATGAAAATGCCTTTACGGGACAACGAGCTTCTCACATAAAGCATTGCGGCGGCATTTGCCGGGACGGAAATCTTTTCCGCAATTTCAATGTTCAGGAAACCGTGGGGCTCGACAATGATGTTGTTTTTTAATGTAACGTCCACGCCGCACTGCTGACACTTGGTTCCTTCGGCGGGAATGATGTGGCCGTTTTCAAGAATCTTTTTTGGATTGATAATCATAGATTTACTCCAATGTCTATGCCTTAATATACGGAAAACCCCGCGGGTATATGGCGGACCCGCGGGGAACCTCTTCGGAGTTTTGGCTTTTATGATTGCCTTACATAATATACATTATTTCTGCGGCGGGGCAACCTGTTTTTGAGGGATGCTTGGCGTGCAGTGGCAAATCTTAAACGACATTGCCACCAGCTTCGGGAACGCTTCACCTTGGTCGTAAAGCGGCGAACTCATAATGTCGATCATGTCCAACGCAGCGGGATCCACGCGGGACATCAAAGTAGAGGACGCCAGCGCAAGTGCCGTGTGGCGAACGCCTTCGGCGGCGACTCCTGCATTCTTCAATGCACGCAGCTTTGCGCCGACAGCCGGCCACATTTCCGGCTTGCCGTATGCGCCGTAAAGGAATTTGCAGAAGTCAAAGATTTCAACGGTGTCGGACTTTTCCGTGACCGGGGATCCGCCGCCAATGACCTGTTCCAGTTTCACAAGGGCTTCACGCGGGGAACCATCACTTTGGAGAACGATTGCCTTGCGCGTTTCCGCATCAAGGGGAATTTCATACTTTTCGGCAGCGCGATCAATAAGGATGCCGATTTGTTCCTGATTAAGGGAGCGGAGACACCACGGCGTCAGGCGGGATTTCAATGCCTTGCCAGCATCCCCGGCGAACAAGGCATCCGGATCTGTTGTGCAAAAGAAATAGTAGGTGAAGTCCGGGCAGTCTTCCGTAGGCTTGAGAAGCGCCTTCTTGCCCGGCGCCAAGAGCGAGTGCGCCTCGTCGAGGATGAAGACACGCGCCTTCCCGGTAGGCGGGCGGTATGTTGCCAATTCAATCACGTCCTTCATAGCTGCAATGCCGCGTTCGGTTCCGCAGTTCACTTCCATAATGCCGAGATCGTCGGCGCCAAGAAATTCCTTTGCGGCAATGCGGGCAAGGGTAGTTTTTCCGCACCCACGGGGACCGGTAATGACGTGGGCGTGGGCGTGCATAGAATTCAGAAAGTGCCTTGCAAATGTGCCAAGGACCTTTTCGTTGCCGATCATTTCTTCAATCTTTTTAGGGCGGTGGTCTTGATATAACATGTTTGTTTCCTTATAGTGTTGCCTTGATATATACGGAAAAGGCAGCCTTTTTACGGGCTGCCTTTGTTGTCATGGGAATAAAGTCTACTAGTGGGGTGCGGGCCACGGCGTGTCTGTCTTGGCGTCGTGCTGGTCGATCTTTGCAATAACTTCGTGCTCGCAGCGGCGCATCTCCTCGCTTAAATCAATGCCATCGCATATTCCGCCAAGATATGCCTCGATGTTTTTAAGGGTGGTTTCGGGCGACGCGTTGGCATTCCGATTACCCGCGATAATATCCAATAATTTTTCGGACAATTCTTTGACTTTTACTTCGGCGGTTGTCATCGGCATAATCAAATCCTTTTGTTAACCATCGTATTCACAGCGATCCGGCGCACAATCATAGTAGCCATCCTCGCCATATTTGGGAAGGGGCGGGAGCTGGTTGAACTCCTCTTCCTTCTTGGCAATTTCATCCGAGGTGGCGACGTGCTTCAGGAGCCATTCGAGTTTGAAGATATACCGGTCGCGCTCGTCAATGCCTTTGACCAATGCGCCGGTATCATCAAACGGTTCCAGCCCGGATAAAGATTTATACGGAGGGCGGGTCACCTTATTCTCCGGCTGTGCAGTTAAGGTCCACGATGCGGCGGAACGCCTTGATATTGAATTCAAGCAATTCCGGATTGATGCGCGGGATATTATCCAACATCAGGCGGATATTGCTCTTGCGTTCGATGCCATCCTCCCCGTAGCGCCAGCCTTCGGCGGCTGCCGTGACCGGATTGGAAGTGTCCACCGTTTCGAATTTGACGGAACGATATACCGAGGAAAGGAATTCCTTTGCCGCATATGTCCCAAACAAGTGCATTGGGTTTTCTTTCCAAAACGGCATCTGCGAAAGTTTTTCGAGGAAAGCGGGGCGCCTCTCCCACGGCTTCAAGGTCTGGTCATAGCCCTTGGAATCAAACGGGATGGCAATCTTCTCCGTCTTCTCAATCATAAACTTGTAGCAGTCCGCCAAGGCGTCAAAGGTTTCGCCCTGGATGGCGCAGATGGCGGTGCCGGGAAGATCCGGGAACGTCTTGATGAATTTTTCATACGAGGCGATCGTGGCCGGTCCATCGTGCCTTACATCGGGCACGACATACCAAGTCGGCTTCAAATCCACAATGATGTCCCCGAAGGTATCAAAGATGCCGGCGCCAAGTTCAAAGGCGCTATTATCGAGAAGAACCTTGCGGCCAAGATCCACGCTTTCCTTGTAGAAGAGGTGGAAGTCCGGGTCATTGTAGAGGTGCGCGAACGCATAATCGTAGTCGTTAAAGGAACGCGACTGCTTTAGGAGGCAACGCGGAACCTCGTGGGAAATCATTGGTTTAGTCATAGGCTAGAATTTGTAGGCTAGAACGATTCGGTTTCCGCTCGGCAGCGCCAGCTTGTTGAAGGCGCGGGCGCCCGAACTGATGAAATAATCACGATGAGTCCCTCTGTGCGTGATGATAACGGCGTGGCCGGTTGCGTCATCAACCTCAAGGCCAAGGATCGGGTCCTTGCTCGTGTAAGAGTGCTGCCAAGTGGGATGGCTGTTCAACTGCTTCGTCCATTGGAGCTCATGATCGTCCAGCGGGTTCGTGCGAAAATATATACGATCCTTCGGAGCGAATACAACAGGCATCTTACCACCTCCTTTTATACTTGTCCGCCAGCCCGGCGGCTTCACAATAACTACATACCGCGTGCCCGAAGATTGTTCGGTAGGTGCGGCGTTCTTTACAAATTACGCATTTGGGAGCGGCCTTGGGTTGGACCGGGGTGGATGGGCGTGGCATCGCCGGGACAAGGGATATGTCATCATCCCAACTCAAATGAGGACCTCCCCGCAAAATGATTTTCTAAATACTTCTTCACGGCAGGCGCGAAATGCCCGTTGGTGTCGTTGAAGCAAACTACCTTTGAATTTGCCAGCGCCGCCACGGCCTTCTCGGTTGCGTCGGGCATCTCAATGTATCCTTTGTGCGGATACTTATGGGAATGAATTGCGATGTTGGTATGGTCCTGCCAATAACGGACAATCCAATGATTGTAGTTCTTGGCATCCCTAAATTGCGTCATTGAAGGCGCCACCGTGGACCAAACCTTATTGAGAAAATCAATTGTCGTATCGCGCTTGTAGCACACCGCCAAATGATTATGCGTGAAATGCGGGCAATCCTTCCCGGACATTTTTGAAACCAACGCGAGATCGTTGCACACGATGGACCGGAAGAGGCAGGTCGGCTTGAATCGACTTGTCCGGATCTCCTTCCAAGTCAACGGCTTTCCATCTTCCACAAAGTCATCGATTGTGGTAGGGGCGTTGAAATAGAAGTCATCATTCATCATCAGGAAGAACGGCGTAAGGTCCTTGGCGTGCTTATGCAGGAAGCAAAGTTCAATGCACGAACTATTGTAGTTCGGGAGGATCTTTTCCGGCATAAAGTCCTTGTGATAGTGAATCACAATGCGGGGGTTGTTCTTGTCCAGCCAAGACGGGATTTGGGATTCCGCCTGAAGCAGGAGATGGACTTTCCCCGGAGGACCGAATTTTTCATAGCCACGCCACCAATAACGGAACATTCCGTAGGATGCGTAGCGATTCGAGAACAATTTAAGAAAAAGATTGCGTGCGCGTTCGGTCACAAACTTCTTGTGCTTCGCCGCAAGAAAAGTAGTTTGCCATTCCGGAACGGAAGAATCGACATACGGCAGAACGATGTCGATTTCAGAATTTTCTGCCATAGCTCCTCCGGCGGTGATGAGGTTTAGTTTTAGGGACCGGCGGGCATACCGTTGCAGGTCCGCCACGCCGCGTTACCGGGGTATAGAAATACCGGGAAACGCGGTGCAGCTTCACCAATATGACACACAGAAGGATAATGACTACGGCAAGAAGGGCGAGTGTAGCACTATTCAGCAGCATTTTCCTCGCTTACCGTGGTTGCCTTCTTACGGGACTTTTTCTTCTTCGGGGTTTCCACGGGGACTTCTTCAGTGGTTTCTTCGGCGGCTTCAACCTTTTCTTCGGTAACCGGCGCTTCAGCGGTTTCCGCCACCGGCGCATCGGTCGTTTCAGCAACAGGTGCTTCGGCCGGGGCGGCAGTTTCTTCCAGCTTTTCTTCGGCAGCGGCTTCAGCGGCCTTTTCGGCGGCCTTTGCCTCTACCTTGACGTTTCCCTTTTTCTTCGGATCGGCGGCCTGGTGGCGCTTCTTGCGAGCGAGGGCACGGCGGGCAGCCTTCTTCTTTTCGATAAGGTCGGTCAGTTCTTTGTAGCTCATTTTATAACTCCTTTACAAGCGTAGTTTTAATTGTCTTCACGCGCTCCGCAACGGTGCCCGTGAGTTCCTTATATGGAACATTACATTCTTTTGCGAACTCAATCAAGGCTTCGTGCCATTTCTTTTGATAGTCCGCGTCCGTCGAGCGGACACCATTTGCCTGAATAGCAAATTCCCCGGGCTTGGGGATGAAGGCATAATCGATGCGGGCCGCCATTTTGCGGAGGCGTTCGCCAAATTCCTCCTTCACGGAATCCGAAAGGGCCGGATCGAGCATCATATAGGAATAGCAATCGAGGGCCGAGCGGTCCAAGTAAACAATGCCGTCAACGGTGCTTGCCTGATCAAGCTGCGTTTCCATCGTGGATACGATAAATTCCTGCTTGTCAACAGAGGACGCAAAACGCATACTTGCCGCAACATTGGAAGCGGACGGCGTAACCACCGTCCCGCCATCTGCGAAAAGGGCCGTAATGATTGAGGTCTTCCCAACGCCTTGGGCGCCGGATATGGAAATAATCTTATTCATCTAGTGTTCCTATGGTTTCAGGACAGGGACCTTGCGTTCAATTTCGTCAAGGCGAATGAGGACCTTTGTGAGGCCCTTACGGAGGCGATAAACTCGCACCGCCAGATAGATACAAAGCAGGATGGCAATAATCGCCACAATCATCCATACATTCATGCGCCAGCCTCCAATTCAGCAACGACGGCGTTAATTTCGTCCTCGGCCTTTTTCATCCACGCATCTCCCAGCGAGGCGTCAAGGCCTTGAGCGAACTGGCGGAGGAAGAGGTCAAGCGATTCATGCGCCTGTGACCCGACAATGTTGAATACGAGGCGAGCCGTTGCCGGGTCGCTCTCCGCCTGCGGAAAGATGGCAAGGACCTTGTTGGAAGCGTTTTCAAGCGCCTTCAACATTTCCTTGCGAACTGCCTTGACAGCATTATTCGTTTGTCTTATCGTCATACGCATATACTACCTTATACCAGTAAAGAACACCACCCGAGTATTCGCACACAAAAAGGACATCATCGACGCTTGGATAACACGGCAACCAGCGCTCGAGGTTCAACTTCTCCCGGACAGCGGGATTCTCCACGCCGATGCGGATGTTCGAAACGGTTTCCGACGGATTGCCGGAATCGTCCGTGAATATGAACGCATCGTATCCGCCGAAGAGGTTTTTCTCGAGCACAACCTGCTCAAGGCGTGTTACCGTAGCCTTGACGCCGACATTGTGCGGCATATCGAATGAATCTTTAACGTAATAACTCATGCCTTAATATACGCCGCACCCTGTGGTTTTTACGTCAAATAGCCATATGTGACGGTCCAAACATCGTTCATCGCCGTTATGGCGGAATCTCCCCATACCGACGCGATCTTCACAACCTGGTTGTCCACCGAGATCTTTACGATGTCATCGTCCGGGACATATTCGAAGGACACATTCTTCCCGACGGCGGCGAACAATTCTTCCATCTTGGTCAAGCCTGCCTGAATCTTCCGGGCGTTCACAATATCGGTGGACTCCTTCTTCGGCTCGGACACGGCCGTGACATCAATTGTAATGTCAAAGGCGCCGTCCTTATTCGGACTGATTGAAATGAGCGTCGGGTCAATCGTGTTGGGGTCAATATCATAAGGATTGAAGGAACCAACATTCCCTATATGGACATTAAGCAGCGCGTCGGCGATGCCGCCCTGGCTGTTAATGCGGGAACCGTTCATTCCAATAGTCGGTTCCAACCCGGTCTTTTCCTTGACGATGGCTGCCACCTTGTCGGCAACGGACTGCGCGTGCTGAAGTGCGAGTTTCGCTGCGCCTGCATTTTCGTAACGCTTTTTAATATGCATATCAAATCTCCTTATTGGGAAAAATACATAAATATGAACCAGGGCGCCAACCGGGCAAACATTAAGGTATATTGTAGTTATGGATTTCAATCACGATTACAACGGGGACAATGAATTCCTCTTGTCTGGCAATATGCAGCGCCTCCAGCAGGTGAAGGCAGCCATCCTTTCGTTCGGGGATATGGGCTACACGGACCCGGCCGTCCCTAACATTCAATATGCGATTGGCGAATATACCGACCCGCAAGCGCATCTCGATCTTGAAGGCGCCATCCGCGAAATCCTGATTACCTCTATGGTTGTCCGCCCGGAGGAGATTGTAAGCATCCAAATCACTTCCCCGGTTGGCGGCAAGGGCTTTACGGCAAATCTCGGTTTCACCTTTGGGAAGCTGACGCTCTCCCATCCCGGCGTTACTGGCACATAAAGGCGCCTATAAGCGCATAAAACAATGAAGGCAGGTATTTACCTGCCTATTTATTTTCTCGCCTTAAACGCGCGTTATTTCTTCTTTTTGAGCATATCCGAGATCTTCACAATTCCGGAGTCCGTGCCATCCAAAACCGAGGCAAGCGCCACCGCCTTGGTGTCCAACTGATATGCCATCGTAACGTCAATCGTTCTAGGCGCCACAAGGTAATAGACGTTGACCGGGACTTCCTGCCCGCCACGGTGCAAGCGGTCCTCCGCCTGCCAGTGGTCCGTAGGCGCCGCCGTGAACTCCACAAAGCAGCAATTCGAGCAGGCCTTTTGGAGGCCGTCAATGCCTACGCCCGCCGACTGGATATTCGCCACGATCACGCGGACCTTTTCATCATTGACAAATTCCGTCTTGATGCGTTCGCGCTGCGCCGAACTGGTTTCGCCGGTAAGGATGCGCACGCCTATTTCCTTGGATGCCAAGAAGTTAGCAATGTCATTCACCACCGCGTGATGCCAAGCAAATACCAACAATTTCTCATCGGTGGACAAAAAGTCCATAATCCATTGCTTGCAGGCATCCGCCTTCAATTCATAGGCGCTTTGGAACAGCCCGGCAATAGCGGCGGATCTTTCAAACTCCGTTGCCTCGCGTGCCTTCTTTGCCTGCTCCCTATATGCCTCCATCTTGCCTTTATCAACGGAGCACGGAACAGTGGTGATGATTTTCGGCGGCAAGAAGGACATCACTTCCGCCTTCGTGCGGCGGAGCGTTCTTGTGGAAAGCAGCGAGTGAAGTTCCGGCGCATTGGTGATGCCTTCATATTTTGTCCCATACGGGGTTTCCTTCGGATTACAATAGCGATTTGCATACGCATAAAAATCCGGGAAGGTTTGGGCATCAATGCAGTGCAGCGTCGGCCACAACTGGACGGGGCGGCTTCTAGCAGGCGTCCCGGACATTGCAAGCAGGCACGGGATTCTTGTGGCGAGGCGCATAAAGGCCCGCGTTCTTTGGGAGGTGCGGTTGCCGATTGCCTGAACCTCATCGCCGATCAGGGCCTTGAAACCTTGCGCGTAGAGGTTATGCTTGAGCGGCGAGCGCTCCCACTTGTAAAGGATGTCCCAGTTAATAACATAGGACTTGCCCGGTTCCAGCTCGAACGGGCGCTCTCCGGAAAGGACCTCTACATCATCGCGCCCAAGCCACGATTTGTAGTTTGCCGCCCACTGTGTTTTGGTGGACGATGTTACAACAATCAAGGCAGGCAGCAGGCCGTGATAACGAAGCCAAGCAAGCGCCTGAACGGTTTTGCCGGTCCCCTGCTCATCAAACAAGGCAAGGCGCGGGCGAGTCAAAGAAAATTTAAGGAAATCTTCCTGATACGGATAAAGACCGGGAAGCACGCGCTCCGGCTTGTAAGGCGGGGCAGGGCGCACCACCACTTCAGGTTCAGGGATATTCCAGCCCGAGGCACGCAGCCACTCACGCATTTCCTTGGTGTTTGGAACGGACCACTTCTTTGTGGAAGAGGTATAGCGGCGCCCCGGAATGAGCTTGATGGCTTCGAGTATTTGGCGCCACTCCTGCTGGTTATCCTTATGCCACTCAAGGTCTATGCGCAGATTGTTCAGGACATAGGTGTATGTCATCCCCTCGATGGGGACTGGTGCGGGCATCGTTGTGCCGGCGGGCATAAAGCCCAAAGGTCTTCGCATTTGAAACATACACCCATATACGGAAACAAGGACATCTATTTCATAGGATCGAACACGGTTTCTTCGGCGCCGGGCGCCATAGGATCAAAAACGGCATCCCCATAATTAGATCCGTCAGGATGGCCAAAGCCTGCCATCGGGTCCTTGATGGCAGGGTTAATCTCATTTTCCTTCACATCGCGCAGCGTGATTTTGTCCCCGGGCTTGACCGACGGCGGGAGGACAATCGGAAGTTTTACGAGGTTCTCCTTGCGGTTGACGTTGTCCCTTTTAACGCCCATACTGCGCCTCCAGCATTTGCCGCACGGTGCCCGAGAAATCAATGCACGGAATCATCGTGGCGCCGTTTGCTGTGATGTGAATGAGCATCAAATCGCCAATGCGCAAATGCGTGGCGTTTTCGATGATCGCCTTATAGGTGGACAACTGAAGGCTGTAGTGGTAGTAGTTGCAGTCCGGGTATTCGCAGAACGGACCGGTCATCCGCGACCACGGATTGTCCTTCTTGATTTCCTTGTTGGTCTTGTAGTCAAGGATGGCAAACTGTCCGGTCTCTGTATTGTAGGCGAGCAGGTCGATCGTGCCGCACAGCTTCCACTTGGAATTATAGACAATCAATTCCTCACGCACCGGGATGTATTTTTGCGTAATCATTTGATACGCATTATTGCAAACGGGGATGCGGGAATTGTAGTCGCTTTCCATTTCCGGATACTGCGGATCGAAATGCGGGAGGTAGCGCTTATGCTGCATCAGGTTTTCCATATAGGCGTGGACCTCGGTGCCCAATGCGCAAGAATAATCTCCAGCGCGTTTCCACTTCGCCCGGAGTTCTTCCGGGGAGCAGCCGGCCTTTGCGGCGGACTTCTTTGCGATTTCGTCCCAATCCTGCACGGATTCAAAATTCTTCACCCAAGTGGTTACGGAGGTGAAATTTGTCCCGAGCGAGTCCGTATATTTATGCGGAACGGGGTCGAAGTGGATATCGTGGAATTTCCAAAGTTCTATATCTGTCATGACCATAAATATAACCTTTTTTAGTCCTTAAAACAATGACTATTTGCGAGATGAAAAGGATGTGGCGGGAGCAGGCTGTTCGCCAGTCCACATCTTATAGGGAGGCGAATACAATATACGGCGCCCTGGCTGGATGCGGTTTGTCCGCAAATGCCTATTACGCCGAATTACACCGTCTTGGATTGTATGGGAGGGTCCGGTCTCGGAAAAAATAAAAGGACAGCGCTGCCCCACTTTGTGACGCCTATCTTATGCACGGACAACTTGTATCGCCGTGCCATATGACGCCAAAACTTTTCAGCCACCTCATCCCAACACCACAAATAAAATGTTGAGTCATACAGGTCCATAAAGCGGGACAGCATTGTGTGCGCCATTCCGCTTGTCCCTTTCGCCGTATCGAAGTCCCCGATATGCCAAATAGGGCCAACCTTGTAGGTTTCATTCCATTCCTCAAACCAGTAGGTCATCGCGCCTTTCAACTTCCCCTTAACGGAAAGAATCATAAACTCGCACGGATAATGCGGCTGTTCGAAGGACTGTTTGAACAAAACGGATTTGAAGGAATGAAGCCCCCCGAGACGGCGGATTGTTTTTAAGGCGCTGTCCCAAGAGGTTGTGTGCCATTCATCAAAGCGGACCTTACTGGCGCATGCGGACTTCGTCGCAGATGTGCTTGTCGATTTCAAGCCAATTCTCCTCTCCCGGGGCAAAGCAGCCATTCGTGCCGGCGTTCGCCGAGAAGGCAAGCGCGTGTTCGTTGCTCATTTCCGCCCAGCATCCGCCATCCTCGGAAACTTCGGCTTCAATGACCAGCGGCACGGCGATCCACTTGAAGTTGTGCATCACCTTGACCACCCCGTTCTTGTAAAGGATGTCCTCCACAAGTTCCTGCTCTTCCGTCTTGACCAGCAAGACAATAGCATCGTGAATCTGTCCGATTATGCGGCTCTTCAAGCCCAGCCTTTCAAAGTCGGCAACGTCATCGCCAAGCGCCTGAAGCAGCGTGTGGAAGCCGGAACCCTGAATGCAACGGTTGGCACATTCGGTGAAGGACATAGGGCCGTAGCAGCGGCATCCCATATATCCTTCGACATAGCCGTTCTTTTGGTAGCGGTCCCATTCGGCATTGCGCCATTCGTTATAGACCTTGAAGCGCTCGTTCCAAAAAATCGAGTCGGCGGTTTTGACGTGTTCGAGGAACGCCTCAAAGGTGGAGATGCCGTGCTGCCTCAAATTCTCGTGGGCGGTTTCCGGCATCTTCTTCCACATGCGCTCCGCACAATGCTTGTAGCTGGCGCCGTAGAAGGAGCTGAACACATAGCCCATTTTGATTGATTGACGTTCCAGCTTCGTCACATCCTCCGGGCGCCTCATATACATGTCCGCTGCGGTATCGCGGTGCATATCGGATGAGGGGTCCTGAAGATATTTCAGCATACTCGGATCGTGGTGGTAACTTGCGGACACCATTACTTCCAGCGACTTATAGTCCGCTTCCATATACTTGTAACCGGGCGGCGCAATAAACATCGAGCGGAGAATATGCTTCATCACCTTGTCGCGCTTCGGAATGTTTTGGAAGTTGGGCGAATCGGAGCTGGAGCGGTATGTAACCGGGCCGCCGGATTCACTCCCCGCACCCGTGGACAGGTTAAAGAACGGACGAATGAGATAACTTTGGGTGGGTTCATCCCACTGCGCCTCCCGCTTATAACCCTTAATAAAGGTCTTCCCGATCTTCGCATATTTGCGCATTTCAAGGATATTGTTGGCGAGCGGGGTATTAAGCCCTTCAAGGAATTCCACATTCGTTGATAAGCCTTCGGCCTCGCTCTCCTTAATATCCCCGGTAAGCACGAACAAACGTTTCAGGTCCGGAACGGAGTTTGGATTGAGGATTGTGGCATATTTTTGCTTGAATGCTTCCCCTTCGGGCGAGTGCAGCACGGCGTGAAGCGCCGCCTGACGCTTTTCTTCAACCTCGGCTTTTGCCTTTTCCACAAGGTTCATATCTATCGGCAGGCCGCCGCTTTGAACCTTCGAAAGAGTAACCATCCCGCGGAGGAAGAATTTGAAGAACTCCAATTCCTTGCCAACCATTTGCTTTCTCTGAATGTCCGTAAGCATAATGGTATACAAGGAGTCCTGGGCGCAGTAATTGCCAATGCGCATCCAAGGCACGCGGTTGCCACCTGCCAGTCTATTCAAGGAGTAGCAGGATTCGCTATCCTCGCCCGGCATCGTTTGGGACAAATACGGGTCTGCGTCGGTGTCATACCCGATAATCCCGAGTTCCGTGTAGGTATGGAACTTCAAGCCGACCTTTTGGTTGTTGTTGAGAACGTGGGCGCCGATGCAGGTATCCCAAGACCAATTCTCCGGCCAATCCGTAATCGTGCCGCCGAGACCTGCCTTAAAGTGCGTCCAGCAAGTTTCGAAGTCCGCCTTGTGCGCCACCAGCCCGACGGGGCTGCCTTTTTTATAAAGCTCGTGCCAAGCATCAATGAGTTGAGGGCAATCCTTGTCCCACTTAAATCCAATCGCGCGATATTTGCCGTTGGCACGCCAAGCAAGGGAGCCCGCCACAATTTGTTGCTCCGGACGATGCGGCTTGATTCCGGTCGTTTCATAGTCTATTGCCATATCCGGGTGCGGATCGTAAAGGAGCGCCTCGCTGATGGCATCCCTTACCCACTGTGCGGCTTCCAAAGGATTCTCGGTTGTGCGTATGTCGGACGGAATTGCGGGGAACGGCTTATTTGCCAAATCAATGGCGGCGGTGATGTGGGCGGCGCGTTGCTTGCGGTAAGCGTTGTCCTCTTCCGCCTTGCGACGGAAACCAGCCATAAACGGGCAGCCCCACGTCGGACAAACCCACGCATTGTAATAGCGATCGGGAATTGTCTTTCCAAAGAAATCGTCCGCCTTTGTATTGGAGATACGCCCGGAAAGGCGTGCGCCAAGAACCGCCCAAGTAGCCATAATGCCGACCGGGATAATCACCTTCGGTCGATATTGCATAATAAGTTGGTTGAGGCGAGGAGCAAACATAGTTGCGGTCTTGTTGCTCAAGTCCGTGCCCTGCCAGCGGTTAGGCACGGCGTTCACAAAACCAAATTGTTCGAACGCGTCCGCAACATCCATACCCATATCGCGGAAAATCTCCCAAAGTTCCTTGAAGCGGGGCGATTGAAGCGGCTTCATCGGGTCTTCTGTAAAGGCAGGACCGGAGGCGCTGCGCTCCCACGGCTTGGGAAGATTGATATTGTATTTTTCAATTAGCGGATAGTCCCCTACAAAAAGGATGCCGGAAAGCATATTGCCAACGATGCCGGGGTCCGGAGCATTCGGGGGCGGGAGTGTGGAGGAAGTCTTTTTCTTATCTTGCTTTTCAGGCGCCACGCCTAAATTAAAAAAACCCATTGCGTATAGTCCTTTATAAAAAATGCGATGCCTTAATATACGGTTGGAAAGGGTGTGCACATTTCGTATAATATGAATACCCAAACACGAACTGCTACGGCTAATTTTTAATAGGGTATACAAAATGAAAAAATTCGACTTGGACCGACCCGAAATGTCCGAGGGACCGGTTAACATCAATACGGACAACTTCAAGATCATCGATCTTAACGAAGACATTCGCAAACAATCCTCCTGGTTCCAGTATTACGGAAAGCTCGCGGTTAACGCAAAGCGGGAGGCGGCTCAAGCAAAATTACGTTTGAAGCAGGCGACAAGCGAAAAGGAACTCTCCATTCGCGAAAAGGCGCAGAAGGATGGCGCCAAGATCACCGAAAATCAGATTAAGGCAATGCTCGGCGTTGACTCCGACCTCATTACGTTGGAGAACGAACTTATTGATGCCGAAGCAACCGCCGGCCTGCTTGAAAATGCCCGTTGGGCAATGGACCACAAGAAATCAATGATTGATGACGCCGTGCGCCTCGAAGTTTCGGGGGGCTTTAATGGCGGCATTGACGGGGCTATCGCGGATGCGGTGCGCCTCTCCATCAAAAACAAGAACCTCAAATCAAACAACGCATAACTAAAAAAAAGGAAGACGATTATGCCTTACAATCCGCAAACAATGAACGTGAACAACGCACAAGCAAACGCACAAGCCTCGAAGGACAGCTTCGGCACCTCCGGTCCGCAGATCATCGATGCCCCGCAGGGCACCAAATACTTCGCTATGAAGAAGGAAATGGTCGGGCAGGACGTTTACCTCAACATCATTCCGTGGGGCATCGAAACGGACAAGCACATGGGTGTCCGTAACGGCACCGCACAGATCGGCCAGGGCGAATTTATGGTTGAAATGTGGACGCACCGTGTGGAAGGCGTCACGCAGGGAACCACGCTTTGCCTTCAGCGCATGTATGGCAACAAGTGCCCCTACTGCGAAGCCGTTCGCAATGCCGGTAGCGGCGACGCCAAGGCTTCCCACCGCCTCGCCCTTTGGGTGCAGCAGGTTGATGTCCACGGCAATCCCATCGGCGGCGATCCGACCCCGAAGCTCTTCATTACCAGCTACGCCACGTTTGGCAAGGCATTGCTTGACGCTGCCGATGTGCAGGGCCGCCGCCTTGGCTTGAATGGTCCTATTCCGTTCGCCGATCCGAGCGCCAACGGCAAGATCGTTGCCTTCCGTGTGGATTCGAAGTCCGGCGGCGGCTTCAACTTCACTGAAGCAACCAACTTCGCTTTCCTCCCGCGTCAGTATGCGATTCCGCAGTCCATCCTCGACAACATCCCCGGCCTTGACCGCTTCCTCCACATTCCTACCGACAAGGAAATTCACGAAGCGCTCTACGGCTCCGATGCCTTGCCGAATCAGGGCGAAGCCGCTAATTACGGCACGCCTGCCTACCAGCCGCAGCAGCAGCCCGCGCAGCAGGCACAGCCGCAGTATCAGGCAC
>Ga0310694_10001583_pt1 | contig 25550 bp, 5 predicted proteins | sample 174DNAGHGhighgp2_FD_203884 | JGI IMG/M metagenome (GOLD analysis project Ga0310694, IMG submission 203884) | Sheep rumen microbial communities from Palmerston North, Manawatu-Wanganui, New Zealand - 1742 DNA GHGhigh gp2 (v2) (version 2) | ecosystem: Host-associated > Mammals > Digestive system >...
ACCCTTGATAAGAGGTGTCGCAGTAGTAATAGTAGCATTTGTTGCAGTATCGCCAATGGCCACATGCGTGTCATAAACCCATGCCAATTTATCATGGATCTCACCAGGAACACCCACATCACCGCGTGACGAACCGAAGATCATACCATTCTCCGCACCATTCGTTCCGATTTCACCACCAGTGACATATACCTCTGCCTTACCGCCAGTAGTTTGATGCACAGTCGTTCCAACGGTATACGTCCTTCGACCAGTAGGAATTCCGTTTGTATCATACACGAACTCACCCACGGTTCCATAAGCGCCACCACCATACACATTATGCAGGATGGTTCCGTCTTCAATCTTCACCTTAGTATTACCCTTGACCAAACCAGCATCAACATATGTAACATTGACTCCTATATGTTCTGCATCACCCTTACCTCCACCATAGACGTTACCGAAGTCAGCACCGCCCTTGTCTTGTGTACCAATAGTACCGCCGGAGATATTGATATTCGTATCAAACTGTACAAATCCGCTCTCGCTACCTCCAAAGACAGACCCCTTGACTTTGGCATTTCCATCAATAGTCACATCGGTCTGACTAGCTAAGGCCAGTGTCTTAACAAATGTAATATAATCAGCTTCAGTTGCAAAAGTTTCCCAGGTGTTAGGACCATTAACATTACTCATACGTTTGGTTGTTCCTTGTACAAAAGCATAAGATCCTCCAGGTCCTGGCACGATTCCCTTACCTGCACCAAAGACGTGGCCGACATCAGTCGTCTTAACTCCAGCAGCGAATGTTTCTGGACCGATCTCAGCATAGCCTCTGACTGTAACACGACAGAAACCACTATTGGCATCTTTCAATGCATATGGCATATCTTTTTTAACGCCATATGGTGCACCTTCATCGTCAGATTGGGCAACATTATATCTAGCCACCGAAGCAATCTCGCCACCGCCATAGACGTTACCTCTAACCTTGGCATTACCCTGAACGGTGACAGTGGGGTTACCACGTACCAGCGCCGAATAACCATGTGTCTCCTTGCCCTTACCGCCACCGAATACACTGTGTTGGATGATGGGTGCGCTGGTAACTGTACCACCAGTTGCCACACCATCTCCCAGTCCTACCGTCACTGACGTATTCATTTCCACACGACCAATCTCACCACCGCCATAGACGTTACCATTCACGGTTCCATTGCCAATGACAACAGTTGTGTTGCCATCGGAATAATTGGGATAGTGTTCTGAGTCAGCGCCAGCACCATCAGTTCCCACCATAGCTTTCTCACAGGTAAAGGTGTCATCTTTACCCCTACCACCTCCATACACATCACCACCGATGGTGACACCCGTTGTGCCTCCTGCAGTCGGTGTATAAGAAGTTCCGGACTTTACAGCACATATATTCACCTCAGTGTTTCCGGTGACATCGGCCTGATTACCGCCACCATAGACATTACCGGTGATATTAGCACCTTCAACGGCTACATCGTATTTCCCAGTATCCGCATTCTTTGGATATGATGTTGATCCTGATGGAATAAGATGTGTAGGTTCTTTGATTAATCCGATTGACGACTCTGTACCGATGTTCACCGTTGCACTACCCACAAGCTTGGCCTCGTTACCACCGCCGAACACATTACCGATGGTACCGATAGCACCCTTTGCATGGGCTGGATAGTCCAGATTGACAGTCCCGTCCTCCACAATTGTTCCATTCGTATTTTTCTTATGGATCTTAATTCCATTAAATGAGCCTGCAATAAGATCATTATCATTATAATGACTACCCTTTACAACATTAATATTCACAGTAGGATCAGCCACCATCAAAGCCCGGAATCCACCACCATAGACAGCGCCTATGCTGGTAAACGAACGGATGTTCAATTGAGGATCGGAATATGTTTTGCTGGTTCCTGTCTCAATTGCCTTACCATTGGTATCATAGCCGTAAACTGAGTAGTCGGCCAGATTACCGCCGCCATAGAGTTCACCAATGACAATCGGCGTACCACAACCCTCGCCGCTCTCTTCAATGTTTACAGTAATTGACCCCCTCAGCAGACCACCAAACTTGTTACCGCCAAACACACGTCCGAATCTTCCGCTGGTGATCGTCAGGCTGACATTACCGCCAACATCAGCATTCTTGGCACCGGCATAGACATCCTCAATGACAGAATTAGGCTGGCAACCCATGATGATATTAGCACCTCCCTGCATACCTGCATTATTACCAGCACCATAGATCTCTCCAACATCCAGAACACAAGTACTACTGGCATCACTGATATCGACATAGGTACCGCCAGTAATATCACCATTTTCGTTACTGCCGCCATAGACGACATGAATCTTTCCTCCGTGGAGTGTGGCCTTAGCCTGACCGTTCACATTGGCACCAGGTTTGTTCGGATCAGAGCCGTTACCACCACCGAACAGCGTACCAATCTCGTATGCACCATTCACCGTGACATCGGTAGAGCCAACATCAGCCGCATTACCACCGCCATAGACTGTCTGGATACTCGGATCACAGGTATCAATCACCACCTTAGTACCGCCACTTGACGATGCCTCGTTACCACCGCCATAGACAGCAAGAAGTTCATAGTTTCCTGTACCAGGATCTGTATTCGAAGCCACTCCACTTTCGAGATGTACAGTCTTATAAATATGCACCTCGGCAGTACCTGCAGGCGCTCCGTTCTGGTTGTTACATCCAAAGATATTTCCTGCCACGTAACACATGCCTCCGTGATTGTTCAAATCCACAAGCACATCACCATAGACTTGGGCTGGTATGCCAGTAACAGGTGCTACTTCTTTCACACCAAGTCCACCACCATAGACACTACCCTGAACCTTTCCTGCATAGAGATGTACTGTCGTCGTCTTGGTCTTGGTCGTATTATTCTGATCGGCATTATTCACGCTTCCCTGAGCCGAACCTCCATAGACATCGTGGGTAACAATAGGATTACCGGCAAGGCCATTTGTTGAATCGTAAGTACCTACGTTTACCTCGACATCATTGGTCACAGAGGTGTATTGTCCACGTCCGCCACCATATACATCATAGACACTACCGCCCTTCAGGTTAACAACCGTTGCGGCAGCAGTACCATTCTCATTACATCCACCATAGATGTTCTTAGTATCTGCGAGAGTTATACCTTCCTGATTCACCGTTGCCGAGGTAGTCACCGTTGCTGCCGTAGCAGCCGTGGTTCCACTACCCATGCCTCCACCGTACACATCGCCTGCCAACGTCGTGGCCTTGTTCAAATTGACGATAGCCGTTCCAACAGCACCCAAAGCCGAACCACTATACACATTACTATATATATTAGAGGAGCCAGTAGAAGCATCAGTACCCACGTTCACCGTAGCAGCATTCGTCGTGGTCTGGTGACCCTTACCACCACCAAACACCTTGTTGGCTTCGGTTCCGCTGGTACCGATTGTACCGGCTATCAGGTTAACGATAGCAGCAGTGGCCGTACCGTTCACGTTACAACCGCCATAGACAGCTGCTTTGTCATCATCACCAGCAATCGTCAAGGCATACATATTCACTTTAGCCGTTCCGTTCACCTTTGCCTCGATATTGTCCGCATGGCCCTCTGAGACATAGTTACCCTTACCACCACCAAATACATTATAGCCGAACGGATTATTATTAGCAAGTGCAAAGAGGTTTACCTCCGTATTGTCGACCTCACCATAGGCAGAGCCACCATAGATATCACCATAAAGGGTTGTACCTCCAGTATAGGTCGATGCATCTCCTGGAGTTGTTGCCGTTCCTACATAGACATACGATGTACAAGGAGTAGCACTATTAGTGACCTTTGTATCCTTACCAAGTCCACCACCACAAACCTCAGCTACTGCATCGGATGCACCAACGGTACCTCCTGACAGCGTGACACTTGTGTTAGCAGTAACGGTTCCTTCTGTATTGCAACCACCATAAACTCCAGCCTTTATTTCTCCATTCGTTAAAGTCACCTGTGTTCCCGCAGCAACACCACCTTCGCCTGTGCTACCAACGTTAGCAGCATTACCACCTCCAAATACCTTACCAATTTTCGCACCATTTGCGTTTATTACAACCTCCAGATTCTTGTCCGTTGTGTTAGCTGCTGGAGTATAGGTAGCCAAATTACCACCACCATAGACAGCAGCCAAATCAACAGATTGATCTGTTATTGTTCCTATACTTTTTACTTCTAGCTTTACATGACCAGTAGGAGAACCTGCCGCATTGTTACAGCCGAACACCTGACCTATCTTTGGAGTGGTTCCATCTGTGTCATAGGCTACTTCGAACGTAGCACCTTCAACCGTTACATCCACTGTTGTAGCAGCATCAGTAGCTCGAGTAACATACGTCGTATTTGCATCTGTTTCATAACCACCACCATACACATTACCATGAATGGTTCCAGCTTTCAAGTCAACAGCAACCGCACTGATACTACCGTTTCTGGAACCGCCATACACGTTACCATAAATAACCGTATTGTCAGCAGCAGCTTCACCAACATTCACCGTCGTCTTACCATAGGTATGAGTGTTTGAACCCAGTCCACCACCGAATACCGTTTGAAGAGCAGACATATCTGTGGCAGAGGCATTACCCACAGTACCACCCTTTAGTGTAACAGTTGCCGTAGCAGTAGTCGCAGCAGTTTCTGATGTACCAATCACACCATTCGTGTTACATCCACCATAGATAGCATTCTGCACAGTAGCGTTATTCAGCGTCACTGTAGCAGTGCCTGTGACATGGGCAGTATATTGCGGTTTTGCTGTTTCACCAGATCCAGAAGCATTCTGACCCTTACCACCACCAAACACATTACCTGTTTCAGTATCAGTGCCATTCATCGCTACGGTACCTTTAACGAGATTAACCTGAGCCATATTCACAGTACCAAAGGCAGAACCACCATAGATATTACCGGTTACTTCTGGGGTATAGGATATACCAGCAGCACCGAGGTTAACTTGAGCTGTTCCATCGATAGTAGTAGCATTACCTTCTCCGCCTCCATAAACATCACCTACTATCTTTGCACCTTCAACAGTGATGTCATATAAACCAGTTGTTGAATTCTTTGTCAGTTCAGTATCAGGAGCAGTAGATGATCTATATTGTATAGGTTCAGTGACAAAGCCAACAGTACTTTCTGTACCAATATTTACTGTAGCATTTCCATGTGTCTTGTCCGTACTATTACTGTAATAAACTTTACCGTTTTGACCACCACCATACACATTGCCTATCGTTCCTATAGTATTGGGAATTGCTTCAGTTGCTGTCGAAGGATAATTTTTTCCTGCCCACCAACCTTTCACCATGTTGATGTTCACTTCGGTATTACCATAAACATCTGCATCACAACCACCACCATAGATATTGTCAATACTGGTACATGCTTTAACATTAACCGTCACAGAAGGATTGGTAACACTAACAGTATTACCTAAACTGGGATAATCAGCTGCATTTCCTGCACCATAAAGATTTGTGATCTTAATGGGTTTACAGTTATCTGTCTCTTCAATATTTACAGTAATGGGGCCCTTAATCGTTCCTCCGGAGTTGTTTCCTCCGAATACGTTCTGAAGGACACCACTCGTAATCGTCAATTGAACCTTTCCGTTAATGTTGGCATTATAGGCACCACCATAAACATTCTCGATACCATCTGCAAGACAGCCAATCTCTATGATAACGTCATGATCAACATCGGCATTTCTTCCTGCACCATAAACATCTGTGATTTTCAACGGGCAACCAGTCTCATCAGTAATAGAAGGAACAACGAGATTAGTACTACCTTCAATAGTTCCTTTTGCATTACTACCACCATAAACACTATGAATTGTACCACCATAGAGAGCCGTATTGGTATCACCTGTAACGTTGGCTCCTGGACTATCTATCCACGCTCCGCTTGCATTCTTTATCTTATCGTTTCCGTTACCTCCACCAAATACACAATCTATCTCATATGCGCCACGTATGGTAACATCCGTTTCAGGCACTGAAGCAGAATTACCACCACCATAAACATATTCAATACTATTATTACAGCCTTGAACTTCCACTTTTGTCTTCTGGTTGTTTGAATTTGCAGGAACATAAGGAGCCTGATTTCCGCCTCCATATACAGCCTGTAATTCATACACACCACTATTCAAGGTAGGTCTATCATCAGTTACAGAACCATTGCTATCAAGACCTTTGGTTTGTATAACAGTCACCGTTACACTTCCCTTAGGTGTACCTTTTAAGTTATTACATCCAAATACACGTCCTGTCTTGGGAACAATCTCACTTCCTGCTGTTTCTGTTAATTTTGTAAAGGCTGTACCATTTACAGTTACAATCACATCACCATAGACATAGGCAGGAGTATCATCATCTTCACTATTGGTGCTACCCAAATCTCCCAAACCACCACCATAGGCATTGCCCACAATACCACCCGTCAAGCTGACAATAGTCTTTTTGGTTGTAGTAATATTTCCATCTGTATCAGTGCTAGTTCCCCCTGTTGCCCAACCACCAGCATTACTATTTGCTGTTGCATCCCAGTTTACTGTATTGGTGTGAGCTTTTGCGCCGCCACCATAGACATCGCCGGTCACAGTTCCGCCTGTGATACTAACTGCAACATCACCAGTTAAGTTTGCCTCACTACCGCCACCATAGACATTACTGGTCACAGTACCTCCTGAAATAGTTACTGAAGCATCACCTGTGACACCTGCCGTTGAACCTAAACCGCCACCAAACACATTTGCAGCCTTTCCGTCTGACATTGTAACAACAGGATTACCTGTGTAAGCCGCTGCGTTACCGCCACCATATACATTTCGAACACCATTTGTAGATGTTCCATTGATATTAACAGCAACTGTACTCTGCGGCGCACCATTCAGGTTGTTACATCCGAATACATCGCGGGCTGTACCGCCTTCAACAGTCACAGTTATAGCACCATATACATTGGCCGCAACTCCATCAAGACCATAACCACCACCATACACATCACCACCTACAGTTCCTTTTGTCAGCGTAACAGTTGTAGTTTTGTTAGTTGCAGTAGATACCCATATACCTTTTCTATAATACTTTGTATTCTCAGCAGCCTTTTGATTAGCAGTTTCAATCAATGAAGAAGGATCTCCCGACACAGTATAAAGGCCTGTAACAACAGAAACTCCTGCGGTCAAGCCTGTCACCTCTTCATACCCATCAGGATCATAGTTATTCGTGTTTGCCTTTGCACCACCGCCATAAACATCACCAGCTATCTGAGCTTCTTCTTGCTCGATACTCACGATTACGCTACCGCCTACGGGAGCTAAATTGCCACCGCCATAGACGGAGCCGTTGACTCTGACTCCCGTCTGTGTATCACCATCAGCCATTGCTGTAGTACTAATCACCAACAGCAATGCTGCCACGAGTACCGCCCGAAGGGCTTTCACGAATGTATGGTTCATATCTTGTGTCATATCTTGTTCTTATTTTTATTCCATCTATTTCAGAAGGTAAAAGCATTTAAGCCTGCCTCTCCCAAAAGGGGGTCGAATTCGACCCCTTTAAATTGAGGGTTATGCAATCTCTCCCACAGACCCAGATATTCCAAAGTGTTCTTCTGACGCATCCAGTTCTTAACGACATCCTTAGGCTCTGCAGTATTCTTCTGCTTAGCGATATCCGTGATGCAGAGGTAGTCAGCACCATTGACCTTCATCGTCCTGATACTCACATCCTTGACTGTTATCTCGCCTTTCTTTGCCATTTATCTCTTCTTATTCTTTATTCCATCTTCTGCCGCTCCTTGCCGGTACTCAGACGAGTAGAATTCGGAATCCTCCTTCAATCCTCAATTTTCAATCATCATTCCAAAATATTCACTGTTGCACTACCACTGACAGGAGCTTCATTACCGCCACCAAAGACATTGCCATTTACTTCCACATTATCTTTAAGGGTAACGGTAGTATTGCCACCAACGGCACCCAGATCGCCTCCGCCATAGACATTGTTCACAGTGCTGTTACCAGAGATATTCACAAATACATTACTCGTTGCAGCACTCATTGCACCGCCACCATAAACATTTCCAGTAATTGCAGTTGGGATAGTGTTGCTATTAACAGTATAATCATTAATGTTTAGCGTAACCTCACCCGATACCGTTCCAAGAGCTTTAAGCTGGTCTTCTGTGAAATCTGTATCAATTTTGCCTGAAGTACCTATGGCTGTTGTGTTGTTGGAAAGGCTTTGTCCAGGGTTCAGTTCTAATTCTTCAATGTTAGTAGACTTCACGCCATCGGCAAATACACCGGCATTTACATCAATTTCTGGAGTGCCATTAGCAGCAAAGCCCCCATCTCTGTATGGAACCTTTGGTCTGTCTGCCGAATAGCCTGCACCAAACACATTGCCTGTCACTCTACAGCCATTGAGGGTAGAATTGATGGTTCCATCAACCTTACCTAAGCGTCCACCACCATAAAAACTCTCAGTGATGTCACAATTGTTCAAAATAGACTCTACATCATTAGTAGTTGCAAATGACAATGAGGCGTATTTGATATAGAATCGACCTCCGGTAGCACCACTTGACCATACGAAGAACTCATAGTCAAAATCAACGGCCACACCAGGACCTGCCATTTCACCTTTACTGTTATCGCCTATCTTTGTTGACCCGTCAAAATACTTACCTTTATTTGTCGTATACTGCCCCACCCATGTAGTAAAGTTATAAGCGGTAGCATCTTGGGTTCTTTTTCTTACATATGCTATACCGCCATAACCTGCTCCATAATAATTGGTAAAAGTGCAACCAGTTGCATTTGTAGTGACTTTCTGATCATTATTGCCAAACTTAGGTCCTCCGCAATAGGTTGTTACATGGCTGTTGAACATGTCAACTGTGATATTCCCCGTAATAGGTTTTTCAGAATTGATACCGCCACCATAGAAATCCGTGATATCAGCATCATAAATCTGCCAATACACTTTTCCGTTTATCTGCTGTTGCCCTGCACCAGCCACTTCACCAAATCTGCCTCCGCTGATATAACCTTCGGCATCATCAGCAGTTACAGCCGCATCAGGACGATATGCACCTGACAGATAGAAATTGTCATAATCACCGCCTGTTGCTGATATTGGGATATGCTTGGTTGAACCTGAACCATCACTATGAGTACCATTATTGAATTCTTTGAACCATGCATTGCCACCTACATGAATATACTGTGTAACGGTCGGAGTCTTATTTTGAGTCGAGACAAACTGTTCAAATTCACCACCAAGCAAAATCAAAGGTGCTGCAGATTTACCGCCATTGTCATATTCAAACTGTGTAAAGGCAATATTACAAGTATTTGTAATCTCGAACCATCCCTTAGGATTGAAAATACCTATATTGCGGAAATAAGTTGCACCTTCTGGTTTTTGTGCCATTGCCATGCCGGGCACATTGATAAAGTCAAAGCGTATGGGCGAAACCGCTTTTCTTCCAGAGGGCTCTCCGAAATGAGTATATATCAGGCTATAATCTGGTTCATTATCATGATCGAAATCTGCCGACATGATAGTAAATGGTTTGTCTCCAGCTGATGGAACATCATTTAAATGCAGATTACCTACCAAGACGAGCGCATAATCATATACCGTTGGGTTTGTAACACCTGTCAAAGAAGCCAGGGCATTTCCCGTACCTGTTATTGTATGATATATTGTCTGTCCACTTGGGAGTAGGGTATTACCTTGGTCATTCCCCATATCATCGATATTATTCGTACCAGAGGTAAAATCTACCTTGTACACAACATCATAATATTGGTCACAAATATATGCAGCCTTGCCCCAATAGGCTTCGATTGAAATTTCGCTTACACCATAGGGCACATCAAAGTATGCACCTTGCGAGAACACACGCTTACTATTAGCGTAATTATCCTTGGCTGTGCAGTTACGGTCGGCAAAATTGAAAGGCGTTTTGGATGCCTTGCCGTTACTGTCATAGGTCACGTCATATTCGTCAGGTGTATAACTATTAGATCCACCACTTACTGTGACTTTCCATCCGGTAACAACCCAACCATCTGTTGTATAGTTTCCGTCACCTACTTCATTGAAATAAGGCAACTGCACTTTATCGTAGTTGTAATTGTAATTGCCGTAGTCTTTATCTATGCGCTTGAGGGTAATCTGTGACTTTCCTTCCTTAATAGAGCCATGACCTCCATTACTAATATTAACCGTTAATTCTCCTAATATCTTACCTTTATTACGTTCGGTAACACTACTGCGTTGCACTTCAGTTCCCGAGTCATCATAATACTTTACTGGGTCGTAGTTCACTACCGAAGGATAATAATCCTGTTTCTTCAGGATTGGATATGGCGCAATACTCTTATCCAGCACCCATTTCGCCATCTCGTTATTCTCTCCAACGCCCTTATTTGCATTGCCAGTTGCATACCATGCTGCCAGTTTGCGGTTACCGTTCAACAACTGTCTGTACAACTCAAAGCGTGTGAGATATTGGTCTTTAGCCGCCAAAGCATTATTATACTTTCCGGCAGTAATATTCTTCTTATTCGATTCGTACCGATAGTAGTTGTAGGTGTTCAAACCTGTTTCTGTATCACCATTCAGATTGTGAATGGGCAAGCCGCCATATACAGGCGAAATGTTGTCACCACCTGAGATAGTACCATAGAACATACAGTTCATCACCATCGTACGGATATCACCAGACTTAGAGGCATAGCTGTTATAACCCACAATACCGCCCTTGTCTGAGCCACTTGTGATATTGGCATAACTATAGCAGTTAATGACCCGTGCATAACACTTGCTATCATCAGTGGTATTACCAAGCAAGCCTACTATTCCACCTACATAGCCGCTACCACCAACACTTCCAGACAAAATACCACAATTATAAATGCATGCCACATTCGTTGAAGTTCCTTCTACAACATTTGCAATAGCACCAACATTAGTACCTGTAGATATATTAACTCCATCAAGCACCACGTTCTTTACTGTACCGCCACTAATGGTATTGAACAGAGCATGATTAAGACCACTTATCTTATAGTAATTACCCTCAGCATCCACAGCGGCCTCAAAAGTACCAGTAAATGGACGATCGACGGTGACACTTGCATTGACATCAGCCTGAAGGACGTAATGATAACCGTCATTCTCGGCCGAATTAGCCATATCCACAAAGGACTCAAATTCAGTGTCATTAGTAATCAAATATTTTCCATCAGTTGGCGAAAGAGGGGCACGCATGATTTTAACCCCCACATAAGAATCATTATAGCCATCTGCCTTGGCAACAGCCTTTACCACGTCACCATCAGCAACAGTTATAGAACCAGAATAAGTGGTTGTTGGTTCGGATTCACCACCGTTCTTGATATAATAGATGGAAACTCCGCTTGAGGGGAAATCACAATTGATGGTAAGGCTGGTTCCGCTTTTTGTAAAGGTGGGAGTAGCGCATCGAAGGGTTGTTTCTGCTCCTGACTTTGATGCTACTGCGGAATTAACCATACCATCTTTTACGGCTATTGCCTTGATAGTTGCACCAGAAACTCCCACTGACAATGGGCTTATATATTCTGTTGAAGAGGTGTTTGGCTCACTACCGTCAGTTGTATAACGTATGGTGGCACCATCTGTATCTGTAGCGATAGAAATCGAATAATCATCATTTTGAATGGTTGGAGTTGCAACCTGATATATCGTTGTAGTAACTACATGTGAATCGGTAAACCCATTTTTAGTAACAATCGCATTAATCGTTGTCTCCTCTGTTACATCAAAAGGACCAGTATATTCTGTTCCTTCTGTAGATGAAGGAGTTGTTCCATCGGTGGTATAGTGAATGGTAGAAAATGCTGTTGTAGTTTCTATGGTTGCTTTCCCCGTTGCAGTGGAAAATGTGATTGTTGGGTCAGCACACTCTGTTGAGAAATCTGTAGTTTCAAATGTCCATTGGCCGTAGACATCTCCTCTGCTTTTTATGATACCCATATTAGCACCGTTGCTAATAGCCTTTGGGCCTATGCTATTACTTGACCATAAATTCACAAGGAGCTTTTTGGGTATGATAGCATAGCACTCAACACGTTTAGCACCGTCACCCCTTGCTGCCTGAACCACAACAAACTGATAGCGGTCCTCGTCCGTTGAATCATACGCCTTAACACTGACTGCATCTGTTTGGTCATTACCATTGGTAAGAGTACCGTTATAATACATGTATTGGTCCCCAGTTGACGGGTTAATAATGTAATAGTATTTAAACCATGTGTCTGATCCAGCTTCCTTTAAATACCACACCATGCGGTCGGATTCAGTACTTGCAAAGGTTACCTTCTCTGGCGTTTCATCAGTTGACACATAATATGCATTGTCTTTTGCATTGCGAATCTTATAAAAATGCTTGCCTGAATCATCTGATGGTGTAAAAGGAGGAGTCGGCCAGGTAAAGGTTCCGTTATAGGGTATGAACTTCCACTTAGAGTTGCTATCATGGATATACGTATCATTTGTCAATCTAATGGGATAGTCAGGATGAGCACTACCATTTTGCTTGTTCAAGCCATAATATGACTGACTTGCTTTTACATCTATATTATAAAAGTCTGTTGTATTATCTGAGTTGTCTATAACGAGTTTGAACTTGCACTTTTCCTTGTTAGCATCAGATAAAGAAGTAAAATCTGTCGAACTGATTAATTGTATGCCTCTACTATTTCCATTGTAATTATAGATATATTCCCCAGTGCTATTATTGATGATATAGTAATATTGAACTTCGCCTACTTTTCCTCCATCCATAAAAAACCACAGCATATCATCACCAAGTATATTATTGGTCATTACAGTATTTTCCTTGGGTGTCATGTAGAAACTTTGGAATCCATTCGTCTGAATAAGATACAGTTTCTTCTCACTGTCTTCAATAGTACCACTGTTGTTAGCATCTGTCGTAATCACCACAGGGTTCTGTGCCCATATATTTTCCACTCCCAACGTCATCATCAGGAGCATCAATACAACGAGCTGTAATCTCGTGAGGAACAAGCCGTAATCTCGTGAGGAACGAGCCGTAATCTCGTGAGGAGTGAGCCGTAATATCTCCGCACAGAGGTTCCTACCCTGTGTGAGTGCGCTGGTTAACGAACTTGAGTGCGCTGCTGAGAGAACTCGAGTGCGCCAGTTACGTACCAATTTCTTGGTCATCGTGTGTAATATCATATCTTTGGTCATATCTTGTGTCATATCTTGATTCATTTATAATTGACTTAGAATGATTGATTTGTCTATTCCCATCAGTTCAAAGGCGAAAAGGCGTTTGCCAAGATCCTTGAATGAAGCTCCAAAGTGATAGAGGGCATCATCGAGAATGAGAAAACGGTCGTGAAAACGATTATTGTATTCCTTTACCTCTATCCTACGCCTATATTGCTGTTGGTTCAGTTGTTGTAAATGCTGCAGTGACTGTCCTACATGCTCTGTATAGATAGTGGCATCTACTCCTTGCTCTCGCTTTTCAAGTAAATCAAAGATGCTTGCATCGACATAATTATCTATCAATATGATTTCTCGCTTGGCAGACTTAACCCGATACCCAACGGAAATAATGACATCCTGATTGTAGAATTTTGTATGGTATTTCTTTCCGTCTGCAGCAGTTAGTAAGGATTCCTTACGAACTGAAAATTCAGAGAGTTCCCCCTCTTTAAATATATTGCCAATATGCAGGGTAACGTTGTTTCGTGTTGTCTGGAACAGTTCTGCCATCTGCGCTTGAGTCAGCCACACGGTATCATCCTCCAACCGTACTTCCAGTCGGATAGTCTCGTCAGGTTGATACATCACTATCTCACCTTGCTTCGTGTGCTGTTCCACCATATCTTGTGACATATAATATTTCTTTACTGCTTGCCCCTTTTAAGGCACTCGGCTCATTTAATCATTTGACTCAGGTCTATCGATCATTTGAGCTAGCTCATTCAATCGTTTGAGTCGAGTGCCTTTTTTGAGGGCCTTTTCTATGTTATTCTTTATTTGTTTCATTTGACTGCTAATTTCTTAGTGTAGCGGGCATCCTCAGTCTGGACGATATAGACGCCTGAGTTGATCATGAAGGTCTCGACAACCTCACCCGGCTTGATGGTGAAGGTCTTCATCATGATACCCGCCGTGTTGACGATGCGGACATCGGTGATATAGCGCAGCTGCGACTCGACAATGATCTTATGCTCGCGAGTAGTGATAATCAGGTTCTGACCCTCACGCGACGGGTTCATATCCTCATCGCCACCCAACTGCGTACCGTCCTCACCGAAGATGATAGAACGGGTTCGGACATCAGCCGACGACGTGAAGTACGGACGGAACGGGATGGTGGTCGTGGTCTCCACCTTCTCGTAGCTGCTGCCATCGGCATTGAGGGCATACGACGAGGTGGTGAGCTTCTTCGCACCGTAGTTCGGACGGAAGGTGTAGCTGCCGGCCCTGACATTGTTCAGCTCGTCATCGCTGACACCGATCTTAATACCAGCCTCCGAAGCGAAGGTCATGGTCTGACGGTCGAGCACGCGGGTATCAGGCCAACCGGCAGTGTACTCAGGCATGAAGCTGCCACTGAGGTCAAACTCGTAATAGTAGTCGCCCGGGAAGCCGATGATATACGGCGTACCGCCCTGTGCCAACGGATAACCTACATGGTTGTGCGAGGTGTTATAATAACTCTGATAGTCATCCTTGTTCACATCCTTGCGCAGACCATACTGGTAATAGTAATCCCAGAGGAAGGTGTTGGTATAATTCTTGGCGCCCTCACCAGCCGCAAGCTTCTGGAAGTCGGCCTCGAAGATCGAGACATCGCTGGTAGAATTCTTACCGCCCTTGAACTCACGCAACCAGTACTCATGACCCTTCGTACTATTGCCGTAGAAGTGGGTGATCTCACCCTTCTGCTGCGTGGTCACAAGCTCGGCCTCAAACGGGATACTGATGCTCTCCCAACCCAACTTAGCACCTTTCTTCATAGAGACATAGTTGTCAGGTGTACGCTGGTACCACATACGATGTGAGCGGTCGAACTGGTAGCTGATCGGACAGTTGAAGGCTTGCTTGTCAACGAGCAGGTGGTCGGTGACAGCGGTGTACTTACCCTTGTTGTCGATATAAGCGAGGTGGCCTCTGACGGCGTCGATCTCAGGAGCGGTCAACTCGGCCACAGCACGGTACTCGGCCTTCATGTTGTCGTTCGTATCGTCGTCAAGCTCAGCATACGTAGGCTCCGGCACACCGAAGTAGTTGGTGAGCACCGTTGCATTGTCGGTATCCTGGGCCGGCGAGTAAACGAGCAGGTTCTGCGTCTCATCGACATTGGCCACACCGGTCAGCATGATATCGGCATCCATGATCGGAGCGAAGAAGATACCGCTGGCCTCACCCTTGCTGTAACCCAGGTCGTTATGACCTGTGAAGTCAACGGCGGTCATGTCGGGATAAGCCTCATACTGGCCGTCAGCCGACTTCGCCGACATCACAGCATACGGGTTGAAGTGGAAGGTACTCATTTCCTTGTTACCATAGTAAGCCGGCGTACGATAGACGCGGTTCGATGCCGAAGTCTTATCCAGGACATTGGTGTCGTCGGTCTTCCGCAGATGCGAAGGTACGGTCTCCTGACTGCCGGTCTCCGGGAACTGATAGCCGTAGGTCAACGTCTGTCCGAAGAACAGATAGTCATCCGGCCACAACGGAGCGTAATGGTAGTTGCCGTCAGCATCGGTCTGCAGACGAGGATCATCCTCCGTCGGAATCGTTCCGTTAGCATAGAGGAAGTCAGGATTCTCGAAGCGCTTCTCCACATACTGATAGGTATCGATCTTATCACCAGCGGCGGCCTGACGGTTGTAACGCTCCTTCAGGTAGTAGCCATTCAGGTCGTAAGCGGCCTCACCATTATAGAACGAACGCTCGGGCTTGCGGGTGGCAGGTCCCTTTGCATAGTCGGTGCCCTCAGGTGCAGCATAGTAAGAGTTGTTCACCTGTGTCCAACCGGAGGCAGTAGGATCACCGAAGACGGCCATCACACCAGAGGCAGGAGTACCAGTGGTCTTCACCCAACAGTTCTCCACATAACCGTCGCCCGTATCAGCCAGACCGGCAGAAGTGAACGAACCGGTGACACCGAGGTTATAGACATGACCGCAGAGGTGACCGATGAGCGAAGCAGTAAGACCGTCGACATGATAACCCTCTCCGTGGATAGTACCGTTATAGCACTGTCCGTCCTTGTCGGCAATCGGTGTCCATCCGTCGGCATAGGCCTTCGGCTCGCTATTGGCATGGAAGAAGACCTCGAGGTTCTGCATACCCTGAACACCCTTACTACCGGTATTGTTCAGGCCGGTATGACCGGCGAGGTTGCCGCTAGGTATCTTCTGGGCATTGCCCTCACGATCGTAGGTCGTAGGCGTCACACTCAGGTCGAAGAGGTCCTTCAACAGGTCGACACCACTCTTGTCATTATCACTGTAGTCGTTGATATAAATCTTGCTGGCACGCTTCACATCGGGATGATCGATGTACAGGTGGTGCTCCATATCGTCCATCACGGCCTTCAAATCGTGGTAGTTGGCCACACTGAACGGCACGTAGTTCGAATAGGTCTTACCGAGGTAGGTCTTCGCATAGTAGGCCAGATACTGACCGTCCTGATACCAGTAGACAGGGGTCTTGTTGGTAAACTCCTTACCATTGCGATGGCGCTCAGCATCCTCTTCATTCTCGAAGATCTCCCAGCCGCCGCCCATGATCTCGTAGGCTCCGGGCTTGATAGCGGGCTTCATCAGTCCGACATTATCACCTGGCAGTGCGGTAGCGGGCGAGTGCAGAGGAGCAATCTCAGGTACACCACTCTCGAAGTGGAGGTGGATATTGATGATATGACGCTCGGAGATCGGCTCGATATGGGTGCCGCTCTCGTCGCTCTCGGTATAGTCGTAACTGAAGATGACAGTGATGATACGGTCTTTCTGCAGGTCGAAGATATCCGACTGACTGGCCACATAGAGGGTGGTCATCTCCTCGGGGGCACTACCCTGGATGGAGAATTCGCGCTGCAGGTTAGACAACTGGCGGTAGTCGTCCTCACTGATCAGCACACCGGGCTTCACATCACTGTCCTTACCATAGGTCTTGTCCTCAAGGATATCCTTCACGGCATGACCGTTGACATCATTGCTGATATGGTAGTCCTCACGACAGTAGTAGTAGGTCTTGTTGATGTCATTCCTATCAAACTCGATGACATCGATATGACTCTTCTGGTCCTCAGTCAGATAACTGAAGGTTTCAGAGGTGATGGTCTGACCGACGGTGTACGGGGTATCGCCACGGGCGAACGCCACCTTCACCACATAGACAACGGTATTGTCAACCTTCACGGGTGAGTAGTGGTACTGCTCGTTAGGAATAGCCTCAAACTGCTCACGACTGATGGTCTGGTTCGGACTCACGGACTTCGAAGCACCGGCATTGTCGATATATGACATCGTCTCGTCGCCGACATAGATAGCGTGGTAGTCGATAGGCTGTACCGATGAGTAGGTGAAAGGCTCCTGGTTATTGTCGTAGAGCTTGGTGTCACCGGAGTACAACGGATCGACCAACAGGTTCAGGGCGTCGTAGTTGAAGACGAAGTGCTCACGGTCCTCATTAGTGAGAGATGACCAGCCCTTCAGGGCAGTATACTTCTGACCGGCCTCGAAGTAATCACCGCCATAGTAACCGTCCTGGTAACAGATATAGGCCTTGCTCAACTGCTGGTCGACGGCGGTCTTGGCAGCGGATTCGCTTACCTTGAAGGTGTTCTTATAGATATCCACCACCTCGTTATAACGCTCGGTGGTCACAACCTCACCATAGAGCATCGAGTTCTTGGCATTAGCACCGTCAAACTCCAAGGTACCGGTGCAGACACGGGCGGTCTCTATCTTGCCAGCGAGGGTTGCCCAGACGGCAGCAGAGTAGTCTTCCTCACAAAGGGCGGTACCCTTGATGAAGTTATAGGTCTGGTCACCATCGGTAAACTTCACATCGGTGGTGGTTACCCAGGCCTCAGCCATCTTGGCTTGCTTCTTCTCGGAAGTGTCCGACGGCTTGTTGGCACCCATATTCTCGTAATCGTCGTGGGTGGTCTTGTCGATGATATCACCGGCATTATAGTACTTCTGTCCATAGACACCCGTGGTCTTGGGTGAGTAGGTACAGTTAGGCTCCTTGGTAGCCCAGGCACTTGGGTTGTCGACTGCATAGGTCACGACGTAACCAAGGGCGTGCTCCAGGTTGTTGGAACGACGGAAGACATAGTCGAAGGCAACGTCTTCTTCCTTCGATACATGATAGACAGAAGGTACGGTCTCACCGTCGATGTCCTTCTTCGGAGCGGCGGTCTTCAACTTCTGGTAGTCGGAAGGCAACAATACCGTTCCCTCAGGATAGGTGGTATCGCCAATCTTGCACTCGGCGATGGTGACGTAGGTGTCGGCCACGAAGTGACGCTGGTCAACTTCACTCAACTGCAACCAATCCCAGTAGGTGATGCTGTCGTTCAGATGATAGGTCACATCGTTGTTCACCAGAACACTGTAATTCTCGGCACTCTCGTCGGTATTCTGCAACGGCGTACGGTCTTTCTCCTCAACCTCCGTACTGTAATAGTAGGCGTAGAGGTTGGTCTTCACATCCTCCAACTTCATCTTACCAAACGAAGCGGCATTGATGTTCAGAGGTATCTTCTGGGCCTTGCTGTAGGCGTTAGAAACTCCAGTATAGGCGGTGATAAACTGGTCGTAAACATAGCTGGTACCACGGATGAACCAGTAGTGGGCGGGGGCGGCATCGCTGCCCTTATAGGCATTGCTGGTCGGGTAACAGTCGTCGATGATCTGCTTCACATTATGCACGAAGTTACCAGAGGTCTGCACTTCCTTCAGATCGGTAGGACTGTATTCAAAGATCTTGTTCGTCACGGCCTTGGCATGGGCAGTGCTGGCCATATTATAAGAGGAGAGGATGGTATGGTCGTTGCCCGAAGACTTGCGCACACCATGCTCGTTCTTGGCATAGACATAACCACCACCAAGACCAGCCTTCACATTGATCAACTCCAACTGGGCCACACCGGTGATCAGACCCCAGTCCTTCTCCTGGGCGGTGCTCTTCTCAGTGGTCAACTCCAAGTAGACACCAGAAGCCAATGCCACACGGTTGGCCACCTTACCATTGTTACGCTTACGCTCCTTGGCATAGGCTTCCTTCCACTCGTAGAAGGTCTTGCCATCGGCCACATAGTTGGCATTGTCAGTGGTGCGGACGGTATTATAGAAGTTCACATCACTGGTCAACGCACCCATATAGTTCACAACACTGTAGATACCGAAATAGTTACCGTGGGTCTTCGAGTCTTCGTCTGTCTCACCGGCAATGGTATTCACCTGGTTCAAAGAAACCTCACCCACACGGTTCACAGTATAGTCGGTCTTGTCGGCCACATTCGGCACACGGTCCTTGGCACCCTGCATCACCAGACGACTACCGAAGATACCACAGAAATCGGCACGCTGGATGGTGTTCATCAGACGACCGGCATAGATGCTACAGAAGCCCCACAACTCCCAGTTGCCCTTGTCACTCTCGGCCAGGCCGTTGTAGACTTCCTCAGTAATACGCTGACCTTCCACATAACTCTTATTACCAGTAGAGGTGGTGGAGGTATAACTGGTCTTACAACGGTACTCCAGGGCGAAGTAAGCACGCTCACGGTCGGTCAACTGATAATATTCCTCCAGACTGATGTTATCCGACATGCCGTAGTAGTCAGTACCATAGTTGGTAATATTCAACTCGCGGTAACCGTCCACCAACGTCAGGTTACCATCACCATAAAGACCACCGACATGCTCAGTACCGATGGTGATCAGGTCGCGGTTGTAGACATCGACGACATTCGCACTCACATTACCAAGCACAGTCTTCTGGTTGGCATAGACATTCTCGTCACCCAACGTCACATTACCACCGGCAAATACGGCGTTATGCACAACGACACCGGCGAGATCCATATTGTTCCACAGGGTCTCGGCAGACTTGTTCTTCAACTTATCCAACTCGAAGGCGGGGATATACTCGCCGGCCTTATAACTGCCACCATTGGGGATGGTCACAGCGGTCTTCGCCTGACAATACGGGGTAATCAGCACACGACAGTCTTCGGTCAAATCTCCCGTAGTGTCATAATAGTAGGCGGTCTTGTCTGTGGTGCCAGGCACAGCCTTTTCCTGCTTCGTACCCGTAGCACTATAGACATAACCGATGTTACCACCACCGAAGACGTTACCATATCCCTTGGAGATATTGGCCTCAGAACCAACCACACCGCCGAGGATCTGGACATCGGTCTTACCGAAGACATAACCCTTCGAACTCAGGTCCATGGTCTGCTTCTCTATCGGGGTCATATAACCTTCACCACCCCAGTTGTCGTAACCACGACCACCACCGAAGACATCACGCAAAACGGTGCCCTTATAGAGCTTCACATGGGTCTCACCACCCTTATAGATCTTCGCATCACCATTGATAAAGGCATTGGCTGTCGGAGCGTCGGCCTTCACAGTACCACGACCAATAGGTCCAACCTCACCACCACCATACAGACCACCACGGATCTGACCGCCAAAGATCTTCACATCGGAGATGTCAACGTAACTGTTGGCAACATAACCGCCACCAAACACATTTCCACTCTCGTCCAACAGGTTGTCACCAGGAGCGGCATCGTCCAACTCCTCGACATAGGCATTATTCTCATAACGATAGCCGATACGACCGTTATTAATCGTTACAAAGGCTGTTCCGAAGATACCACCACCTTCACCACCACCGTAGACATTACGGGTGACAGCGGGGATTCCGTCGTAGAACGAGGTACCATTGAGGTCACCAACTACGACATGAGCCTCACCCAAGACATCGTTCGCGGGACTATCACTCACCAAACCAGGATGATAACCGACACCTCCACGCCAACCGCCACCGTAGACATTACGCACCGTACCGCTCTTCACATAGGCATTGGCAGTTGCAGTGAAACCGCCGTTAATATTGCCATCGCTCTTGGCACCCACACCGAAGAGGTCGTAGACACCACCAGCCGTACCGGCAGCATAGATATCCTTACCCACCGTACCACCAAGCAGGGCGATATAGGTGTTACCATACACATCACCACTCATGGCAACAGAGGTGTCACCATAACCGCCACCGTATGCATAAGAGCCCACCGTGGCACCTTTGTGGATCAGCACATTGGTATTGTATTTATAGGTCTTGTCACTACGATCGTCCATACCGGCTGTCCTGACGATATGGGCATTGTCAAGGTTCATGTATTTGTTATTAATATACTGCTCGTATTTACCCTGACAATCGTAGTAATCACCAAAGGTCCAGGCATTCTTCCAAGCCGCAGCCCAGTCGCCGTTCCAACGGACTTTCCAATCGGGATCTTGCGCCTTGATCTGGGGCGACGGCTCCTTCATATAAAGACGCATATAGGCCTGCACACTCTCGGCATTGAGCACATGACCCATCTCACCACCACCATAGACTTCCCAGACATTGGCACCGTCTTCGAGATTCACCTCAGTATACTCCGACCAGGTATCAACACCGCGACCGGCACCATAGACGGTACCTGAATAGCCATTCTCCTTTAAGACAGGAGCAGAGACATTGACCTTCGCATAGAGAGTTCGACGCTCGTTGTTATTACCGCCATAGATGGCACCGTTCACACGGGCATCACCACTACGGTAGTTCACATGCGACTCATAGACATCACAAGGCGGAAGAATCTGCGTTCCATAAGCACCACCGAAGATACGATCGATATGAATCGTAGAGTTCTTCGGCACATTCACAGAGGTACGACGGGTGATACCTTCCTCGTAACTGCCACCATAGGCAGCACCCACCTGACCACGCATCAGGTCGATAATGGCAGAGGCTTCGTTGAGATCGAATCCATCAGCAAAGGTCTGTTCCGGCGTATAGCCCATGCCCAGACCATCATAAGCACCTGCACCAAAGATCTCAGTAGAGGCGAAATTCATCACACCCTCGGGGATGTCAACAAGCACGTAACTATGATCCTGCGACTTATCACCAGCACGGTCACCCGGGTAGCCCTCTCCAGCTCCCAAGACTTTCTCCACCGAATTGTTGGAATTGGTGTTAGGACGGAAATTGACAAAGGCATTATGCAGGTAGGGACGTTTCTGCTGACCATCCTTTGTGATACGCGAACTGTATATGTCATCGTTATAGTCATAGTCACCGAAACAACCACCAAAAATACGACCTACTCGACCCTGCGTGTACTCCATATAGGTCGTAGATCGAGGCTTATAGGCAGCGTTCACCATAGACTTGACCTCATCGCGGATGTGGTCAGTGAAGTTGCCCTCACCTAAGATCTGACCGCCAAGGTCGTTACCACCGTAGATATGGTCACGGATCCATGGGAAACCGAGCTTCGTGGTCTCTCCTTCTGTCCACTGACCAACAAAGGTCTCGGTATGACCGATGATGTCGGCATTACAACTACCGGCGAAGGAGTTGAAAATACGACCGTTACCCAAACGGATATGGGTATCTCCACAGATAAGACCTTCGAAAGCACCACCATAGATAAACTCACACTCGGCCATATCGGGACTGTCGCCAGCAGCATTGCGAGCCACACCGGGCAACTTGCTGTCGCCGTTCAGGTTGATATAGGTGCTGTACTTCGCATTGTAGTCGTATTCCAATTGTTTGGTGTCGTTGTTGTATTTCTCGGCCCTACCAATAGCTCCTTGCTCACCACCACCAAAGATCTGGAAGACATAACCCTTGTTCAGGTTGATCGTAGTACTACCCCAGATCTCTGAGGCACCACCATAACCACCACCAAACACATTCAGCGCCGAACCGAGTACATCCATACCTTGCTCAGAAAGGATCACACCCGTATTTCGCTGAGTAATGTTATAATAACCTTTCTCTGTATTCTCGTACAGGATATCTCCCTCGTCTGTGACGTCAAAGATCTTGTCGCGCTCTATGATCTTATCGTCAATATTGATAATGACGTTACCATTCACATGACCACTATTGTAGCAGCCACCATAGATATTACCACCAAAGAGACGGCGGTCGATATCATCAGCACTTGCCTTTCCAGTACCAGACGTCTTAGGTTCAACTTCCTTCGTAGATGAAGAGGCAGCACTGACAGTGTTCCACTCCAACTGAGGATTGCCATTGGTATCCAAGACATAGGTGACGTGGCCGTTGGCATCCAGGACCTTATTGTAATCGGCATCTCTCTCCACCTTCCATCGTTTCGGCTGGATCATCAGACCCTTGAAGTTCAATTGGAGTTTATTGCCGTCGGCGTCAGGCGTGCCCACCAGACCGCCCAAGTATTCGGCATTCAGACCTGCCTGGGCGTAGATATTGGCGTTATTACAGCCACCCACCACCTTATTATATATATAGACAGGTTTGTCGAAGGTGATATTGGTCTTGCCGTTGACCTTCATACTACCCACGTTACCACCGCAGAAGAACGAACCGAAATAAGAGGTATAAGGCGTGTATTTTTCTACATCAGTTGCAACATCACCATCGAACACCACACTGGGCATCAACCGCATGGCTGCACCATCCATATAAGTATCAAAAGTAGTCTTGTCAGTCAAATTCAAGGAACTGAAGTCTACTAGATCCGTTCCCGTTGTGGCCACAGCACCGGTAGATTTACTAACACTTCCGGCATAATACTCCAAGATATCCTGCATCACCATATTGGCACCATTATTACCCAAGAACACAGAATCGGCAATGACATACGAACCGATCTTCAGCTGCACCAAAGGATTCTCCTTGTTAGACATGATAGTGGCACTGTTACCACCACAATAGATAGCACCATGGATAACCGTCGGCTTCTTCTCAGTACCCACCACACGGATACTCACCTGTTCAGCATTGGGACGGAAAGCGTTAAGGGCCTCGACTGAAGAGGTGAAATTGTTGGCTGTTTTGAAGTCACCATAGTACAGGTCACCATAGAACTGATTATTCTTCAGTTCAGAATTGTCCGTATAAGGATAAGAACCATTACCACCGCCGTAGACATCGCCTCGGACGGAAGTACGAATACCAACGGCATTACCACCATAGACCATACCCGAGATATCGTTACCACCATAGACATTGTTGATGTCACCACCACTGATCACAACACGGGCAGAGAACTCATTCGGGAAATTATAGCCAGAAATGACAGCGCCAACCGTCGGCGTATAGACACCATCTTTCTTCGGACAGACATCGGCCATACGGCAACCGCCATAGATATTGTCAACGATAATCTTCGATGAGGGTTCAATATTCAGCAACAGACCCTCCGGACTGGTCATGTCACCCATGTTACCACCGGAATAGAGGTTACGAATCTTACCGCTCTTCAAATTCCAAAGAGGACGGATGGCCATCTCGGCCTTGTTGTTACCTCCAAAGAAGCGTCCTACCTGGAAGGCATCACTGCTAGGATAAGAGAAACTGGTATTGATACCCATCTTGTTGACGAAACGGTCGTCAGTCAACAACTCGCCATTGGCATCGGCATTGGGATTGGTCTTGTCTACAATACTGTTCACCACCTGACTCGGGTTGTCATAGCAAATGACCGTCGATTCTGTCACCGTGGCATTATTACCGCCACCATAGGCATAGACAATAGATCCGCCAAGGATCTCCAGATAGGTCTTATTCAACTTGGGCTGAAGCAAACCTTTATAAGGACTGTCGGCAGAGGTGTAGTCATAATCGCCATTACCACCACCAAACAACTGACCAATATAGATCTTCTGAGCGTCTTCGGCCTCCATACCGTCAGAGTTAAGCCTAGAAGAGATACGTACGAAAGCGTCCCAGGTGTTGTTAATCTTGTTCTCACCTTCCAAAGTCAGAACGGCATCGGGGAAATATTTCTTGGTAGCGTCTTCACCGATAATACCGGCGATATCGTTACCACCATAGAGTTTGTTAATAATGATATAGTTGGAGGCATGGGCTCCGTCAACATGGACAAAAGCGGTTCCCTTGACATCGGCCTGACGGGCGCCACCATACACGGCATTGATATCACCGGCATGCACAGTAACAGAGGTACTACCCTCCGTGTCACCGGCATTACCACCACCATACACACTACCTCCAATAGTGATCTGTGCCTGCATCATCAACGCAGACAATCCAAATAATACTATGGTCAATATCCTTTTCACTACTATTCACTATTCACTAATCACTATTCACTCTTTATCGT
>Ga0310694_10001584_pt1 | contig 25522 bp, 18 predicted proteins | sample 174DNAGHGhighgp2_FD_203884 | JGI IMG/M metagenome (GOLD analysis project Ga0310694, IMG submission 203884) | Sheep rumen microbial communities from Palmerston North, Manawatu-Wanganui, New Zealand - 1742 DNA GHGhigh gp2 (v2) (version 2) | ecosystem: Host-associated > Mammals > Digestive system...
GTTGCAATATTCGAACGCAAAACTGCCGATAAATGTAACGGAATTAGGTATGGTAACGCTTGTTAAACTTGAGCAATACCCAAATGCCACACTATTGATGGAAGTGACCGACTCAGGAATGGTAACACTTGTCAGGTTGTTGCATTTATAGAATGCATAAATCCCGATATCTGTGACCGTGTAAGTGTTGCCATTGTAAGTGACTGTTGCAGGAATCGTTAAATCACCAGTATATCTGTCTGAATATTGGTCATATGATGATCCTTTGTAAGTGACTGTGGCCTCATTACCCTTGATGTTGTAGTAGATGCCGCCAACTTCAAAGTTATGGGCCGTGACAATCGTTGGCAGCAGTGTCGCCAACGCAAGAATGACAGTTTTGATGAAATGTTTCATAGGTGCAAAGTTTTAATCGTTGTGTTAATAAGGAGTTGATGGGTGCAAATTTACGAAAAAAGTTTTAGCGGAGGTAATAATAAAAAACAACTCTCACCGATTACACAATAATCAAGGTGGGAGTTGTTGAAGTTGTCTTTAACTGCCGCTATGTAATGCAGGGTTTGTATTGATTGTACTTATTGTTTTTCTCTTCTTCAGTTGCCCAGGATGCGGTTAATCAGTGCCGTGATGTCGTCGATGTCGATGGCATTATCACCGTTCATGTCGGCATTGGCTATCTGGAAGTTACTGCCGCTGTTAGCACCCAAAATATACTCAATCATTGCCGTTACATCATCGATGTCAGTAAACCCGTCCATGTTGACATCACCCAGTTCAACGGCATCGCCAATGATGTTTAAGAAGTTTTTCCAGTAATTGGCTGCTCGATAGGCGTCGAGCGACGAGGCGGGTACATGGAGTGTTCCTGAATAGTCACTGAATGAGTTGTTATCACATTCAGGCGGTGTCGTTGCCAGGCAATAAACGTGTGAAGGCTTGACATACATGCCCTTGACTCCGGTAATCTGGTCGTTGATATACAGACTGACTGGCCGCTGAATCAAGATGGTGCCTCCTTGCCATGCACCTTCGCCGCTCAAAGTCAATGAGGATATGTGGTAGCAGTTTTCAAAGGCGTAGTAGGCCAGTGAAGTGACTGACGTCGGGATAGTCACTTTCGCCAGGCCATAGCAGTTCAGGAAGGCGTCATAGCCAACCGTGGTGACACCCTTGGGGATGGTCACGCTCTCCAGACTGTTGCAGCCGGCAAATGTCTTTTCCTCGATGGTGGTGATGGCGTTGCTCAGCACCAGGCTCGTCATGCTGCTGCAATTCTCGAATGCGCTCATGCCGATGCTGACAACCGAGTTGGGGATGACCACACTTTTCAAGGCGCTGCAATCCATGAATGCCGAGCTGCCGATTGTCGTGACACCGTCGGGAATGTTCACACTCTCGAGGTTGCTGCAGTTGCGGAACAGGCCGAAATTGATGGCGGTAATCGCGTTGGGGAGTTCCACGCTCGGGAGGCTGGAACAGTTCTCAAATGCAGTGCTGCCGATGCTGGTCACCGATTGGGGAATGTTGATGCTTGTCAAGGCACTGCAGCCCGAAAAAGTTTTGTCGCCGATGGTTGTGACCGTGTTAGGAAGCTCGACGCTCTTCAGGCCTGAACAGTACATGAAAGCGCTGCTCCTCAGGGTAGTGACACCCTGCGGGATGGTCACGCTCGACAGACTCCGGCAGTCGGTAAATGCGGCATAATCGATCGATGTGAGCGCATTGCCAAAGGTCACACCCGTCAAGCTGGTGCAAGAAGCAAAGGCGTTGCTGCCGATGGTTGTGGCAGCGGCGGGAATGACGATGCTCGTGAGTGCGTTGCAACGGCAGAAGGTGCCTTCCTCGATAGCCGTGATAGCGTTGCCCAGATTCGCACTCGTCAAGTTGATGCAATCGGCGAATGCATATTTGCCCAGGGTAATGACCGAGTTGGGGAGCGTCACGCTGGTCAAGGCACTGCAGCTCGAGAATGCGCTGTTGCCAACGGCGGTGACCGAGTTCGGGATGATTACGCTCATCAGGTTGGGGCAATTGTGAAATGCACTGTTGCCAATCGATGTGATGGTATTGGGAATAGTTACGCTTTGCAGACTCGTGCAGCCATCAAATGCATAGTTGCCGATGGAGGCAATCGTGCTGGGGATGGTCACATTTTGAACCTCAGCGCCATTCATGTAGAGGTGCTGGGCATAATACAACGGATTGGATTTCTCGCTTGCAAAGTTGATGCTGCACCACGCTGCAACGTCGGTGATCGTTACCTGGTTCAGGCTTGTGCAACCATTGAATGCGTCATTGCCGATCGTGTTGACTGAGTTACCCATCGTCACGCTGGTTAATGCGCTGCAGTTCCTGAAAGTTGATTCTCCAATCGAAGAGACCGAGTTAGGGATGTTCAAACTCGTCAGATTCCGGCAGCTGTTGAATGCCCAGGCGCCGATGGTGTTGACGGCATTGCCCAGAGTCACGCTTGTCAGGTTCTCGCTGCAATAGAATGCTCTGTAGGCGATGCTGATAACCGAGTTGGGAATCTTAACGCTCGTCAGGTTGCTGCAGTACTCAAATGCGTCTTGCCCGATGGCTGTCACCGAGTAGGTGACACCGCCATAGCTGATGGTTTCGGGAATCACCACTTCACCTGAATACCCATTGATTGAACTGGGATTAGATCCTTGATAAGTCACAGTAGCCTCGTTGCCGTTGATGTTGTAGTAAATGCCATCGACTTCAATATCGTGAGCCGATGCAAGTGCCGGCAAGCAGACAGTCAAGGCCAAAAGCGTGGTTTTGATGATTGTTTTCATAATTTGGTATATTGTCCTTAAATATTTAGCAAAATGCAATGGGTTGCTCTAAAAAAAACGGCGACAAAAGTAGTGGTTTTCTGGCAAATTACCAAAATTGAGGCAAAAAACTTAATAATTATTCCAAATCAGTTGTTGGGGTTTACCATTGGTAATCAGTGTGGAAAAATGAGAGACGCAAGGGTCACTTGCGTCTCTACATTACATATTTTAGCTATAGGATGTGGATTACTCGGCTTCTTTCTTGGCGCGCAGGCAGGAAACGGCCAGGAAGAGAATCAGGGCGATGTACATCACGATAGCGAGCCAGTTGCTGGCGAAGTCGCTCAGGGGGCTCTCGTACTTGAAGCCGAAGAAGATCATGGCTGCACTGACAACGCCCATGAGGGCACCACCGGCGATGAAACCGCTGGCGAGCAGCGTGCCACGCTCCTTGCGGGCCTTGTTGACAGCTTCATCCTTGCTGCGGCTGCCGACGAACCAACTGATGATGGCGCCGACAAGCAGCGGGGCATTCAGCTGCAAGGGGATGAACATACCCAGCGAGAAGGGCAGGGCAGGCACCTTGAGCCAGTTGAGCAACAGGGCGAGGATAGCACCCACGCCGTAGAGCAACCAGGGGGTCTCACCACCCATCATCAGGGGCTTGATAACGGCTGCCATGGCGTTAGCCTGAGGCGCTACCATAGCGTTGGGGCCAGTGAAACCGTAGGCCTTGTTCAAAATCATCATCACACCGCCGACGGTGGCTGCCGACACGAGGGTGCCGACAAATTTCCACGTCTGCTGCTTGGCGGGCGTGGTACCAATCCAGTAACCGATCTTCATATCGGTGACCATGCCACCAGCCATCGAGAGGGCTGTGCAGACCACACCACCGATGACCATGGCAGCAACGATACCCTTGGAGCCCTCAAGGCCGATGGCGACAAAGATGACGCTGGCCACGATAAGGGTCATCAGGGTCATACCCGACACGGGGTTGCTACCCACGATGGCAATCGCATTGGCGGCTACAGTGGTGAACAGGAAGGCGATAACCAGCACAACGAGGAAGGCCACGATGGTCTGAACCAGGTTGTGGATGACGCCGATGTAGAAGAACACGAAGGTCACCAGCAGGGCTGCCAGCAGTGCAAACACGAGCACCTTCATCGAGATGTCGCGCTGGTGGCGTTCCACCTGCACATTCTGAGCCTGGCCCTTGAAGGCCTGGCCTGCCAGACCGGCAGCGTTCTTGATGACGCCCCATGACTTGACGATGCCGATGATACCGCTCATGGCGATACCGCCGATACCGATGTAGCGCGCTCCGCCTGCAAAGATGTCCTCGGGAGCCATCTGAGCAAACTCGGGATTCATGCCCATGAGGGGAACGATGATCCACCAGATGAAGGCGCTACCGGCAAAGATGATGAATGCATAGGGCAGGCCGATGATGTAACCCAGACCCAGCACAGCGGCACCGGTGTTGATCTTGAAGATCATCTTCACATTGTCGGTGAAGTTCTGCATTGCGGGAATGGCTGCCGTGGTGAGCACTTCTTTCCACCAGCCGAAGGTCGAGAGCAGGAAGTCATACAGACCGCCCACCAAACCGGCGATGAGCAGCGGACGGGCCTGGTCGCCACCTTTCTGGCCGCTGACGAGCACCTGGGTCGTTGCCGTAGCCTCGGGGAACGGGAACTTGCCGTGCATGTCGCTCACGAAGTACTTGCGGAAGGGGATAAAAAACAAAATACCCAAGCAACCGCCCAGCAGTGAGCTCAGGAAGACTTCCAGGAAGTTCACCGTGATCTCGGGATACTCGGCCTGGAGAATGTACAAGGCAGGCAGCGTGAAAATGGCACCGGCCACGATGATGCCCGAAGCGGCACCGATCGACTGGATGATGACATTCTCGCCCAGCGAGTTCTTGCGCTTGGTCACTGCGCCGATGCCGGCAGCAATGATGGCGATGGGAATGGCAGCCTCAAACACCTGGCCTACCTTGAGGCCCAGATAGGCTGCTGCGGCACTGAAGATGACCGCCATAATCAGACCCAGCGAGACGGAGTAGGGCGTGATCTCGGGATACGTCTTGTCGGGCTTCAAGATGGGGACATACTTTTCCCCGGGCTTGAGCTCACGAGCGGCGTTCTCGGGCAACGCGATCTCGTCTTGCTGTTGTTGAACAATGATTTCTTCGTCTTTCATAAAAAAATACTGATGTTATTGATTAATTTGGTTGGTTTCGTCGGTTAACAAACTGCGAAGATAGGCAAAAAACGCCAACCTGCGGCCATTTGTGGCGTGAAATGTACGTTTTTTTGCAAGAATGAAGTTTTTAGTTATCTTTGCAGCAGGAAATCAATAACACCCGAACGATATGATTAAAAAAGTAATACTGCTGGCGGTCAGTGCTGTCATCACAATGGGAACCGCTATGGGTCAGGACCTGAGCCGCTCCCTGCGCAGCGAGCAGGCCACGCTCGAGGACCTGGCTGCCTATATCGATACCACGCGAGGGGTTGACCCCGGTGTCAAGCTGTTTTATGCCAATCTGGTGAACAATCCCACACACAGCTACCGCATCGAGCACTTTGATGTGGGCTTCAACGGCTGCACGGGCCGTGTGGACGAGAAGGTCGTCATGGCCGACGGCTCCCAGCGCAATAATGTGTTCATTTTCAATGATCAGGGCCTGCTCACTCAGTCCACCATCCAGGGCGCCAAGGGTCAAAAGACAGTGACCGATTACACTTACTCCTATGATGAGGTGCTGGGCTATACCCTCAAGCAGAGCAAGAGCAAGAGCCGCACGATCAAGTATGCCCCGATCTTTGGCGAACATGGCCGCCGCGAGTCCATCAAGGGCGATAACGGCAGTCGCCAAGACTATTTCTACAACGAGCGGGGTCATCTGTCTAAGCTCGTCATCACCCCGGCCAAGGGCGACAAGCGCACCCTGCTCTACCAGGATGGCTATGTCGTGCGCGAGGAGACAGGTAGCAAGGTCTTACGCTACCACTACGACTTTGACACGGCGACCGGTAAAAAATTCCTCATTGCCATCAAGGAACTAAAAGGCAATGATGTGGTGCACGAGCGCACCTTCGACTACGACATCGACACCCACGGGCGCTACACCCGCGTGGACGTCTCCCTCGACGGCAAGCACCAGATGACGATAACGCGCAGCTATTGAGCCTCAGGTGTCAGGTTTTAGGGCATTGAAAACAATAAAGGGGTTGCTTTAACGTTTTAATATTTAAAGCAATCGCAACTCATTCAATGAAAAGGATATTATATATCGTGGTGGGCCTGGTGCTCGTGTCAACGGCAATGTCGCTCACGTCGTGCAAGGGTCCGAAGCTCAAGGATGCCGACGAGGCCTACGACCGCGGCGAGTACTTTGACGCGGCGACCATCTACCGCAAGATCTATAACCGCTATAACCGCAAGGAGGATGCGTGGCTGCGTGGAGAGCTCGCATTCCAGCTGGGCATGTGCCATCTCAAGCTCAATCAGGGCAACCGTGCTGCCGCAGCGTTTCAGAACGCCATCCGCTACGAGTATGAGGACTCGTCCCTCCTGTTGCGCCTGGCTCAGGCTCAACATAAGGACGGACAGTTTGCTACGGCTCTCAAGAATTATGAAGAGTATCTGAAGATGTTCCCTGACAGTTGGGAGGCTCAGGTGGGTAAGCGTGGCTGTGAGCTGGCGCCCAAGTGGAAAGAGGAAGGCTCACGCTACATCGTCAAGCCCTTCGGTTTATTCAATTCCCGTCGTGCTGACTACAGCCCCATGTATCTCGCTAACAACCATGAGTTTATATATCTCACCTCGACCAACGAGAAATCGACTGGCGAGCTCTACAGCGAAATCACGGGCACCAAGAAGGGAGACATCTATTTTTCCAAGAAGGACGAGAAAGGCAACTGGTCCCGTCCCGAGGTCGTGGACGGTGGCTTGAACACCGAGCACGACGAGGGCACACCCGCCTTCTCGCCCGATGGCTCAACGATGTATCTGGCACGTGCCGTGCGCCAGGACTGGCCCACGGTCGTCGAGATTTATACCAGCACCCGCAGCGAGGCCAAGTGGAACGCCCCGCAGCGGTTTGAGATTACCGCCGACACACTGAGTAACTACAGCGACCCCTTTGTCAGCCCCGATGGCAATTGGCTCTACTTTGCCAGCGACATGCCGGGCGGACAGGGCGGCACCGACCTGTGGCGCATCAACCTCAAGGACAAGCACGGTACGCTCGAAAACCTGGGAGACGAAATCAACACCAAGGGCAACGAGCGCTTCCCCAACATGCGCACCGACAGCCTGCTCTATTTCTCGAGCGACGGTCATCCCGGCATGGGTGGCTTGGACATTTTTGTGGCCAGGCTGTTGCCACGTGAAGAAAACGCCAAAATGCCGTTTGACCACTGGGCAATCGAGAACATGGGCGTGCCGATGAATTCGGCGGGCGATGACTTTGGACTCACCTTCGGCGAAGGCGAGAGCGGTTTCTTCTCCAGCAACCGCGGCGATGCCCGTGGCTATGACCACATCTTCAGTTTCATCAAACCCGAGCTGCAGATATGGATTTCGGGTTATGTCGTGGACAAGGACGATGAGCCGGTCCCCAATGCGGTCATCCGTATCGTGGGCGACGATGGCAGCAACCAGAAAACGGCTTCCAAGCCCGACGGCTCCTTCCGCTTCGACCTGCAACGCGGCGTGAAATACGCCATGCTGGCCAGTGCCGACGGATACCTCAACGCGCGCCAGGAGTTTGAGAGCGACAGCACCGAGGAGGACGCCGAGTATAACGTGGACTTTATACTTGCGGCCATGTTCAAGGCGCAGATTATCGAGAATATCTTTTATGACTTTGACAAGGCAGTGCTGCGCGACGAGTCCAAGTTGGCCCTCGACAGCATGGTCATGCTCCTGAAAGACCACCCCAACATCGTCATCGAGATGGCGTCGCACACCGACCGCATTGGCAGCCAGAAGTATAACCAGGGCCTGTCGCAGCGCCGTGCCCAGAGTGTTGTAGATTACCTCATCGAGAACGGCATCCCGCGCGAACGCCTCAAACCTGCCGGCTACGGCAAGTCCAAGCCCAAGACCGTGACCAAACGCATCCACAGCCAGTACCCTCAGTTTGAGGAAGGCGTGACGCTCACCGAGGAGTTCATCAAGACATTAAGCAAAGAAGACCAGGAAGCCGCCGACCAAATCAACCGCCGCACCGAGTTCACCGTCATCGACACCGACTTCCAGTATTAATACAAGAATAATCAAGAAGAAACCGCCACAAGAACGGGCGGTTTCTTCTTATATATATCCAGTAAGTCCAGTTTCTCCAGCAAGTCCTGTTACCGGCCGATGCAGTAGTAGGTGAAGCCGTATTCCTCGAGTTCGTCGCCGTCATAGACGTTGCGGCCGTCGATGATGACAGGCGTGTTCATCAGGCTCTTGACGGTCTGCCAGGCGGGGATGCGGAACTGGCGCCACTCGGTCATCAGCAGCACGGCGTCGGCGCCCTTGACGGCATCATACATGTCGAGGCCGCAATACACAGTGCTCCAGCGGCGCTTGGTGGCGTTCATGGCCACGGGATCATAGACGCGCACGTGGCAACCGGCTTCCATGAGCAGGTTGATGGTATCGATCGATGGGGCGAAGGTCATGTCGTCGGTCTCAGGCTTGAAACTCAGTCCCCACAATGCGACGGTCTTGCCGGCCAGGTCGCCCTTGAAGTGGTTGTTCAGTTTCTTGAACATGATGCGTTTCTGGCGGTTGTTGACGTTCTCGACGGCCCTAAGGATTTCCATGTCGTTGTTGTGCTCGCTTCCGATCTTGATCAGGTCATTGATGTCCTGAGGGAAGAGCGTGCCGCCGTAGCCGCAACCGGGGAAGATATACTTGGGACCGATACGGCTGTCGGTGCCCACACCATAGCGCACGACATTAACGTCGGCCCCGACAATCTCGCACAGGTTGGCAATCTCGTTCATGAAGCTCACACGCGTGGCAAGCATCGACGTGGCGGCATACTTAATCATCTCGGCCGTGCGGGTGTCGGTATAGATGACATTGCGGTTGTTGTGCATCAGGATGGTGCGGTACAGGCGTTCCATGGCCTGGCGGGCACTGGAGGTCTCGGTGCCGATGACGATGCGGTCGGGCTTCATGAAGTCCTTGATGCCGTTGCCCTCGGTCAGGAAATCAGGGTTGCTGGCCACGTCAAACTTGATGTCGGCATTGCGGGCGGCAAGGGTCTCGCCGATAATCTTGGTCACGTGCTGTGCCGTACCGACGGGCACCGTTGACTTGATGACAAACACGCTGTAGCGCGTGATGTAGTTGCCGAAGTCCTTGGCAATGTCCAGAATCGGGGTCAGGTCGGTGGAGCCGTCCTCACTGGCGGTCGTGTCGATGGTGCAAAAGACAAAGTCCTGATCGACAAACCCACGCTTGTAATCGCTTGAAAAGGTCAACCGCTTGTCATTGACGTTGCGCGCAATCATGTTGTCCAATCCAGGCTCGTAGATGGGAATTGCGCCATACACAAGACGGTTAATCTTCTGGCTGTCGCGGTCCACGCAGGTGACGTTGACGCCCAGGTCGGCAAAGCAAGTGCCACTGATTAACCCGACATATCCTGTTCCAACAATCGAGACATTCATAGTGCTGATAATTTTTCTATAGGTTTACAATAGAATTCAATTTGCAAATTTACGAAGTTTTTATCAATAATTCTTGTGATTTACATTAAAAATTGCTAAGTTTGCACATTCCAAATCGACGGATTGTATGTTTCTTTCAAGTAATCAACTTGTTTAACCAAAATATTAATCAATTGAAACTATGAAAAAGTATTTAGCAGAAATGGTAGGCACGTTTGTGCTGACGTTCTTGGGTTGCGGCGCTGCCGTCGCTCTGGGTTGTGGTGCTGACACGGCATCGATAGTGGGCACAGCCTTCGCCTTTGGTCTTGCTGTCGTTGCGATGGCCTACACCATCGGCGGCATCAGCGGATGCCACATCAATCCCGCCATCACGCTCGGCGTGTTCCTGAGTGGCCGCATGAATGCCAAGGATTGCGGTATGTACATGGTATTCCAGGTAATTGGCGCCATCTTGGCTGCCGCAGTATTGGCTGGCATTGTGGGCACGGCTCCTGAAGCCATCATCACGACCAAAACCGGTGCCAACGCATGTGCCTATGGCGTGACCAACGGATTGATTGTCGAGATTGTCTTGACCATGCTCTTTGTTCTTGTTGTGCTCGGTGCTACGGCCAAGACCAATGGCGCCACAAACAATTTTGCTGGTCTGGCTATCGGTCTGTCGCTCATTCTCATCCACCTGGTAGGTATCCATTTCACGGGTACCTCGGTCAACCCCGCCCGTTCCATCGGTCCGGCCCTGTTTGAGGGTGGCGATGCCTTGAATCAGTTGTGGGTGTTCATCGTCGGCCCGCTGGTAGGTGGTGCCTTGGCAGCCTGCATCTGGAAGATTATCGACTGCAACTGCGATAAGAAAGCAGAGTAATCAACGTTTTAACACCAAATATTAAAGTATATCATTATGAATTACAAGATTATTGACATCGAGGGTATTGGAGATGTGTATGCTCCCAAACTCATCGCCGAGGGTATCGAAACCGTTGAGCAGCTGCTCGACCGCTGCGCCGCTCCCGCTGGACGCAAAGAACTGGCCGAGAAGACCGGCATCAGCGAGAAACTGATTCTCAAGTGGACCAACCATGCCGACCTGTTCCGCATCAACGGCATCGGCCCGCAGTTTGCCGAACTGCTCGAGGCTGCCGGTGTTGACACCGTGAAGGAACTGCGCCACCGTGTGGCCGCAAACCTGGCTGCCAAGGTAGCCGAGGTCAACGACGAGAAGCACCTGTGCGGACGCGTGCCCGCCGAGGTTGAGATCCAGAAGATGATCGACCAGGCCAAGGAGCTTGAGCCCCGCATGACGTATTGAGTCACTAGTCGCTAGTTACAACTCACTAGTTACAAGTCGCTAGTCATTAGTCTTTCAGTTGGTATTGACTGAATAAAGACTACTGACTAGCGACTATTAATATTAGCTATTGACTAAAAAAAATCTACGGAATGGTGACCTCGCCGCAGAGGTCGCTGGCCATGTATTTCTTGACCATGCTGGGGGTGTACTGCAAGCCGAAGAGGAACATCAGCTTGGTAATGGCTGCCTCGCTGGTGATGTCATAGCCACTGATGACACCTGCCGCTGTCAGGGTGTTGCCTGTCTCATAGAGCGTGCAGTTCACACCGCCGTTGACACACTGGGTCACGTTGACAATAACCACGCCGCGGTCCACGGCTTCCTTGATGCACTTGATAAACCAGGGATGGCTGGGTGTGTTGCCCGCGCCGTAGGTCTTGAGGACGATGCCCTTGATGCCGGGCGTGTGCAGCAGGTAGTCGAGCGTCTGCTCGGTCATACCCGGGTTGAGTTCCAGGAACATGACGTTGGCGTCCATGTCGGTGCACACCCTCAAGGGGCGTGGCGGCATTCTCCTGAGGCTGGTCTCGTTATACTCGATGTCGAGGCCGATCTCGGCCAACTCAGGATAGTTGAAGCTCTTGAAGGCGTTGAAGTTATCGGCGCTCATCTTGGTGGCACGGTTGCCGCGCCACAAGTAGTTCTCGAACAGGATGGCGACTTCCTGCACGCGTGGGCGCCCCCTCTCGTCGATAGCGGCAGCGACTTGCAGGGCGGTAATGAGGTTTTCCTCGCCGTCGGTGCGCACCTCGCCGATGGGCAGCTGCGAGCCGGTGATGATGACAGGCTTGCTCAGGTTCTCGAGCATGAAACTCAATGCCGACGCCGTAAATGCCATCGTATCGGTACCATGCAGCACGACAAAGCCGTCATAGCGGTCGTAGTGCTCCTCGATGGCCAGAGCGATGTCGCGCCAGTGCGAGGGGTCCATGTTGCTGCTGTCGATGGGTGGATTGAACTGGATGTTGTCAATCTCATAGTCCAGTTTCTTGACCTTGGGCACGTTGTCCATCAGGTGTGAGAAATCAAACGGTTGCAGGGCATGGGTCTCGGGATTCTCGATCATGCCGATGGTGCCGCCAGTGTAAATGATCAGTATCTTGGGTCGTTTCATCGTCGTTAATGGTTTATGGTGTGGTGGTTTCGGTCGGTTGTGTCATGAGTTCCTTGCCACGGGCAAAGGCCTTGGCGAAGAATATCATGTGGTAGTCTAGCGAGTTCACCCAGTAGTCCCAGCTGTGGCGGCCAGGGCGCACGGTGAAGTCGTGCTCGATGCCCGCCTCGACGAGTTGGTCGTGCAGGGCGATGTTGTTCTTGATGAAAATGTCATTCAAGCCGTCGTCGATGATGATATTTTGGGCCGGTTGCAAGGTCGAAGCCTTCAACTGGTCCACCAGATTGCACACGGCGTGGTCACGCCAGCGTTGCGGATTGTCGGCCAGCTCGCCCAGTCGGTCCTTGATGTGCCACTTGTCGGGGAACTGGGTGATGTCCATGTTGCCGCTCATGCTACCACATGACCAGAACACGTCGGGGTGCCGCCAGGCAAGAAACAGAGAGCCGTGGCCGCCCATACTCAGGCCCGTGATGGCGCGCATGAAGCGGTTGGCGTGGGTGCGGTAGTGGCTGTCGATATAAGCGACCAGTTCCTTGCTCACATAGGTCTCGAACTGCATCTTCGGGTCCACGGGCGAGTCAAAGTACCAGCTGTCCTGACCGTCAGGGCACACGATGACCACGCCATACTCGTCGGCAAGACGATGCAGGTCGGCCTTTTTGCTCCAGTCACTGTAGCATCCGTACGCACCGTGCAACAGGTAAAGCACGGGAAAGCGCGTTTCCTGGCTGTTTTCAGCAAAATACTGTTCGGGCATGACGACCACGTTCTTGATGACGCGGTTCATGGCCTGGCTCATCACCTCGATGGTGTCGGCCTGGGCGGGCTGCTGGGACAGGGTCGTATCATGCCGCGTGTCTTGTGGCACGGGATGGGCACAGGCACTCGTGGCCATGAGCAGAATGGCGGCCAGTAGCATCAGGGGTCTTGACAAGCTGATCTTGTTCATGTCTATTTATTTTTTTAGGGGTCGTTTTTTCTTGAAAAAGTCGGTCATGAGTTTGCCGCATTCGTCGGCCAGCACACCGCCGGTGACTATCGTCTTGGGGTGGAAGGGGGCGGCGCACTGGGTGTGGTAACCGCGTTTGTCGTCGCTCGCGCCATAGACGATGCGCGGTATTTGGCTCCAGGCCAAGGCTCCGGCGCACATCAGGCAGGGCTCCACGGTGACATACAGGGTGCAATCGGTCAGGTACTTGCCGCCCAGCGTCGAGGCTGCGGCGGTGATGGCCTGCATCTCGGCATGGGCAGTGACATCGGTCAGGGCCTCGGTGAGGTTGTGTCCGCGCCCGATGACGCGCCCCTTGCACACGATGACGGCCCCGATGGGAACCTCGTCGCGCTCCAGCGCGCGATGGGCCTCGTCGAGCGCCATGCGCATGTACTTGATATCAATATCTTCGGTCTTGAGCATCAGTTCACAAATACTTTTTGAACCAGGTCGCCCACCTTCACGATATAGACGCGGGGGCCAGGCAGGCTGATCCAGTTTCTTGCTGCGGGACGCTCATACCACAGGTTGCCGTAAACGTCATAGATGAACGTCCACATGCCGTGGGTGTCGCCCTCGATGTAGATGGTGCCGTCGAGCCCATGGATGGTGATGTCGCCTTCGGGTCTGGGCTCCTTGATTTCCTCGATGGCAGCGGGCTCGGCTGTGGCGATGAGTTGCAGACCCTCCTCGTCATACATCAGCGTTGTGGGCACCACGAGATAGTCGGTGCTGGAGGCTCCGACGGGCAGGAAATAGCGATCGGCAGCGGTGACGGCAATCAGATAGCCGTCGGGGCCGTAAATCTTGTAGGCAAGGCTGTTGCCCAGCGTTAACGCCGTCCAGGAGCCGCCCACGTTCTCCTGCTGCATGGTCGGGGCAACTGCCAGTCCCTCGTCAACCCACATGGTGAAGAGGTCGTCGCCCCACATGCCGTCATCCTGGTAATGCCGCACTGTTGCGGCATCGGGCAGCATCACGTGGATGCCGTCACAACCTTCAAATGTGTTGTCGCCCATCAGCAGGGGCGGCATGGCGGCATCGCTATAGACCTCGGTGAGGTTGTAGCAGTAGCCAAAGGCCCGGTTGCCGATATAGCGTAGCGAGGCGGGCAGGAAAACCGTGCGCAGGTGTGCACAGTCTTCAAAGGCTCCGGCAGCAATTTCGGTCACCCCTTCGGGCAGCACGAGATGGGTCACCCCCGTTCCCGCCAGCATGTAACGGCTGATGGCGGTGAGTCCTAGGGGCAGGGTGATGCTTGTCAACTCATCAGCGTCGGCAAAGGCGGCCTCGCCGATCATCGTGACGCTGTTGGGAATCTGTATCTCGGTTACCTTCGACTGCCAGAAGGCTCGTGGTGCGATGGCAGCAACATCATAGTTGATGCCGTCGCAATAGACTTTCTCGGGCAGGATGATACATCCCTGGTAGCGGTTCTCGCCGTTGTGCAATGCAGGGGCAACGGCGACTTGTGTGTCGCTGATGATATTGTAGAAAATGCCGTTGGCCTCGATGTCCTGGGCATGGGAAAATCCCACATGGCAGGCCATCAGGGCGGTAAGCAGCAATATGTTGAAATGTCTCTTCATTGTGTTATTATTCTCGGTAATAAACGCGCTTGACGCGTGGCGATACGCTGGTCAGGATCTCGTAGGGGATGGTGTCGCGCGCCTCGCTCAGCTGTTCGACGGGAACGTGTTCGCCGAAGATTTCCACCGTGTCGCCCACTTTGCAGGGCACATTGGTCACATCGATCATCACGGCGTCCATGCACACGTTGCCGACCGTGGGGCACATCTTGCCGCTCACCCACATGCTCACGCGGCCGTTGCCGAAGTGGCGGTCAAAGCCGTCGGCATAGCCGATGTTGATTGTGGCGATGCGGCTGTCGCGTTCCAGCACGCCATGCCGGCCATAGCCCACGGTAGTTCCGGCAGGCCATTCCTTGATGCTGATGATGATGGAGCGCAGTGCTGAGACGGGCATGAGGGCGTCCTCGGAGCCGTCAAACAGGGTGCGGATGCCATAGAGGCCGATACCGATGCGCACCATGTCGTATTGGCGCTCGGGGAAACGCACGATGCCGCTCGTGTTCAGTATGTGCCGCATGATGTAGTGGTCAAACGCTTGCTGCAGCTGTTCACAGCACGCGTCAAAATACTCAAATTGCTGTTGGGTATAGGCGTCCTGGGCTGGTTCATCGGCAACGCTCAGGTGTGAGAATACGGAAATAGGCTTGAGAACATCCTGTGCCTTGAGCAGGCTGATGAGGTCGGGCAACTGCTCCCGGGTGAAGCCCAGCCGGTGCATGCCGCTGTCAATCTTGATGTGGACAGGAAAACCTTGCACACCATAGCGTTTTCCCTCCTTGATGAGGTCTCGAGCCATATCCAGGTTGTAGAGTTCGGGCTCCAATTGGTACTGGAACATGGCCTTGTAGTTCACTCCGTTGGGATTAAGCACGATGACCGGCATGCTGATGCTTGCCTTGCGCAGTTCCACGCCCTCGTCCTGCACGGCCACCGCCAGGTAGTCGCAGCCGCAGTCCTGCAGCGTCTTGGCAATCTCGTAGCTGCCAGCCCCGTAACCGCTTGCCTTGACCATGCCCACCGTCTTGGTGCCGGGCTTGATCAGTGACTTGAAGAACTTGAAGTTGTGGGCGAGCGCATTCAGGTCCACTTCCATGACTGTGATGTGCTGCTTGGCCTCCAGCAGGTCGATGATCTGGCTGAAGCCGAAACTGGGGTCACCCTTGATGAGAACGGTCTCGTCGTCAAAGTCCCCCTTGGCAAACTCGCTGATAAACTCCTGGGTGTCATCAAAGCAGCGTGCATGGGGCAATTCGTCGAAATATTGACGGTAACGGCACATTTCCTTGCCGATGCCGATGAGCCGATTGACACGTTTGGTCTTGAGCAGTTCGCTCACGCGGATATAGAGTTCGTCGCCGCTATAGGTTTCGGTGGCCAGGTCACTGAGGATGACGGTGCACGGACGGTTGCCGGCACGGCGTGTCATGAAGTTGAGGGCCGGTGTGAGCGAGTTGTAGTCGCTGGTATAGCTATCGACGATGACCGTGCAGTTGTTCACGCCCTCGATGACGTTGAGACGCGTGCCCACAGGAGTGAGCGCAGCCATGCGCTGGGCGATGACGTCGCGCTCCAGGTCCAAGTGCAGCAGCACAGCCAAGCAGGTGATGGCATTGTCCAGGTCGCGGTCGGCGGTGAAGGGAATCGTCACCACACTTGACTCATCATTGTAGGTATAATGGATCGTGGTTTGGCTCTCGGTGCGCTCGGTGTTATCGACTTGCAGCGGCGCGTCGCAGTGGTTGCGCGACCATGATGTGGCAATGGCCACATCGGTCTCGAGCAACGGTGCGATGGTGTGGGTGACCAGCGGGTCGTCGGCACAATAGACGATGCACTCGCAGTTGAACAGAATCTTGGCTTTCTCTTGGGCCTTTTGCTGCATGGAGGCAAAGCCGTCGTTGTGCTCACTGCCCAGGTTGGTGATGATGCCCACGGTGGGCCTGATCATGGCCTGCAGGTTGTCCATCTCGCCCGTTGTCGAGATGCCGGCCTCGATGATGGCCAGGTCGGTATTGTTGTCGATGTCCCACAACGACAGGGGGACGCCAATCTGTGAGTTATAGCTGCGTGGTGAGCGCACGATGCGGTAATCGTCCTTGAGCAACTGGTAGAGCCATTCCTTGACGGTGGTCTTGCCGCGGCTGCCGGTGATGCCGATAACGGGCAACTCGCGGAATCGCCTGCGGTGGAAGGTCGCCAGCGTCTGCAGGGCGTCAAGCGGAGATTCCACGGCGATGTAGTTGGCGCCGGCACACTCGGGCAGGGCATAGTAATCGTTTCCAACGACAAAATTGCGCACGCCCTTGTCATACAGGTCGGGGATATAGTTGTGGCCGTCGCCTGCCTCGGTGCGCAGTGCAAAGAATATCGTCTCCTTGGGAAGGGTGAGCGAGCGGGAATCGGTGAGCAGCTGGCTCACGATGGCATCTTCATCGACGATTCTACCGCCAGTGACTTCCAGCACGTTGCATATTTCGGTGATTGAGTAATTCATGATCGGTCAAGTACTTTTTGAAGTTCAGGATTCTTTGCCAGATAGGGATACTCCTTGATGAGGTTGCGCACCACGCTGGCTGTGTCATTGTTAAAGCGTTCCACGGTCTCGCGGTTGGTGCTCATCGGGCGGTGCTGCAAGCGCTTGTGAACGCGTTCGCATCGGGCGACGGCAAGTGCGCTGTGGTCATCGAGATAGGTAGCCTGGAAGGCCTGCCAGATGTATTCCACCGCCACATCGCTGGGATGTACCATGTCACTGCTGTAAAAACGGTAGTCGCGCAGGTCATCGAGCATGATCTCGTAGGAGGGGAAATAGTCACAGTAGTCGCTATGGCGTGCGATGGCCTCATGGATGGCAACGCGCAGGGCCGCTTTGCTCAGCGAGTTGGTGTCCAGCCCGTCGGCAATGTGGCGGATGGGGCTTACTGTGAGAATAATGCGCAACGACGGGTTGAACTCGTGCAGATTATTCAGCATCTCATCGAGTTCATGTGTCATCTCGCTCACCGTGGCCATCTTGCGCTCAAACTCATGCTGCGGCACCTTGTGGCAGTTGGCCACGACCTCACCGGTAGAGCGCAGCCTGTACACGATGGCGGTACCCAGGGTGATGGTGAGCAGTTGCGCGTCACGCAGGGCCTCGTGCCCCTTGGCAATGCAGTCGTTCATGTGGTCGATGGTGGCCTGCTTGTCGGGCATGGAATGGCGCGAGTGGAAGTCATAACTGTTCCACACGCCGCTCTGCATGAACAGGTCAATGCCGGCCATGGGCTCCTTATCGATGAGGCGTTTCACGGCGCGTGCTATACTCAGGGGGTTGAAGAGGGTGCCCATGGGATTGACTGTGGCATGGAAAAACGCACCGCGCATCTTGGCACCGATGTTGTCGCTGAAACACGACCCCATCAGCACCACGTTGTCGCTGTGGTGCAGCCAGCTACGGTTGTCGCCCGTCTTCACTGTTGTCCTGAACTCCATGTGTAAAAACTTAAAATGGTTGTTTTAACTGGCAAAGATAATTGTTTTTATGGAAAAAACGGCTTCTTGATAGACATTATTTAAAAAATAGCCTCGGATACCGCATGAAAATGAGGACGGCATGATGGTGCCGCCCTCATTGCTGTCATGGTGATGTGATGATTGGGTTAACGCTTGATGAAGTTGTAATGGCCGGTGAGGTCGTTAAAGAAGACATCGTAGGTGCCAGCCTTGACAGGAATGTTCAAACCGTTTTGGACCCCAATGCCATAAGGGAACTCTTCGGCACCCCAATTGTATGTCCATCCTTCATCAGCGGCAAACTTGAGTTGGCCGTCAAATTCAAAGGTGACCGATTGCAACACCCAGTCATGATTCTCCTTCTGCGGGTTGAGGTTGCTCATGCTGAATACCGGGTCATCAACAGCCCAACTGCAATAATCGCTTGGCATGTTCATGCTCGAGTGCACTACAGGAGTGGCTCCGGTATAGGGCGTGAATGAGAACTCGCCAGTGGCGGTGTTCATGGAGATGGTATAGAAGCCATAATCGCTGGCTTGGAAGGCACCAAACCCTTCTCCGATACCCCACTCTCCATTGCCACTTTCATGGGCACCGGCTTTCTCATCCCAGCTTCCCGGCGTATGAATCACCATGATCCATTCCTCGGGACTGAAGAATCCTGTGTAGGTGAGCAGGCCCTTGCCTTGCGCATTAAACGGTCCAACAGGATAGAGAGGAATGATTCCCGATCCTACTGTGGTTTGATCATTCCACCAGGGATAGATGCCTACATGTTCTCCCACGAGGTACCACAGGTCGATACCTGCAGGTTCGGGCCAGGAGCCGTTCAGGATGTAGTTGATGACGACGGTGATGTCATCAATGTCGATGCTTCCATCTTCGTTTACGTCGGCGGCAACCAGGTTGATGTCGTTTCCGTTGCCCAGGACATAAGAGATGAGCTGGGTCACGTCGTCGATATCCACGATGTCGTCGTTGTTCACGTCACCGCGCTTGACCTCGGACGGGAAGTCGGCCTCAATGATGTGGGTGAAGTTCTTCCACGTTGCTGCTGCCTGGTAGGCCGCCTTGCTGCCGCGGGGCACGATGAGGGTGCAGTTGGCGTAATGCGAGTCGTCGAAGACATAATACCACACGTGCTGCCTTGAGTCATATTTGGTCTGGCAAGTGGGTGGCGTGGGATTCTTTACCATGAGTGTAGTGATACCCGAGTTGTGGAAGGCAAGGTAACCTATTGAGGTAAGCGTTGACGGCAGTACGGCGCTCGTCAGGCTGGTGCAATTACTGAAAGCCGAAATGCCGATTGTGGTCACACCACGAGGAACGGTCACAGTCGTCAGTGCAGAATTATCAAAGAACGCGTCGTCCTGAATCTCACGCAACGAAGTGGGCATGTCCACATTTTCTAATCTCGTGGCTCCACGGAAGGAACACGAGCCGATGACTTCGGTGCCGTCGGGGATGGTGTAGTTTGAGGTGTTGGCATGCGGGAATGCGACGAGCATTTTCTTGTCTTTGGTGAAGAGGACGCCATTTTCGTCGGTGTACTTGGTGTTGCCGTCTTCCACGAGAATAACCACCAGATTATCACTATAGTTGGCAAAGGAGCCCGCGATGCTGTCCACACTGGCGGGGATGGTCAGTGAGGTAAGCCCATTGACGTGGGATATTGAGAACTGGCTTATCTGCTTGAGCCCCTCATGCAGCCTCAACTTGCTCAGGTTCGTGTTGCCATAGAAAGAGTAACCATCCATCAATGTGACGGTGAAAGGCACTTCGGCGCGCACCATCTTGGTGCAGTAGGCCAATGAATTGCTTCCCAGCTTTGTCACGGTGCACAGGTTGCCCTGATAGGCCACCTTGGGCGGGATTCCCGGGTCAAATAGATTTGTGCTGGTCGCGTCGGTCACCATGGTGTTGAGCTGATTGTCGGTTGTTATGTACATCAAGCTGTCCACCGTGAACTCCGTGCCTGATGTGACAGTAGAGATGCCGGTGAAATGGCCATACTCATCCAGCCACTCGTCCAGACCCGAATACTGTGATGCCATGCCATCGGGAACATATACTGTGGCGTAATTGTTATCGGTGTAGTAAGCCATTCCATAGAATGCCTCTTGGCCAATGCTTGGTGCCCGTCCATTGACGGCAATAGTCATTTCGTTCAGATTTACCGAATAGTAAAACGCGCGATAGTCGATGTCGGTGATGGTCGAGGGCAGGTAAACTGACTCCAAATTGGTGCATGCATAGAAAGCACCATAGGGGATGCTCTTCATTCCTTCATCAATGACCACACGCTTCACCTCGGAGTTTGAGAACGCCAGTTCACCCATTGCTTTTACCGACGATGGGATGTAAACCGACTCCAGTTTTAACGATTGCTCAAATGCGTAGGTGGCAATGCTGTCGCACGTGTTGGGCAATGAATAATGCTTCCCTGGCTTATTACAGGGGTATCTGATAACGGTTTTGGGGATGCCGTTCTCCTTTGCTATCAGCACTCCATCATCGGCCATGAAGTAGGGGTTGTTCTCGTCCACACGGAATTCGGTCAATGCCGAGCAACCTTCGAAGGCGTTATCATGTATAAATTCAACGTTAGGGCCGATTGATATGGTCTTGAGGTGCTCAGCGCCTTGATATGCTGCTCGGGCAATCGTGACGCAAGAAGTTGGAGTTAAAGCGTAGTCGTAATTCTTTTGCGGCGGATAGCGCAATAGGATCGTCTCGTTCTTATCCCACAACTCGCCATAAATTGAGCTGTAATAGGGATTATTGCTGTTCACCGAGATTGAGGCCAGTGCGTTGCTGCCCTCCAGGACTAATTCGTCGATTTGTGAAACGCTGGCGGGGAAGGTGATAGTCGTCAGGTTGCTACAGTCGGAGAAGGCATAATAGTGGACAGTTTTCAAGCCTTCGGGCAAGGAGATAGATGTGAAACCGGTACCCAGGAAAGCGAAGGGATTAATCTCTTCCACATTGGGCATATCAATCGATGTCAAAGCCTGGCAAAAAGCGAAGCACTGATTCGGAATGAGGGTCACACCAGTTCCTATGGATGCGCTCTGTAATGCGGTACACTCCTGGAAACACATGTCGCCGAGTGTGGTGACACTGTTGGGTAAATCCACGCTAATGAGGCTTGTGCATCTACCGAAACAAGCTTTTCCAATCTCGGTGACATGATCACCAATGGTGACCTGAGTAATGCCTGACATATGCAGTGCGTACTCGCCGAGTGTGACCACACTATTGGGAATGGTCAATGACGTGAGCGACGTACACTGGTAAAACGCTGCATAGTCAATCACGGTAATCGTGTTGGGCAGCGTGACGGCGGTCAACTCGGGACACTGATAGAATGCGCCGCGTCCAATGGCGGTAACGGTATAGGTGGTCCCTTCATGGATGACGGTGGAGGGCACATCCACCGAGCCGCTATAGCTGTGGTAGTTCCTGTCCCTGAAGGTCACGCTCGCAGTGTTGGGGCCGGTGATGATATAGTAGATGCCGTTGGCCTCAAAGTCATAATCCTTGCCGACAATGTTGCCGAAGTTCTGCCATACATATGCCTGCCGGTATTGCTCCACTGAGTTAGAGGGGACATACAGTGTTGCGTTGGTATAGAGAGACGAGTGGAAACAGTTCACATCGGAGCAGGCAGGCGGTTCGGTTGCGCGGCATGTGATGCTCGTCAGTGATTGGCAGTCCGAGAAGGCGTTCTGGGCAATCCGGGTGACGCTTTTGGGGATGATGATACTGGGCAATCTTGGGCACATGCCGAAAGCGCAGTATTCGATGTCGGTAACGCCTTCAGGAATGTTGACTTGGGTGAGGTTGCGGCAGGCGTAGAAGGCATATAAGTCGATGATGTTGACAGTGCTGGGCAATGATACGCTGTTCAGACCTTGATTGCCATAGAAACCCTGGAATGCGACGGCTGTCACGGTAAAGTTCTGCCCGTCATGTGTCACTGTTGGCGGAACCACAACGTCACCACTGTAACTGTCGGCAGCATCATCGACATTAACGCTGGTAACAGCAGCCTTGTTATCGCCCAGGTCTTTATAGAAAATGGCGTCTTCGACAAAGTCGCAGCCTATTTCATGAATGCTGGCGAAATTGCCCCAGCAACTCGTGTTGGCGCTGAAGGTGTCAACGGTCCCGAAGGGCACATAGAGCGTCGCATTGCTGAAGGTCGTAGCGCTGAAACAGTTGGCTCCGACATTGTTTTGACCAGCTGCACTTGTAGAGAGGCAGATGACGGATTTCAGCTCGTTGCATGCGTTGAACGCATTCTGGTAAATCGTGTAAACCGAGGCGGGAATGGTGATGTTGGTCAACGCGGAACACCCATAGAACGCATAGGCTGCTATGTATTGCACCGTGTTGGGCATGACCACGCGTTTCAGGCCGGTGCAGTTGCGGAACGCCTGGTAACCGATAGTGGAGACGGTATAGGTCGTGCCGCCGTTGGTGACTGTGGCGGGAATGTTTACCGTGCCGCTGTAACTGTTGTAGTTGGTGTCCTTGTAGGTCACCGAGGCATTCGTGCCGTTGGCAGTGTAATAAATGCCGTCCACAGCAAAGTCATAGGCCGCTGCGCTCAGGGCGAGCACCATACAGGTGATGACTGAGAGCGCTCTGATCGTGAGTAGTTTTAATTTGTTCATAATTATATGGATTTTTGGTTAATATTGTTTTCTCATCGCAAATTTCGTGTTTTTTTATTAAAAATCCAAAGAAATGATTTCATTTTTTGATTTTTTTCTTCCTAAATAGGCCGAGAATAGACGTTTATGACCTTTGATATACAAGATGCAAAGAATTTTAACAAAATTTCTTACAAATTATTCGTTTTGTTTAAAGATTTGTTGTAACTTTGTAGCCGAATCGTTCACTTTGTGGTGTGAATGATGCCTTGTCCCCTGTAAATGAGAGTGTTAAGGCGAATGATGATAATATTGAACATACGAACTTAATAAAACTATATTTTATGGCAACTAAACTCGATTCACTGGATTACAAGATTTTGAAAATGCTGTCGTTGAACGCCCGCAAGCCTTATCTGGAGATTGCTCGTGCGTGCAACGTGTCGGGTGCTGCTATCCATCAGCGCATCCAGAAGTTATACAACATGGGAGTGATTAAGGGTTCCATATCCTTGATCGACCCGTCCTCGGTAGGCTTCCAGACATGTGCCTATATCGGCTTCTTCCTCAATGACCCGTCAAAGTTTGATGAGGTGGTTGCAAGGCTCAAGACCGTTCCCGAGGTCGTTGAGTGCTACTTCACGACAGGTAAGTATGACCTGTTCATTAAGCTCTATGCCCGTAACAACGACCACTTGCTGCAAGTTATCCATGACCGTTTCCTCAAGATCGGTTTGGGTCGCAGCGAGACGCTGATCACATTCAAGGAAGTGTTCAAGCGCCAGATTCCCATCGAGCCCGAAGGGGGAGAACCGATAGCCGAATAACAACAGCACAAGTGAAGAGGGGCACAAATGAGTCCCTCTTCATTATAAATAATAGGTTTCTTTTAGGTTTATAATTAAAGTTTCAGGTCTTATGAAAAACAACAACGTAACGGCAGATTTTACTGCAATCGAGGCCGAGTGGCTTGCCGTGGCCAGGCAGATGGGGCATGAGGGCGGAGAGGTATTGAAAAAGCACTTCCGCAAGCGCGACCTTGACATCGAGGACAAGGGTAGCGCATTCGACATCGTGACCGAGGCCGACAAGGGCAGCGAGCGCATCATCCTTGAGCATATCCACCGCCATTTTCCTGACCACGCCATCCTGAGCGAGGAGAGCGGCGACGACCATCGCCAGGCACGCTGCCAGTGGGTCATCGACCCGCTCGACGGCACCGTGAACTACAGTGCGGGTCTCGCCACCTATTGCATCTCTATCGGCCTCAAGGTGGACGGCGTGACGCGCATGGGCTATGTTTATGCCCCGACACTCGACGAGGAATTCTTTGCCATCAAGGGCAAGGGTGCCTATGGCCCCTACGGTCGGCTGCAGGCCAAATCGACGACCGAACTGCAGCGCGCCGTCATCTCGACAGGTTTCCCCTACGACAAAGCGACAAATCCCGACAACAACCTGGACCGTTTTGCCCGTGTCATGCCACGCGTGAGGGGCATCCGCCGGCTCGGATCGGCCGCCATGGACCTGTGCTATGTCGCTGCCGGCTGGCTCGACGGCTACTGGGAGTTGAACCTCAAGGAGTGGGACGCCTGTGCCGGCGAACTCATTGCCCTCGAGGCCGGTGCCTTCGTCAAGCGCTACCGCGACAACCACGGCATCTGCATCCTCGCCGCCTGTCCCGGCATCGCCCCGCAACTCCTGCAGATGGTAGAGTGAAAGTTATTCTTTATTGATTTTTCTTAGGGCCGAGAGGCCATGACGGCGCCCAATAATATAGATTGGACGTCGCTCGTTGTTATGCATGTGGTTAGTCGCCATGACAGGTTGTCCTATACACATCACCAGTGTCTCAAAGGTATCCCCTGCTTGCAGGTGCTTGCTGCCCCTCACCTCAATAACCTCAAATAGATTATTACCCATGAATTTTACATGGCAATAGCGGTCGGGCAGCCATTCCATTTCCAGTTCATCACCAGCACACATACTGCTGGACTGAATGATGTCCTCGTTGAGTGATCCAGAAGTTGTATCGTCAAGATGTAGCTGCAAGCAACCCCAGTTATTATAGCCCACATACCGTGATAACAGATTCAACGTCGTTACGCTGGGTTTGTGCTCGTCATTGACATAGCCCACAAGTCGCTTGATGGTCGAAATACTGATGGTCTCGTTAAGCGTCTTTTCGATTTCGAGTGACAACAGACTGAAATCGACAGGAGCCGCGAGAGGCCTGCCCAATTTGGTCTCCACCAGTTTTATCAACTCCTTTATTTCGTGCTCGGTGATATTCATCGGGCGCAAATTTACAACTTTATTTAAATCCGTTTATTATTCTTTCATTGCGTGAACCAACTTGAACCAATACAATGTTATTATTTACCATAATAATCGCCTAAATTTGCAAACAAATACTTTAATAACCTTATATATAATTATTATCAGACTATGGCAAGATTTATCATTACAACCAAGCAGATGAAGAATGCCAACGGCATACGTATAGAGCCAGGCATGTCGGTCGAAGTCGTCACTCAATCGATGAGTAATCCTGTGTTAACTAACGGTGGCCAACCCGTTGCCGACGCCTTCATGCGCATCTACGGCATCGACATCCGCCGCGCCGGCGCCCTCAACATGGCTTACCTTGATGTAGAACGTATTAATTGAAAGAATTATGACACAAACTGTTTGTCCCAAATGTGGCTCAACCAATGTTGGAACTTCGACCGCCCATAAACTCAAGAAAGGTGCTACTTATGCAGCTGATTTCGCTCTGGGTTTTCTTTTTGGTGAGACAGCCGTCGATGTGATGTCCGAAACTGGAGGCGTATCAG
>Ga0310694_10001585_pt1 | contig 25511 bp, 21 predicted proteins | sample 174DNAGHGhighgp2_FD_203884 | JGI IMG/M metagenome (GOLD analysis project Ga0310694, IMG submission 203884) | Sheep rumen microbial communities from Palmerston North, Manawatu-Wanganui, New Zealand - 1742 DNA GHGhigh gp2 (v2) (version 2) | ecosystem: Host-associated > Mammals > Digestive system...
GTTAATGCAAGACGATATTTTAAATTATTTAAAATTCTGTTTCTGATGATAGCGATTAAAGCCGACAACAAAAAAAGTATTCCTACCGACACATCGAACCAAGGAAGCCAATCCGTATGTTGACGAGTTATTATATTATCGACGTAAATTTGATACAACAACGGAAGCGCGGCGGTGGGCAACACTAAAAATAAACTTAACAAGATTAAAACGGGCAAAACTTTTTTATTTTGGGTAAAAATTTTTTTTGAAATTTTATAAACAATATTTTGCGGTTTTTTAGAAGGTTGAAAATTTTTATTGGGTTTTATATAAAGCGCGATTTCCGAATAAGAATTGCAAAATTTTTTCCAAGATATTTTTCTTCGACCCATTGAAGGATCGTTTAATCTTGCCTTATCTTTTTCAAAACCTTCCAAAACCACAAAATGATTATTTTGCCAAAATAAAATCAAAGGGAAAATATTTTCTCCCGATTCATCCAACTCTTTCAAATCTTCGGCCGTCCATTGATAGCCGTCGGCCTCGCAATTATAACTCATAGCCGCCAATAAAATATTTGCCGCTCTGCTGCCGTCGCGACCTACGCCGCATTTCTCCCGCAACTCTTCCGACGTAATCCATAACCCGTAATAAGCCAAAACCATACCAAGGCAAGCGGCTCCACATTCCGCCGCTTCCATTTGCAAAATCGTTGGCGTTTTTACTTTGTTTTTACGAAAAAATTTCATCTTTTTGCGGGCAGGAGACTCCCGCCTCTATAGGCGGGGGAGGAATGCCCGCATCACCGTCTTTTCTTTTTAAAATTTTTGTTGAACTATCTGTCTTTTCGCTAATTTGGCGAAAAAGCCGTTTTTTTCCATAAGCTCCTTAAAATTACCCGATTCCTTTATTTCGCCATCGTCCAACACTAAAATTCTGTCCGCATTTTTTACCAAATAGGGCGTAAAGCCCCTAGCTTTAGCTATGGGGATATAAGCCCTATTTTTTGTGGGGGTTCGATACCCCCACAAAAAATAATTTAAGTTGCATTGAATTATTTAAAATGTTGTAGTATAATCCAGCTATGGAAATGAAATATAAATCTAATAATAATATCGTCTACTCGTGCAAATATCACATAGTATTTTGCCCCAAATACCGTAGGAAAGTATTGGTTAATGGCGTTGACACCAGATTAAAGGAGCTGGTTAAGTCAATTTGCGAAGAAATTCGAGTCGATGTAATCGAAATGGAAATTATGCCTGACCATGTACATTTATTGCTGGAAGTAGATCCACAATTCGGAATTCATAAAGCCGTAAAGACCATTAAAGGAAAATCTTCAAGAATTTTAAGACAAGAATTTCCTTGGTTAAAAACCAGACTGCCAACACTTTGGACAAACAGTTATTTTTGCTCAACCGTTGGTGGCGCACCATTATCTATTGTTAAACAATATATTGAAAATCAAAAAATCTCTCAAAGAGCGGAAGAAAAAGCCAAAAGGAAGTGACAAAAATGAAAACCTACTGCTTTAAGCTGTATAAAGCCAAAAGAAACAAGAAACTTCATCATCAAATAAATGCAGCGGGTTTGATTTATAATCATTGCATTGCCCTTCATAGGCGTTATTATCAGCTCTTTGGAAAATCCTTAAAAAAATATGATTTGCAAAAGCATCTGACAAAAATTAAAAAGCAACCTAAATTTTCATATATTGTCGAAATCGGCTCGCAAGCCGTTCAAGATATAACAGATAGAATAGACCGCGCTTATAAGCTGTTCTTTCGCAATTTAAAAAATAACATTCGCACTGCTCCGCCTTCTTTTAAGAAAATCAAGAAGTATAAATCTTTCACTTTAAAGCAAGCAGGATTTAGACTTGACGAAGAAAGCAACATAATTGTCATAAACAAACAACGCTACCATTATTTTAAATCTCGCAATGTAGAAGGGAAAATAAAAACTATAACGATAAAACGTGATTGTTTAGGAGATATTTATATCTATTTGGTATGTGAAAACAAAGCCAACGAAGTCTTAACAAGAACGGGTGAAAGCGTCGGTTTTGACTTCGGTTTAAAAAAGTTTCTCACAGCGTCAAATGGAGAAAATATTGAAAGTCCATTGTTTTTCTTAAAAAATTCCAATGCCATAAAAAAGGCGAATCGAAATTTATCAAGAAAACAAAAGTGTTCAAACAATCGTTATCGCGCTAAACTTGCTTTAGTCAGACTGCATAAAAAAGCGGCTAATCAAAGAAAAGATTTTCATTTTAAAACCGCCCTTGATATTTGCGGAAAATATGCGTTGATTTGCATTGAAGATTTAAATATTAAGGGTATGCAGCGCCTTTGGGGTAAAAAAATTTCCGATTTGGGTTTTTCAGAATTTGTAAAAATCCTAAAATATCAAGCAAGCAAAACCGGCTCAACGATAGTGGAAATAGACCGCTACTATCCGTCAAGTCAGATTTGCAATAATTGCGGATACCAAAATTCTAAAACTAAAGATTTAAGGATAAGAAAATGGATTTGTCCTAAATGCGGCGTTGAACACGACAGAGACCAAAACGCCGCTACAAATATCTTGAATGTTGGGGCATCGACCTTCTTTGGAAAGGCATCGTAAGACCTGCTTTTAGTAGGCAAGTGCCGTTTGTATCCAAGAATCCCCCGGCTTTAGCCGTGGGGAGTATGTCAAAAAATTATAGCATATAATAATTTTCAAGGGAAAAATTTATTATGAAAAATTATTTTTAGTTTTTATTATCGTCGCTCTTTTAAGTTATGGCATATATTTAAATCAAAGGGGCGAAAATCGCATAACGGAGCGTTTGGCAAACAATATTATTCCTCTTGTTGGGGCAAAAGTAAAAATAATCGCGTTCTACGGTAGCCGTAACAGACGAAGAAGGCAGGCTTTCCATAAGGCAAATAGAGACGGGGGAAGCCGATAAGGAATATATCGAAGTAACGGAGGGTTTAAACGAAGGCGATGTTGTAATTGTTTCCGATACAAGGGGATTAAAAGAGGGAACTTTGGTGGAAGTGAGCATTGAAGAATAAAGAAAACACCCACGTATTTATGAGGTACGGGGGTGTTTTCTTGAGTTAATTTGGTACTCCCAAAAACCAATTGGAATTTCTTTTTGTTTTGTACCAATCTTCTTCTATCGCCATTCTAATATAGGCTCGGGGATTTTTAACGAAGCCTTTGTCTATATACTTTAGAGCAATTTCAAGATTTTTTTGCGCATTTTCTTGTTCGGCTAAATGCTCCGCAGTTCTTCTTGTCATTCCGTGAGAACATAGATAGTATATCAAAGATTCTTTTTTAGTATCCTGCCCATAATAAACTTCATCGGGTTCGTTTTTCTCCGGCGGTAATTTCAGTTTGAAAATAAAGCCCGTGACTTTATTGAATTTTCCGCGTATTATTTCATATTTAGGGTTTATCTCGTAATCGGTATTGGCGTTTATATCTTTTATCGCCGAATCTATAACAAAACGTCTAAAATTATCAACTCTTCCGTTATAGGCGTCTTCGGGAACATTCATCGAGAACTTTAATTCTTCAAGGCTTATTTTTCGCGTTATTATATCATATTTAGCCGTTCCTTGATATTGCAACATCAATTCAAGCAATGTAAGACTGTAGACGCTGGTAAGAGCAAAAGAAAGCCCCAATAGAGTTCTTGTGTAATTGCCACCTTCAAGTTCTATTAAGTACGGCATCATAGCGCGGTTAAATTTGATATACAGACCGTCTTGCGCGGTAAATTCTATATATTCAAATACCGGTATTACCTTTACGCCCTTATTTATTTTTAACTCGACGGTTTTTTTCCCCATACTTTGGCAGGATTTAACCAATTTGTCGTATAAACTGTGGCTGTCCCCTCCGGCACCCTCCTTAAAATATTCTAAAAGCTCCTTTGATGATAAATGAAAAGTTTTGAAATCATGGTCAAAATACATAGAATTTTTCAAATGGGGACGCACATCGGCAATAGCAAGCCTTAAAAGCCGGTGTTCAAGAATACCGTAATCTTTTTTAGATTGTAATAAAGGATTTGCTTGATAAACTGTTTTAAGCTCTCTGCTAGGCTTGTTTTTTGCTTCAAGTTTTTCCTTTTCTTTTTCTTCTTGTTCCATATTATCACCACCTACAAGCATTATATCAATGTTTCCTAGAAACGTCAAACTTTTTCTAGGTAGTTTTTTGAAGAAAATACAAAATGTGGATAACTTTTCCACATTTTGTGGATAACTTTTCCCCAAAAACTAGGGAACTAAAGGCAAAATTTCCCCAAAAACTAGGGAACTGTGTATAAAAATTTCCCCAAAAACTAGGGAACTTGTGGAAAAAATTTCCCCAAAAACTAGGGAACTGATGCTCGAATCCTTTGCTACGAGCGACTCCTGGGAGCGGAAAGTCTGTTAATAACTAAAGTATTATAATTAGATTAAAAGCATTTTCATCATGTCCCCAAAAACTAGGGAACTCTTGGACAAAAAAGTGCCTTTCAACCCTTGATATTAAAGCATTTCAGACCCCAAAATACCGCGTATGATTTATAAAGCACACGATATAAAAAGCAAAATTTCCCCAAAAAGTCGGAAACTAACAAAAGCAAAATCCCTCAAGCACCAATAAAATCAAGACATAACGGTATTGATAAATAATCATAACGTAGATTTATCGTAAAAGACTTGGGCGAAGGATGAAAGAAAGTAAATAAAATTAGCCCACCCTCTATTTTTACAATAAAATTTATAAAAATAACTATGTAAAAATTTATTTCTTTGATATAATGAAATATACAACAAATATTTTTTTACATAATTTGGAGATTTGTATGGCAATTAAAAATCGTATTCTTAAAAGTTTAAGCGCGGCTGAAAATAATAACGAAAATTTATTGTTTACAGAAGCGTTAAATAATTTAAACGTCGCGCAAAATTTATGTCAAACTGGATTAACTGCGGAAAATTATAAACCTTACGAGGAAATTTATGACGGACTTGTTTTAGCCGTAAAAAATTTAATTAACGTTGGCAATGTACCTGAGCTTATCAATTTATTCAACGAATTGTTAACGTATTTGAAAAATTTAACGCAAAACGAGCAAAATTTTAAAAGAGAGATAGTATTTTTACCTGTGCAAGCCGCTATGTGGGATTCTTTAGAGAACGTTTGGAAGGAAGCCAATGAAGATAAAGAACATATTATTACATATGTAATTCCGTTGCCATATGTTAATTTAATTTATGATAAAAAGAAAAAAACATATATTCCCGATAAATGGAATTGGGAAAAGAACAAATTTCCGACTTATGTGCCGACGATTTTTTTTAACGATATTGATTTAAAAGAAATGCATCCAGACGTTATTTTTATAAACAATCCGTATGACGATCGCAATCATATTACAAGAATTGACAATAGATTTTATTCCACATTGTTAAAAGATTATACGGACAGACTTATATACATTCCTTATTTTATCGCAGAAGAACCTATTGAAGAAAAGTATATGGAAGAGTTCGTTTTACAACCCGGAGTTTTAAATGCGGATTTAACAATAACTCAATCCGAACATATACGAGAGGTTTATATAAATATCTTGTCAAGAAAAAATCCAAATGACAGAAGTATGTGGGAAAAACGAATAATAGCGTTGGGTTCGCCTAAAATAGATAAAATTAAAAGTTTAAAAAAAGAAGATTACGAGTTGCCAAAGAAATGGCAAAAAATTATTAAAGGTAAAAAGGTTATATTATATTTAACGAGTTTTAGTCCTCAAATTACAAATGCCGACAAAATGATTCAAAAAATGCGATATGTTTTTAATATATTTAAAAAAAGAAGGGATGTGGCGCTTTGGTGGCGTCCGCATCCGCTTTTAAAACAATCGCTTAAATCTAAGCGTCCCGATTTGGAAAAGGATTATTTAAAACTTGAAAAAGAATATGTGAAAGATGGCTTTGGTATCTATGATGACACTGGAGAACTTGAACGAGCGATATGTTATTCCGATGCATATTACGGAGACAACAGTAGCGTACTTACGTTATATAAATATACCGAAAAGCCGGTCATGATTGAAAATTTCGATATATGTGGCGATTGACGCTATTTTTATCTTATAAAAATTTTATCGGCGTGAGTGATTGTTAAATTGTCTTTATTGTATAAAAAATATAAAGTTATAAGTCTTTCGGTACAAAAACCCGCGTAACGATTTTGATATGTATCGCCCAAATTCCCTACCATATTTTCAATTTCAAAGACCATAGGAAACATCCACTCGCAAAGTTTATGTAAAATTTCTTGTTTTGCAATCAACATATTGCAAGAATAAAATATTTGTTCATTATAAATTTTTTTACTTGCGTTATAATATTCCGGCGACATTTTTTTTAAAACTTTAAGCATCGTAGGATAAACTTTGGGAATATATCTTTCCATATAATCCTTATAAACCGAATAAGGGCATAGCGTAGGAACAGGCAAAACCACGTCTATTAAATCGTTTTGCAAATTTTCCTTAATAAAATCCAAATTTTTCCACAAACGTCTGTAATGACATAATCCAAGATAATCGGAATTAAAATTTTTCCACATCCAATAAAGGGCTGTAGTTTCGGAAAAACAAAGATTTTTTTCTGAAATATTGTCTCCCGTATTGTCCGTAACTTCGGCGATTCTTTTATCGGTAAGAGCCGCTCCGACTTGTATTGGAATTATATGTTTAGAAAAATTAATGGGATAATTTATCAACGGCTTATCATATATACTTTTTGTCATAAATACTGTAAGATTTTTTTCTTTGTTTATAATCGAAAATTTTTTACCCTGTTCGGTAAATTTTATTTTAAAAAATATTTTTTTTAATTCGTTGTCCATATCGGAATCATATATTTTTATATTTGTAAACTTTAAATTCCTTAAATGATTAACGGCTTTTTCTTGATATATTGCTCCAAAAGCGACAAATATTTTATTATTTTTGTTAATTTTTGATAATTTTTTATCATAGAGTAAAAAATCGAAATTATTATTAAGAGGATTATCCGAATTTAATGGAAACGACATTATTTTTATTTTATCTTGCGGATGAATTTTTTTGAGATAAAAAAATAATCGCTCCGCATAGTTTTCTTGACCGAAAATTATTAACATAACAATCACCATAAATTTTAAAATATCATAGGCGGAAATTTAGGTAAAATTATTTGCGCCGAATTTATCGAATTGTTTTGTAAATTTTTTAAAACGAATTTTTGGGCTTTATCGGATAAAGTTAAAATAAATATTGCATTGGATTTTTCTTTAATTTCCGAGAAATAATGTACGGGTCGTTCCATAAAATAATCGTTTTTGGCTTGTCCATCGCTAACTACATAAGCGTTGGGATATATGTTTATTTCTTTCATAATTTCTGCGAAATATTGGGCGATTACACCTATACCGTATACATAAACAGTTTGATTATTGTCAAAAATTTCTTCAAATAATTTTTTTAAATTAAAAAATATATCGTCATAATATTTAATGCAATGTTCGTAATCTAAAGACAGCATATTAAAATCTTCGTCGGGCATAACATTTTGAGTTGTCTCGGCTTGTTTTAACGTATCTTTTAACTCTTGTATATACAATTTTATTTCGGACTTATATTTTTTATAATCGACAAAATACATTTCTAACGTATGACGCAAAAACACCTGAACATAAAAATTCGTCATTTCCTGTTTAACACAATTTACCGCAGGCTTATCCAATAAAATACGCCGAAAAACTCTCCAAGACGCAATATTTAAATCGCATCTTTTTTTTGTCATTCCATTTAAGTTCATAAAATAATGATAAGCGTATTTGTTGTTAAAAATGATTTTGTTTGTTCGTTGTAAAACAGGCCAAATTCTGTCTAAATCTTCAAAAACAGTTACATTGGTGTCTGCAATTAGATTGTCGAATAATTTTCGTCTGTATACTTTGCCGAATAAATACCAGTGTGTTCCTTCTTTATTTGCCATTGCTTTTAAAATTTGCTCTCGGTTCATTATACCGGGATGCCTGGTCATATGAGAAATATTTGAGTATATATCTTTACTTTGTATTATATTGCCTATCGCAATATCAACATCAATATTTTTTTCCAATCCAGCGACAAGACAAGGCAAAAGTTCGCTCTCAACCCAATCGTCGCTATCGACAAAGGAGATATATTTGCCTGTCGCAATGTTTAAAGCTGCGCTTCTTGCAGATACTAACCCTAAATTTTCTTGGTGAATAACTTTTATTTGCGAATATTTTTGTGAAAATTCATCGCAAATTTTGCCGGAATTATCGGTCGATCCGTCGTCCACCAAAATAATTTCGTAATCCGTCATTGGCATTGCAACCAAAGAATTTATTGAGCGTTTTAAATAAGGCTCTACATTGTAAACAGGTACTAAGACGCTTAAAATCATATTTTCTCCATTATCTTATTGTATATGAATACTCCATATTATTTTATCTTTATTAAATCCAATGTCTATAAGATTATTTTTTATAATGGTAGCCGTATGTTCATCTTCTACCGCTATTACTACATAATCATAATTTGTATAATCTTTTAATATCTCAGGATTTTTAACTTCTAAATTATTATAAAGAGAATAATTTTTATCTACCCATAAAATTTTATGGGCGTAATTTATGGCAACAAGTTGATTTTGATATGATTTACCAACATTACCCGCTCCATAAATAATTATATTTTTTTTTATGGGTATCAGATTAAATGGAAATAAGTAACTAAGATGCTTTTGAGGTTTATTTCTGACTTTTATATTTCTAAAAACAGTTGAGTATGCGTAAAAAGTATCTAATTGTTCTAAAAGATTAGGATCGTCTTTAAAATATTGCGAAGTGTATTCGTAAAAAATATATAATTTTTTAAAAAAATCTAAGTCGGTTAAATAAGGAGGGCAGACATTATCAAATTGTTGTCTGTGATAATAAAAATTTTTTTCTGATAAATATAAACTTTTAGCCTTTTTTAACAATGGATATATTACGGATGAATCATCAGCATAATAAAAATTCATATTATGTACAGATTTTAAATATTGTAAAATTAAATCTTTTTTTATTAATTTACTACAAAGAGATGGATCAATTCCCCAAATATTTTTTTCAAAATTCCATATCATATAAGGATATATTTCTTTTTTTATTTTGATTTCATCGTAAAACCCAATAGGAAAATTATGCGCAACAATTTTTTGAAAATCTGTATCATAATAACGTATTATTTGCCAAAATATTACGTCTATTCCTTGTTCCATTTGATTCGTAAACGTGCTGTAAGTATTTGGAGCTATAAAATCATCGGAATCGACAAATGTTAGATAATTTACATTCAATATTTTTGAGCCATTATATCTTGACGCAATAGGTCCTAAATTTTTTTGATGAATAACAGTTATTCTCTCATCGTTTTTTGCATAATAATCGCAAATTTGAGGGCTTTCATCTGTAGACCCGTCGTCAACTAACACAACGAACATTTTTTTGTAGTCTTGGGCTAAAACGCTTTCTACGCATTGTTTTAAATATTTGGCCGTGTTATAAATAGGTATAACAACTCCGATACTTTTCATACAATTACTCCTAAGCTAAAAATTTTCATTTTCTTTATATTGAATGTATTTTTTACGTAAATCTACTAATTCGTTTATGACTGTTTCTATATCGGTAATATTGTTGTTGGTATAGCTTACGTATGTAGTGAGCATTATATAAGCAACGTAAAAAATCTCTTCCACGCTTCTTTTTTTGTTTCGTCTGTCGCATTTTTGATAATCAATGGTTACTCCCCATCCGGCATAAAACGGAACGCCAAATACATGAACTTCTTTGCCGCACATAAGTGCTTCAAAACCTAATTGACTGGTACAAACATATACGACATCCATTTGTTCCAACAAAGCTATTGGATTGATATCGTAATCAATAAAATGAATATTATTCTTATTCTCTATATTATTAAAATGCCCTTTATTTTTTACGGGATGAGATTTGATGTAAATTTCTGAATCGGGATATTCATTTAATGCCGTTTCAAACATTTTCAAAAAAGTATCTTCGTTAGCCATACCATATTTAATGGACTTATCGCCATGAACTTGATCAACAATTAAAATATTTGTTTTATTTTCATTTACATTAAGTTTTATAATCGGTTGATGATTATATTTGCTTATCTTTTCTTTTATAATAAGTTTAATGCAATTTTGAGCGCGAGTTATTTCATCGGATGAAAATTCTTTATTCGAGTTTAATATTCTTTCCATGGTTGATGGTTCATGCGCGTTAATATAATAATTTTCTGTATCCATTATTATGGAATATCTTTTTCTAAATTCAACGGGACAACTGCCGTTATACGGTTCAATCGAATACAAAAAACCGTCTTCTTCAAAAATAATAGGAATATTTCTTCTTTGAGCTTCTAACGAATAACACACGGTAGGATAATTTAAATCTAATCCATGTATTACAAATAAATCGATATTTTCGGGCAAATATTGCGAGTTTATAGTTTTTATTCTTTGATTTGATATTATCTCTAGAGTTGAGATTACAACATCGTTATGCGGCTCTATATAAGGATACTGTGCATTTTGTAAAAGATTTGCGCTTTTGTTTAAATTTAATACTTCTGTAATTCGATTGAAAAAAATATGTTCAAACATTTTTTTCAAAGTACATTCGCGTTCTTGGTATAACAGAATCAAAACTTTGTTTATAAAAAGCAATTGTTCATAAGTTTTATCCGTATTTATTTTATTATCGGAATTATTAAACATATATGGAAAAAGATCGCTTATAAGTAAAAAATTATCATAATTATACGATTTTAATTTATTAAGAATAGCGCCATTATTATACGGAGTTATTATTATAATAAAATTATTTCTTGTTTTTAAATATTTTTCAAAAGAAATTATAGGAATATTATGCCAATAACCACCTTGTAATTCCTTGTTTGAATCTATAGCTGCTATTATTGTAAAATTTTTCAATATATTATAGGATAGTTCGGCTATATAACCTGTTCCCCAAATAATTATTTCTGTCTTTTCCATTAAATTTTCCTTATCTGCTTCATATAATTTTTACACAAACTTTTAAGATTGTCTTTATTATTTCGATATTCGTCATCTACCCATGTTCCCGCATAATGATGAACGGTATAAGTATTTTCTGTTACCAGGCTTTCGTCCGTAAAACTGTTAGTACCGCTTAATACATCTGTCGGATATACGGTCAAATTTTCCACTTGTTGGTATGTTCCATCGCTTTTTAATCCACGCTCTTTTAATTTTAATGTTTCGTAATCGGGACCTATAAGCATTTCGGCTCTTTTATTATATTTAAATTCCATATTATTATACATATCTCTTAAATCTTTCATAATAGGCAAATGCTTTTTTGCGCCAAATCCAAGTCCGAAATTTATTTTTTCAAAATTTTCAAAACCGCAAAAACCATCTTGATATAATAAATCCTCAAGATTTTTTATTACTTCTACATCGGTATCAAGATAAATGCCGCCGTATTCGTATATAATATCTTTTCTGGCGTAATCGGGAACAAATCCCCAGGCTTTTGCTTCGTACGCCTGTTTCATATATTGATTTTTAGAAACGTCATAATTTGTTTCATCCCATTTTATTATTTCAAAATCAGGACATTTTTCTTTCCATCCTGCTATATATTTTTGAAATTCTTCGGGTATGAGATTTTTTCCAAACCAACAGTAATGAATAATTTTGGGAATCATCATATTATTAGTAAGTTTGAACTGGTAATTTCTTTTTGGTAATAATTCCTTTTTGGTTTTATTTGAATATAATATAAAAAAAGACCAATAAATTATATTTTTATTAAAGCAACCGCTCTTTTCGATAATTTTATATATTTCATCGCCTGCTTGAATACTCGCAGTTATAAATAAAATATCATCATCTAATATTTGTTTTATAGCGTTTTCAAGTGAAATAATTTTTATAATTTGTTTATTTACGTTTACAACTGTATTCCATAATTTTTCGTTGTTATCTACAATAAAACGAATATTATATTTTATATTGGTTTTATCAAAAAATTCATATAAACATTTTCCGGCGCCAAAACAAACGATTGATTTATTTTGCATCATTTGTTCAAATTGTTTCAAACTGCAATTTTTTAATATCATAGAAAACTTTCCCTTTTTTTATTTTGATAAATGATTTTTGCTTTATTTTTAGCTCTTTGGAAATTTTTTTCCAACCAACTTCCGGCATAATGATGAATTGTATATGTATTTTGGGTTATAAGTTTTTCATCGGTATATAAATTAGCTCCGCTTAAAACGTCTATAGGATATATCGTAAATTCATCGATTGATTGATAATTTCCGTCTGTTTTTAAACCATATTTTTTTAGTCCCATCGTTTCGCATATTGGACCTGTTATCATATCTCTTTTATTTAAATTAAATTCCATATTATTATACATATCTCTTAAATCTTTTATAATAGGCAAATGCTTTTTTGCGCCAAATCCAAGTCCGAAATTTATTTTTTCAAAATTTTCAAAACCGCAAAAACCATCTTGATACAATAAATCTTCAAGATTTTTTATAACTTCTACGTCGGTATCAAGGTAAATGCCGCCATATTCGTATATAATATCCTTTCTGGCGTAATCGGGAACAAATCCCCAGGCTTTTGCATCATACGCTTGCTTCATAAATATATTTTTAGAAATGTCATAATTTGATTCATTCCATTTTACTATTTCAAAATCAGGACATTTTTCTTTCCATCCTGCTATATATTTTTGAAATTCTTCCGGTATTGGACTTTTTCCGAACCAACAGTAATGAATAATTTTAGGAATCTTTATTTCTTCTGTAAATTTAAATTTTAAATTATTTTTACATATTGATTCTTTTATATTTTCATTTGATTTTATCAAGAAAAACGCCCAATATACAATATAATCTTCAAAAAACATATTATTTTCCAAAATATTATATAGTTCTATTCCCGTTTCCAAATAAGTCGTTATGAGCAAAATATCATCTGAATTTATTTGCTTTATCGCATTTTCTAATGATAAAATTTTTATATTCTGCCCATCTATATTGATAAAAGTATCCCATAATTTTTCATTATTGTCTATAATAAAACGAATACGATTTTTGATGTCGCATTGTCTAATAAATTCGCGCAAATAATTGCCTGCTCCGAAGCATACTATATTTTTGTTTTGCATAGTACGCTTAAATTGTTTTAAAGAACAATTTTTTAATATCATAATAAAGTTTCCTCAAATTTAAAATTTAGAAATATTCCAAATAATTTTTGTCTTTGATAATGCAGAAATTTTATTTAAATACTCTATAACATTTTTTGCTATTCCTTCATCTTCTATAGCTACAACAAGATAATCATAATTGGTAATATTTTTTAAACATTCAACATTTTTAACATTTATTTCGTTATATTGCAAATAATTTTTATCAACCCATAAAATTTTATTTGCATAATTAAGAGAAGTAAGTTGATTATAATAAATTTTTCCGTTTATTCCTGCGCCATAAAGAATAATATTTTTATTTGGAGGAACTTCACTAAAAGGAAAAATACATGTTTTTATTTTATTAACGCTATTATAGAAATAACTATTCCTAAAATTGACAGCAAAAGCAAAATAAGCGTCTAGTTGTAATATATATTTTGGATCATTACCAAAAAATTTTAAAAGATAATCATATAAAATATATAATTTTTGAAAGAAATTTTTATCTTCAAAATAAGGAGGTATTTCTCCGAAGTCTCTTTGTCTATGATAATATAGATTTTTATCCGATAAATATAATGTTTTAGCATTTTTTAAAAGAGGATATATTATTGCTCTATCTTCACCATAAGATATATTAATGATTTGAGTAGATTGCAATGCTTCTAACATTAAATCCTTTTTTATTAATTTATTCCATACTGCCGGATCAATTCCACAATCATTCTTTTCAAAAATCCAAATTATATAAGGTAAAATTTCATTTTTATATTCTTCGTTATTATAAAATTTACAAGGAAAATTATGACGAGCTATTCTTTGATTATTTTTATTATGATAACGTATAATTTGCCAAGAAATAACATCTATATCTTCTTCCATTTGTTCAATAAAATTTTCATAAGTGTTTGGCGAAATAAAATCATCTGAATCAACAAAAGTTAAATAATCGCAATCTAATATTTGTGCTCCATTATATCTTGATGCAAGCATTCCTTGATTATTTTGATGAATAACTGTTATTCTGTTATCTTTTTTTGCATATTCATCGCAAATTTTTCCGCAATTGTCGGTAGAACCATCGTCTACCAAAGCTATTGCCATATTTTCATATTTTTGCGCCAAAACGCTCTCTATACATTGTCTTAAATATTTTTCCGTATTATAGATAGGAATAACGACTCCGATACATTTCATATAAATACTCCCTCGACATTATGAAGCAATACTCCATATAATTTTCGTTTTTGACAAAGTCGGAATATTAGACAAATATTCAATAATATTTCTAGCTATTTCTTCTTTATATATCGCGACAATAACATAATCATAATCGCTTGCTTCATTTAAACATTCTACGCTTTTTACGCCTAAATCTTTATATTTTTCGTAATTTTTATCTACCCACAAAAGTTTATTAGCGTAATTCAGACTGATGAGTTCTTTATAATAATCTCTGCCGACTAAACCTGCTCCATAAAGTATAATATTTTTATTAGCAGGAATTTGATTAAAAGGAAATAAAGACGGATAAACATTAAATTTTTTTATTGGATATTTAATTGACCAATTACGCGAAAATAATAAATGTAGAAACATACCGTCTAATTGTTTTATAAATATAGATTCGTCTTTATAATACTTAAAAAGATAATTATATAATTCATAAAGTTTATGTATAAAATGCTTATCTCTATAATACGGTGGCGCATTGCCAACAGAACGTTGTCTGTGATAATATAAAGCCTCTTTTGCCAAATATATATTATTAATAAATCGAAACATTGTATATATTGCGGCTGTATCGTCGCCACATGACACGTTAATAACTTGTGCAGATTTTAACGCTTTTAAAACTAAATCTTTTTTTATAAGTTTATTACAAAGAGAAGGGTCAATTCCAAAATAATCTTTTTCGGCTATCCAAATCATTTGAGGATAAATTGTTTTTTTGAATTGTTCGTTATTATAAAATCCACATGGAAAATTATGAGAGGAGATTATTTGTTTATCTTTACTAAAATAACGTATAATTTGCCACACTATTACATCTATATTTTGTTCCATTTGTTCAGTAAAAGTTTCATAAGTGTTTGGCGCAATAAAATCATCTGAATCAACAAAAGTTAAATAATCGCTATCTAAAATTTTGGCTCCGTTATATCTTGCCAAGATTTTACCGCTATTTTTTTGATGAATAACTTTTATTCTATTGTCTTTTTTTGCGTATTCATCGCAAATTTTACCGCTGTCGTCTGTCGAGCCGTCATCTATCAACGCAATTTCTATATTTTTATACGTTTGATTTATTACGCTTTCTATACATTGTTTTAAATATTTATCTGTGTTATAAATGGGGATTATTACGCCAATTTTTTTCATTAACTGCTCCTTAATTATATTTGCTCAGCTGCATGTATTGGAAATTTAAATCTATCATTTCCATTGCAGTAATTACACATATCAAGATAACCTTTTGGAATGTTGCCCATTTCCAAATCAAATATTATTTTTTTGCTTTCATAATCGTTCCCAAGTTTAGATAAATCTAAATAATCGTCTGCGCCGACATTAAAATGAAGATTATCATTGCAAGTTCTAGCTTGTACGCAAAAATATAATTTATTTCCACGAATTTCACGACAAGGAGTTTTACAATCCGAGAATACTTTTTTTAATTCTTCTATTTTTTCTTGTTTATTTATGTTGTCTTTAAAAAAACCTCTGTCCACATGGTCAAAGCCGTAATCAGTCCACCATGTATCAGCATCATTTATATAATAACATATGTCATATGTTTTAAAAATTTGAGTTAATCTTTCATATTGACTTTTTAATTGTGGTAAAGTGTTGGAATAATCAGAAATAATAATCGACATATTATAATTTTTTATTGTATTAATAATATCTTTACTAGGTGTAATCGTTCCGTTTGTAGTTATGCGGAAATTTTGCATTTTATTTCTATATCTATCACCTATGTATATAATAGCATTTTTTAAATTTTTATATAAAAATGGTTCTCCTCCTATAAGATGAAATTGATTTACATAATTTATTTTTGGGAAAAAGTTGTCCGCACTTTTTTGAACTTCAATAAGAGATAAATCAGGAGTATTATTTGGTACATTATAACAACCATGAGCGCATTTTTTACATTTTAAAGTACAGCGTTCGGTTACACATATTTGCGCTACATCTATTCGCACTTCAGTAAAATTTTCAAATAAATAATATTTTAAAATTTTATTTATAAAATGTTTTATATATATAAAATCCTTTTGAGGTATTAATCCGGCATTTACCATTTGATTTTGTAATATTGTTTGGTTTTCATTTGAACATGCAAGAATTATTTTATATTCTCGATATTCTTTTAAATATTTTTCAAATGAAAATACCGGGTAGTTCATATACAATGTATTTTGCTTTTCAATATTATTATCAATAAATGCAAAAAAAATATTATAATGCCCATATGAATCTATAAGATATTTTCCAAACATCCCAGCTCCAAAAATTATAAATTTTTTTTGTTTTAACCATATATCTCTATCAATATTCATTATTTTGCCTTCTTTTTTTGATATTCAAATGTAGCTGTTTCTATTACTTCATAAAGAGAAATAATCGGACATTCTACTTTATTTTTTATATCGTTATATATTTCGCTATATTTATCTATTACCGTTACTATAACAACATCGCATTTAGGAAATTGTTCATTTAGTATTAATATTTTTATTTGTTCATTTTGTTCATTTATTTTATAAGATTTATCTATAATACCAACGCAATTAATTTTTGAATTTAGTATATCTCTATAAAACATATGTCCATTTCGGCCAAAACCGTAAATAATTATATTTCTATAACTTTTCTCATATAAAAAATCGCCTAAATTATGATTTGAGATCTTTAAATCGTTCCAATTTGTCATATATCTTTCAAAAATTTTTAAACGATATAATTCGCTTTCAATATTAGGATAATTAGAATATATAATTTCTTTTTGTTTATTTTTTTCATCATTTACATCAAAATTTGATTGGACTTCTTCTATGGCTTCTTTAACATTTTTTAAAATATTATAACCATAAATATTATCAGGTTCTAAATACATACTTTCGCCCCATTCGTTCCATGCGTTTATAAAAATAGCGGGGCTATTAAATACAATTGCTTTTTTTAGTAACATTACAAAAAAATTTTTAAATAGTTCAAGCGAAAATCCTAAATATATTGTACCTTCATCTGATCGACGAGGCGTATCATCAAAATTTATTTTTGGTGCCCATATTATGGGTTTATAAAAATTTTGAGGAATTTGTAAAAAATTCTCCCATATTTTAGAATATGAATATACGTTTAAGTTTTCATAACAATCGTTTTTTATTTCATCATTTTTTAAAGGATACATATTTTGTACAAAAGCATCTGATATACTATAAACTTTGCCCATATTGACGGCATATATTCCTTTTAACCCATTTTCTTGTGCCAATTTCTGCCAATATAATACCATTCTTTCATAACAAAGTATATCAAAATATTTATAAAAATGAAAATAAAATAACGGTTTATCATCTATTTTTATATATCGCTCATCTTTAAAAAAAGGCAAGAGATACATAAAATGTTTTTCCCAGTCTTTTTCTGTTCCAAAATCTTGTTTTAATAAGAAACCATCGTCATTTTCACCATTTGTTTTAGTATCGAATTTATCTGCCCAAGGATTTCCTATTCCCGTCCAAGTTCTTGCCCATGATTCTACCGGCCATGAAAAGCAATAATTTATATCAATTTCTTTCCAGTTTAAAAGGTTTTCTGTGGGTTTTTCTAAAATTTGTCTTCCATTTTTAAACCAATAATGATAGATGCAAAAGCCATCAATTCCATACCTTTTCGCTAAATTTGCTTGCCATATCATAGTATCTTTATTTAACAAATCGTAGTAATTATCGTTTAATGGGGCAATTGGCTGCCTGTGACCTTCAAAAAGAGGTTTAGCGTTTTTTACGGCAGTCCAATCGGTAAAACCTTCACCCCACCATTCATCGTTTTCTTTTACTCTATGAAATTGTGGAAGATACATGGCTAAAATTAATGGCATCATAATTATTCCCCAACAATGTTTTCTAAATTTAAATTACTTTCTTCAATAGAAGTATGGAACTTTTTGTAGAATAATTTAGGATAGAAACTAAAAGTAATTCAATTGATATTTAATAGCATTCATTTATTTTAACGATGCTAAGACATCTTCTATTGTTAATTTTAAAAGTTCTGGGTTTATTGTGAAATCAAGCAATCTGTTCTCATTGTATTCATGACTAGAAACTAACATATGAAAATGTATTTTTTTTGCTTTTATTGCTTCTATAAAAAATAAATCTACGTAGTTAGAGCTAAATAAATCAATAAGATGAGTATTTTCTTTCATAAAAATTAAATTTGCAATATTAGAACCGTGAGACGCAATAATTATTTTTGCATGTTTAAAATATTCTATTTGCATTTCTACTGGCAAAACTTCGGGGATTATAGTTGTAAAATTATAGCTTTCAATTATTTTTTCTGTATCAGGCAAAAGTTTTCGTGACCATTTTTCACTTCTTTTTACATGTAAAAGTTCTGGAAATGTTATGTTTGTATAATTTTCATTTTGGTTAAGACAATCTATAACGTTTTTAGAAAAATCATGCAAAATTTCAGCATTTAATTTACTACTATCAGGAATGTTTTGCAAACAATGAATTTCTTTTACATGTATATTATAACTATACTCATTATTACATTTAATAAATACAAATTTTTCAGATGAAATATCAAAAATCTTTTGTATTATTTTAACCCATTGACGAGCAAAATCAGATTCATACAATATATATTTACCGTCAAAATAACTATTTTCCATTGCATAAATTTGATTTAATACAATAAATATAAAATGTCCATAACATACATCCGTAGGAATGAAAAGTAAGGAACAAGCCTTATTGACAATAAGATCATATTTTTTAGATATATTTTTGGGAAATAAAAAATGACCTAAGCGACTTTGTGTAAGAAGTCGATCGGACTCCCATAACACTTTATTATTTTTCATTATAAAAGCATATTCAGAATAATTTATAACAATATCAACATCAGAAATTACGTTTACTTTTATTTTGTCATTAAAAATATTATAAGTATAATCGGCTACTGAAAAAGCTGATATTCTGGTATTGTCAAGTTTGTATATATGAACTCCCATATCTTCCAGATTTTCTTCTATCGTCCGATAATCCGTTATGTTGCGAACGCTTATAATAACCCCGTCAATTTTTCCGGTTTCATATAACTCTTTTACTTCCACATACCCATAAACTTTGCCATACTTAAAAATAATATCATCTCTATTAAAGTTTTTATTTATTATAGAATAGTAGCTATCTCCAAATCCAACAACTTCAAATTCATACTCGCCTTGTTCAATTTGATGATAAGTATATCTACCTATATCGCCACAACCCCATATTACTATTTTCATAATTATCTCCTCAAATCAATAAAATTTTTCAATAAATTTTTCAGGTTGATAAAATAATTCTATATTTTTTTCAATAATTTCATGCGGCCAATTCCACCACGCAATTTTTAACATCTTTTTTATTTCTTCATCATTAAAACGTTTTTTTATAGTTTTAGCCGGTACTCCTCCTACAATATAATATGGATCAACATTTTTTGTTACCACAGCACCAGCAGCGAGAATCGCTCCGTCAGATATTTTTACTCCCGGAAGTATTATAACGTTTGCTCCAATCCATACGTCGTTTCCTATTTCGACCGATTCATTATTTCTAATAGGACTATTTTCATAACGATGATTATTAAAATATTTACCGTATTTCTCGCAAAATTGTCTTCTTTTTAAAAATTCAGGATAAGATGCAAAAATTTGAGAATCTAAAATTGGACTTGTCGTTATATATTCATTTGGATGATTATTCCAAATACGAGCGCTATCGTTAATAGAACAATAACGACCTATACTATTCGCTATTGGTTGATATTCTAACAATCCTTTATAACCATATGTGTATCTTCCAATTTTACAACCTTTGTAAAAAAAATCTTCTTTTGAATATAAATCGATTTCATGCATAAAACAATAATCGATTCCTTTAAATCCTGCTTCGGTTAAAATGCTTATAATTTCAATATTACTTAAAGAAAGTAAAACATATTGAGTATTAACATTTAATTTACTGGGAGGTAAAACAGGGCAGTCGCAAAAAGTTTGTATTTCAGCTGCGCGTTTGTCTATAAAACCCGATATTTTTAAATTATATTCACTCATATCATTTAAAAGTCGTTTTCCTCTTTCGCCTGCGCCATATATAAATAATTTTCTCCCTCGTGCGCATTTGATTATTAATTCTATATTTTCTTCGTACATAAAATAATCCTTTTAATATTATAACAATTCCCTTAAAATTAATTTTGCAATTTCTTCCATACCCAAATCTCCGGGATGCATAGCTACGCCGTTATGATCTATAACATATTCTTTGTCATCGTCACCCATAACGACGCTTCCCATGCCCGCCATATATTTGGGTTCTCTCAAATGTTCTAAAGATATAAATTTTATGTTTAATTTCTTGGCGACAAATTTTTTTATATTATCAACGTCGTATTTTTCCCAGAAACATCCTAAAACAAAAACTTTAGCGTTAGGCGCGTTAGTTTTTATATAATTTATCAATTCTTCAAAGTCTTCGGCTAACGTAGTTGTATCTGTAATGCCTTCTCCGCCCTGTACAATTACAACGGATAAATCTCTCGACATATTATTTTGCAATAATTTTAAGAATTGCGCCCTATCGTGCACTAACATCTCCCATATTGAAAGATCAGACACTTCAAAACTAACTTCGTACTTTTCGGCAAGTTGATTTACCACTAGATGCACATAATCTTTGGTATTTTCACTTGCCGCCATTCCCCATTCGCTATGCCAATATGAACATTTTCCATGAAATGTTATCGAATTGCCAATAAAAATTATATTGCAGGGTTGTGTAATGGGAGGTATTTTATTATCAATTATTTCTCTTGTATTCATAAATCAATCCATTCACTAATATCCCGGTTTGATAATTCCCAAGGATGATTACGAGTTATATTTGCCACGTTGCAAAATCTACAAAATGGCGTGGGATATGCTAAAAATTCTAGCAATTCTTCGGGTTTAGTAATTTTTTTAATATCAACGCTATCACGTTCAGAAACTTGTACATCTTTTAAATTAAAATAATCTATTAAATGATGAGCATACGCCGGAAAAACGCAAGAATACATACGCCCGTGATTTAATGTTGGACACTGTCCGCCGGCGTATTGACAAGAGGAAAATTTATCATCTATATCCGAAAATGGTACATGATTAGACATAGGTTTTAACGGTTGCCGATCCATAGTTTTTGATGCACTTATGGGAGGAGTAATGACAACTTTTGCTTTATTTGCTTTTTTAAATATGCTTTCATAATCTAAATTTATTGGATATCTGGTTATATAAAGCGATATCTCATAATCATGACAAGTTTGCCAAAATTTATCGCTCATTTGATTTAATAAAATTCCATTCGTTATAATGCCAATGTAACCGTATTTAAAATATTGACGCGTAATAGCCATTATTTTATTGACTTCCGGATTTAATAATGGTTCTCCCCCCAATAAAAATATAAATTCAACGGTAGAATCAAATAATTTTGATAGATGGGCTAAATCCGATTCATACTCGCTAATATTTAAAAATCCCGGCTTTGCCAAAGGAGAAAAATGATCGCAATACTTGCAATTTAAATTGCAATGCTCAGCAAGATGTACTTGAAATCTTAGCAGTGTACTTCTTCTATAAGCTCTAAAATTTTTAACAATTTTCTTAAAAAATATTTTGTAAAAGTTAGGATGAAGTATATAAATATTATTATAATTAAATCCCAATAAACATTTTGTTATTTCAGGTGTTAATTCTTTACTTACGGAAACAATTACCGGCATATTTTTATCAATTGTTTCATTATCGCTATATTGTATTTTATATCCTCTAAAATTGCCATGATTGATTTCACCTGGAGAAATTAGAAAAGAAATGGCTTCTGGATTTGACAAATTATAATCTCTTAAAAAATTAAGCATCTTATCCGATATAAATCCTGTTCCATATAATAAAATGTGTTCGTTGTTAAAAAATATCGATATAAGTTCCGCCTCTGAATTAATAATATTTATCACATGAACTCACTTCCATAAAATTATTTTTACCAAAAAAATATACGATTAAATCCATAATCTTTTATTTTATTGTACACAAAAATATTTGAATCCCAACTCATAGCTAAAATTAAATTTATATTTGAAATAATATTCAACGATAATAAAGTTTCAATTGAAATTATGTTTTCGGCTTCATTGCCGTAATGCGCGTAAATCATGTTTTAATTCATCAGGTGACTTATTCGCCATAATGTCTACAAAGTCCTCTTTTAAAGGCGGGAGAGCTTTTAAATTTATTCCATGAGCAATGAAAGGACAAGGATATATTTTTCACTCAAATAAATTTCAGTCCTTTAGTTAATTGCAAATATTTATAGCTTGTTTTAAAACCTCAACATTTTCTCAATTCCTTGATCTATATTGACTATTGGATCCCAACCGATTTCTTTTTTTGCTAAAGAATTATCTAAAACATTTACTTTAACATCTTGCGAACGCGCAGGCATATATTTTACGCGAATTTCTCTTTTAATATAAAACTTTATTTTATATAACAATGAATTTAACGAACATCCTTTGCCGCTTCCTACATTAAAAATTTTGTATGCGCCTTTATATGTTATAAATTTTAACGCAGCGTCCATAACATCGTCTACATATATAAAATCTCGAATACATTCGCCGTCTCCCCAGATATTTATTGTTTCTCCGGATAAAGCCTTATTTAAAAATACGGTTACTACTCCTTGATTATCAAATCCTGTTTGATATTTTCCATATGGATTGGATATTCTCATAATTATATATTCTAAATTATAACAATAACCATAATATTTTAAAATATTTTCAACGGTCAGTTTATGTAACCCATATGCAGATATGGGTTCTTTTTTATGATTTTCGTCAATGGGAATGTATTCCGGTTGTCCATACACGGTACCGCCGGAAGAAAAATATATTAACTTAACATTTTGTTTTACGCAGGCTTCAAATAATCGAATACTTGGAAGTACATTAGAATTTATATCATAAAACAAATCTTTGTTCGCAGGTTTGGTTGTGCTTACAAGGTGAAAAGCCACGTCAATATCTTTTAATATTTCATCAAAATTATTTTCTCTTACAAAATCACCTTTAATAATTTTTATATTTGGGAATTGATTTATAAAAAATTTCCAATCAGCTGTTAAAGAACTGTAAGCCCAAACATCTATATTATTGTTTATAAGCGTTTGACATAAATTTTTGCCCAAAAAACCCGTAGCACCAAATACCAAACATTTAACAGCCATATTTTAATCCTCTGTTAAACAATATTTTGATATATTGCAAATTTTTTTACCTCGGCTTCAAACAATTGATTCATAATATCATAAATATATTTATATTGTACGGTTATCATTATAATAGTTCCGGGAAATTTATGCATTGCGGATTTTAAATTTAAAACAGGAACATTATTTAACATTTTGTTTAGTTTTTTTTCGTCGTTATCTATATAAGCCAATAAATTTTTGGAATAAATTTTACCTACTTTTTCTCCAAATCCGCCTGCACCAAACAAAATTAAATCACAATTATTTATCGATGGAATTTCATAATTTAATGCAGGTAACGCTTTAACCCAATTTTGGCGTTCTATCGAATCTAAAAAAATTTTATTTTTTTTATTTTGCATATACATATCGAAAATAAAACGCTTATTTTTTTCTGACGTACTAGCTGCAATGGCAAAATATTTAGATATCAATCGCAAATAATTACGATATATTTCTTCGCTTTTTGTAGCCGTCAGGCTCGCGGAATGTATCCTATAATGGTAAAGAGTTTGAGAAATATGTGCAATTAAACCATAAAATGTTTTTATACGCAACCAATAATCATAATCTTCAACATATAATTGTTTGGGATCATATTTGCCCACATCATTTAAAACTTTTCTGCGATAAAGAAAACATGCGCCCACACTGTTTGAAAAATATATTTCACTATCGTTATAAGAGGTTTTTCCTCCGATTAATTCTCCATTTTCGTCAATATGTTCCATATCGGCGACAACCATAGCACAATCGGAATTTTTCTGCAAATAATCGTTCATCATAGACAGTGCATTCGGAAGATAAATATTATCGTCGGAAGTCCATGTTAAAAATTCACCATTAGCGTGGGAAAAACCGACGTTTAAAGACGTGGGTAATTTCAAATTTTTTTCGTTATGAATAGACTTTATTCTCTTATCTTTCGCCACATATTCTTTAATAATTTTTTCCGTGCCATCCGTAGAGCAGTCATTTACAATTATTAATTCCCAATCGGTAAAAGTTTGAGATAAAATGCTGTTTAACGACTCTCTTATATATTTTTCACCATTATAAGTGGGTAAAACTATAGAAATCAAATTTTACGCCCCTTCCAACAAATAAATAATTCGCTGTCATGAACATTAGCATAAAAAATATTCCTTATCTATAATAATTAAAACTCCATTAGGCTTCAAAACTCTCGCCATTTCACGAATCGAGCTTCCAATATCGACAGCGTGTTCTAAAGATTCGCAGGCTTAAACTATATCAAATTTGTTATCTTCATGAGGTATATTGGTAATACAACCTTCGCATTTATCAAATGAAAGATCGTTGAAGTATTTCATAACTTTTTTACTGATGCTATATTTATAATAAAATTTAATAAATAATATTAAAAGTTTTTATAAATTTTGTTATTCATTAACTGCTCTCGATAAGTCGAGTAAAAATATTTTTACCAAACTTATGGTCTATGCAGCAACTACCACAACTGGACGTAGCACTACGCCCTCTATCCCGTCAGCTTTTACATTCGGGAATACTTTCCTTATTATTTGAAACGCTCCGTTTACATCTGCGTTTATCAAATAATTA